>Ga0214545_1003141_pt1 | contig 31729 bp, 24 predicted proteins | sample CNSS4metaG_FD_160064 | JGI IMG/M metagenome (GOLD analysis project Ga0214545, IMG submission 160064) | Root nodule microbial communities from cowpea collected in UCLA plant growth center, Los Angeles, California, USA - CNSS4 | ecosystem: Host-associated > Plants > Roots > Nodule | place: USA...
ATATATTCCCTCTGTTCTGAGTCTGAAAGGACCCCCTAAATATATTGAATATGAAAAAAATCCTTATGTTTGAGATCTTAATTAGAATCATTTAGATGTAATCGATGTTCAAGTTCCCAAAAAAGTCCACCAGAGAGATAAGATAACAACAAAATATCAGAAAGATTTTGAGTTCATTATATGACTAGGCATATACATGTATGATTTGCATGTACAAATGTATCTATTTCGATGAGTACAAAAATTGAGTCCCAGGTATGTTGGACTAGTGGTTAAGAACGTTAAGAAGGGAGACTCTTATTTTGATTAGTCGCCTAAACAGAAACTCGAGTCCTTCTTCAAACTCTTGAATGCACGACTCCATTTTCTCCAAGTGCCTTTGCAGATTCTTTGTTTCTTCAGATTTTGATGTCTTGGCAAATACAAAGGACTGCAATGCTGCATCCACTTGGGCAAATTCATTTTCATCCGCCACTTCCGAGCAACCCACTCTCTTTGCCTGAATTAGCTTCGAAATCGAAAGCCAGCCGTTTGACTTTTGTTGTGTTGAGGCTGAGATAAACTGCAACAGTGTCTGAAATGTTGATAGTGTTGCCACTTCCGTGTCTTGCAATAAGGTTATCAAAGACAGCGTTTGGGGATCTTTGTCTGTGGTGGAAGAGATGTTGGAACTCTTTGAAGTGGCGTTCAAATTTGCCAAGGCTTTGGAGATGGCCTTTTTCACCACCTTTCTAGATGTCAAGAATTTCTTAGCCTCTGCTGCCAACTCCACTTCACCACCCCTCTTCCTTCTTATCATCGAATGAACCTCACGTGTGCATTCTTTTGTGTGCAGTAAAGCATCTTTGGCTGCACTGCACACATCTAAGAGCCTTAGGGATCCATCCAAAACCCCATCTACCCATTTCTCTTCACGCTCATGGAGAAGGACATCTTGAGTGAGGGGAAGATGGGTCAATTTTTCAACACACTCTATCAGATCCTGCAAGCATCTTATGTTTTGGCTGAGAAACAATGAGGAAAAGGTGGTTGCTTTGGAAGCCCTTAAGCTGTCCAAGTGCTCATTGCATTCTAGAATCAGAGGGTGTGGTCTTGAGGGCAAGCTATTTGAACGCCCATGGGAATTGGATTTTGGGTTCAAGGGAGAGTACGCCATTTTTCCTCAGGAGAGAAAAAGACTTGATTTTTAATGTAGAGTTGATGAGCCTTCCAATGGCATCTGGTGTATATATATTACAGTTTGTTGGAGACATAAGGAATCTCTTCCTGAACAAATATGAGTGACTAACTAATCCAGATTTGGATGTAGACGTAATTACATAAATATTATAACAGTGTCTCCCCCATGGAAACTATCCAACTCTTATTTTGTCTCAACTTGCTCTCTCACTTGCATGGAAACTATCCAATTCGTATTTTGAGTCAATTCTCATGTAACATTATTTTATAGGCTATGTATATATCATTGATATTCATAAACCTTAGCCTGTTTTCTGTAAATGCTATGATACCATTCATAGCAACTTGCAAGATTCGAGATATTCAATACACGCTTAGTCCATTAAAACAAAACCACAATAAGTGAAAGTCAAACTTAAGCTTGTTCATCTACATTGTTTTCCCTCTGTTTTCCTGTTTCTAGCTTACCATAGAAGTTGTGGGTGGAACCAGAAATGTAATGCTGTGGTCACCCAAAATTTTCAGGTTTATCTGATATTTGTATATAAAAATGTGTGGGCCCTTCAGCTTTAATTATTTCATGTAAATATATATTTTTTTAATATATCCCTTCCTTTGTATACAGCATTCTACTTCCTGTCACACCAGGTTTCAGCATTGGTTCCTGTTAAGAAAAATTAAACTTTTTAAGCCTATGCAAGATGTAACAACCAACTTTTAAAAGAATCAAAGTAAAAGACAAGCATGACTAATACTGTCTAAGTATAAAAGATCAAACACCAATCTTCACTTGTACAGATGTTTTCCTCGTTTCAGATGGCAAAACCGCCACCGCACCACAGAAAAAAAACAGACAAACTTGGGACACAATCCAATTCAGAATTATTAATTTTTCAATTCTTTGTTTTACTAATTTACAAGTGAATCTTTGAGATTTATATTTTCAGTCATACTTAGTGCTAGATGGTCATAATTCAATGAAGTGCGACTTATAATTTTGTTAGGTGAGCAATAAAATTGAATTATATTAGGTGTAATTGAGTCATATTAGTGTGTTGTTTATTTCCACTTCTCTGCTGTCTTGTACAATCATCAGCATTTTTTCTTCCATTGTCCTTAAATTTTAAAAATTTAGAACATAAAAATAGGGAGTTTCATCATAGTTCCAAAAACAGATAATTCAGTGTACACAATCTATTAATACAGTCTTACAAAAGATATGACTATAAAAATATATCACTTATACACTTAAACTAAGCTAATAAACTCTATACTTAAACTGACCACTGCTAAAGCTCCCATTGGAAACCTCCTCCTCAACCCTAAAACGATGGCTCTTCATCCTCCATAAATGCCTTTGACACTGCAACCACATCTGCTCCCACCGAATAGGTGATCATCGCAAAAGGAAACATATAACACAAGACAGAAACACAAAAAGCAAGGGTAAGCTAATCTGATTAAGGAATCATGCAGTTCAATTATAAACAGAAACCATGCAATCTTTCTCATTATCACAGAGTCATATAGACCACCACAGCACATATACATGACTCTAAACTCAATATCTGAATTATGTAAGCGACATCGGATCTCTTGGTGACTTGACCTGTGACGGTTCCCAAACTCTGCAGAGTTTGGACACAAGGGGTTATCACCCAACCACTCCCAAGGTAAGTCCTCTTCACGTCTGTGACTGAATCGGGTCCACAAACTAGGACCTCCTGCTACTCCTCCCGACATAATCCATTATGCTCTACATAAGCCTTAATGGTTATAGGAGCGTCAAGATACCAACCAAAACTGAGTCCTTATGTCCTTACATACACTAAAACATTCCTCTTAGAATTTTCCTTGAAATCCTAGTTCAACCACTTCTTCTCATATTCCAACTTCATGCAATTTCACCACACATATTATCAGTCATAACAATTCATGCATATCGTAACTAAGTTCACATTTTAACATTTAAACATAACTTCATCCATTAGAAACAGAGAAATAACATTCAGCTGCAAAGGTTCTCGCCTAAGCTAGAAGGTCTCGCCCAAGCGAAAGGGCTCTTTCGCTTAGGCGAGTCATTCTCACCTGAGCGAGGCACCTGAGCGAGGCTCGAAACAGAGAACAACCCAAACTCTGGACGAATTCTCGCTCAGGCTAAGCTGTCTCGCTTAGACGAGAGTGACTCTCGCTCAAGCCAGACTGGCTCGCCTAGGCGAGATCTCGCGCAGAAGCAGGGGATGAGTTTCTGGTGTTTTCGCTCAGGCGAGAGCTGCTCGCTTAGGCGAAAACACCAGATTCCCAGTCTGTTCTCACCTGCAACAGTGAATCTAGCACAATCCAAGCATTCACTCAAATACACAGTTCAAGCACTCATACAACAATCAATCATGCAATTCAAAGTCATCAGAATGATTTCTATACGAAATTCGAGTAAAACTGTTAGCTTCCCTTACCCCTTACCTGTTATCCTGTTTAGATAGCTTTATAAACGTCAACGCCTTAAAAACGTCAACACCTCTAACTCCACAGGATGCTCTATCTACACATAGAAACATCACAAGAACGATCAGGACATACCGTTATGATCACTGATCAGTAAAGACTCATACTGATGATTACAACGTCGCATGCAAGCGGAAGAGGGCTTGCATGCAACAGAAAACAAAAAAGACTAAAAAGAGATCGGAAACTCAACTTACGCGAACGGAGAAACTGATCGGTCCAATTTGAAGAGTTCGCCGAGAGGATCAATCCTATGGGCTCGGTTCTTCAATCAGACGACCAGAGAGACGGAACCTCTATAGAAAAGTCAGAGAAGAACTCTAAAATAATGAAACTTGTTTATAACAATTTTATTTATACTAAAACCTTTTAATATTAAAATAATCGAGTCTCACTATTTTTAAACCACTATCACTTTTAAAACGCTATCTTCTAGGGTCTTACAGGACACCCATACATTAAAATTTTGATTTAATCATCAATCAAATGGTAATCTTAAATCACATGTGGATTTCAGTTTTCTAATAATAAGACTTATTCCTCTTACTCTTTGACTATTCATTCCATTTTCCTTCTTGTATAGAAAAAGAAGGCTGGTAAAATTGTTAAGTTTTTAAATGAAAACTATCTGATTAACCCTTTTCTTTCCTTTCCCTTATTTTAGAAGTAAACAAAGGGAGTTTGAAAGACAATATGTGGAGTGTACTAAGAACAGGGAAAAGAGAGAAAGTGAGATAACTATAATTTGGTCCTTAGTTAAAACATGTTCTGTCTAACAAAAAAAAAAACTTAATCGACATTAATGTACAGTGGGAGACAGAACTCATTGAGTTCACAAAAGTCATAGAAATATTCTGTGTGTAGAGGCTTGTGTTGTTGAGATAGAACTCATTGAGTTCACAAAAATCATAGAAATATTCTGTGTGACACAAGCCACTGTTCTAGGTTGCATCAGTTTTGAGATGGATGACCACCTGTTCTGCTTTTGTTGTTGCTTTGTGTCAAAAACAAACAATAACAAAGACTGTGATTCTTCTGCTTCTGTTCAGAAACTGAGCATTGAGAAGGCACCTTTTTGATGGGAAAACTGCAGACTCACTGTTTATCCCTTTCAAATTTCTCAAGGTCTTTTTGATTGTCTTCTACAACTTGTTTCTTGAAGTCAAGTATTTTCCACACTCAATTGTGAATACAGTTTCATCACCTTTCCTTCTTCTGATGACTGAGTGTAAGCTGTTGCATCATGGAGTCTGAACAGAACTCTTTGCATTTGTTACACCGATTTCCATTTTCTCTTATCAGAAAACAAAAGGCCTAGGAGGGAATATGATGTATTTTTGTGTGTTCTGAAGTCTTGAGTCTTGAGTTTTAAGGGTTGGCATTACTGTATATATAGCAAACACATTATGGGAGACAAGGTTTTTTTTTAATCTTTTTCCTGAACCTTCACGTAATATGGGAGATTGCTATTTTACATATGGGAGACAAGAGGAATATCTTACCTCAGTTGTCTGAGATTCTGGCAATGCTTCCCAAGCACCTAGACTTCTCACCACCAAATCATTTCATTTTCCCATTATAATATTGAAAAAAGGCATCTTTGCAAAATCAAAGTATCAAATGAGGAGCATGCATCATAATAGAAGCTATTATGTGGAGGAGAGTTTACGCACTTGTCTGCCTAGAACATGACAAGAATAAGAGAGAGAGAATCTTTATTTTCTGATATCAATATATTAATTAAGCATTCATAAACGTATGAACTTGTTCTACTATTTGTCATTTTGTTAGTTGTTATCACTGAGTCATTAGTACTAGAAATTAATTGAACCAAATTGGTTAGGAAACATGAAGGGTGTAAGGGAGATACTTAAGCAATGCAGTACAGTGACAAGATGACAGCAAATCTGGTTTTGTTCTGCTGGTAGTATGAAACTTTATCATTACATGGTGATTATGTACATTTTAGTCTTTGGTGCCTTCCCTCTACTGAGATTAGTTCAATGCATATTGTGAGTTTGGGATACAAGCAAACAAATACCATTATTCAAAAGGGATATGTAACTCTTTGACTATTCACAACGTTGTTTGGTCGATGCTTTTCATGAATCAAGCTTCCTAAACCCCATTTCTTAATTTTTAAGTTGGGAATCACACGAATATTATATCTTCCTATAGATGAGATGCCTTTGCTATGTCTCCTCCATCTTTTCAGGTCCAAGATATATATAAAATCTCAAATTGTGAACTCCAAGAGGGCATTGAACGTTGGAAATGGATCTAGTGTCTGCTGGAAGAAAAGCAGATCCATTTATAAATACAATCAAATTGAACATGTTGTTGAACTGTATAGGGCTTGATAATCGGAACCAAAGTGGGGGTATGGTATCTCTTCATCTTCAGACATCAAAGATTGTTCATATCTGGATGGCGATGACCATGCAGTGTTTCCAGGAAATGCATGTATTATGTAGAAATAGTTGCACGTTTATACATTAATAAATGTTGAATTAATTCATTGATGTCAAATTCTGTCTTGCTCTAGGTAGACAAGTTCATAAACTGAATTTTATTTATCAATTGAAACAACTCCTCCTCTAGACAATAGCTTCTATTCTGATGCATGCTCCATGGAGTCTGATATTTCATGTGATTGGCAAAGTTAAAAATTCAGGAATGAGGAAGGGTGGATGCATTATAAGCATTGCCAGGCCTAGACATTAAAGGGAATATATTCTTCTTGTCTCGTCATGTAATACAATATGATAGAACACTCATTATGTGGCATTTAAGGGAGAAATTAAAAAGCAAACTTCTCCAACAATTCCTCCACTATATATAGAGTAGATGCTAAGTTTCCAACCCTTAAAACTCGAAGACTCGAGAGTTCAAAACACACAACACAGTCTTATCCATCCCTAACCCTTTTGTTTTCTGAAGATAAAGGATAAATGGCAGTCACTGAAATAAACACAAAGAGCTCTCTGCACACTCGCAGCAACAGCTTTCCATCCGCACCTCACCCAGTCATATCACAATATGAGGAGCATCTTCAAAGACTGAAGGATTGTGAAGCTGCTTCTTCACTGAGCCACAAACTTGATGGTTTGCTTGATTTGCACGACTGCACTGATAAGTTGCTTCATTTGACAAGCAAACAACAAGTATTAGCACGAGAGTGCAGTGACAAATGTGTTGATGGCCTTCTGGAAGGGTCTTTGAGGCTCTTGGATATCTGCAGTACAGCTAAAGAATGCTTACTGATATCAAAGGAAAGCCTGCATGAACTTCACTCGGTCATCCGAAGAAGGAAAGGTGATGAAACTGTTTGCACAATTGAGGGTGGGAAATACTTGGCTTCAAGGAACAAATTGAAGAAAGCAATTAGAAAGGCCTTGAGAAATTTGAAAGCGATCAAGAGTGAGTCTGCACTTTTTCCTTCGAACAAAGTGCTTAGTATCTTAACAGAAGCAGAAGAGATCACAATGAAGTCATTAGAATCTTTGTTGGTGTTTATCTGTGACCCGAAGGGACAACCAAAACAGAGCAAATGGTCGGCAATCTCAAAGCTGATGCAGCCTAAAAGAGTTTCTTGTGACTCTCAAGAATCAAAGACAAATGAATTTGAGACAGTAGATGCAACTTTGCTGTCTCTCCTCCGTCACAAGTCTTCTTCTATGGTGTATCTTCAAAGCCATCTTGAGAATTTGGAGATATGCATTCAGGATCTAGAACTAGGAGTTGAGCACCTCTCAAGAAAACTAATTAGGAACCGAGTTTCCCTTCTCAACATCTTCAATCACTGATCATTGTACATGTCTATGATTTTTCTGAACTCAATTTTGACCCCACAAGTATTGTCTACCAATTGTACATTAATGTGAGTTAAGTTATGTTCTTTCTAAAGAACATGTGTTAATTAAGGATCAAACTACAGTTATTTCATCTTCTTGCTTGTTCCCTGTTCTTTAGTACTCTCAAAATCTTATCTTTCAATTTCCCTTTATTCTTTCAAATGTTCACGTCTGGAATAAGTGAAAGCAAAGTATAGATTGAACAAACATTTTACAATTTTAAAACTTTAACACTGTGACCTGCTTTCTTGATCTATACAAGAAAGAAAATGAAAAGAATGGTCAAGGAGGAGGACTAAAGTTTCAAGATTAGAAAACATAAAGTTATTAAGAGAGGAAAGAAAAAAGAAAACTCAGCAAATAAAGTATTCAATCCACATGTGATTCGAAGTCAATTTGAACATGGATCCTAGCTGTCAAGCTTAATATTGTCATCAGGTCAATGGTTAAATCGAAATTTAAATGTCCATTCGCACATGTTGGGAAAAAAAATACAAAAGGAAGATGATTGTGCTCCTTTTATGAAGACAAGCTGATTGGTGTCTTATCTTAATATGCAGTTTATTATTAAGTGATGTGCAAGACAGCAGAGAGGTTAAAGTCCAAGTTTTATTGCTATATTAAACGAGCTTCTGCTGTGAAGGACCAATAAGCTTCATTAAAATAGAACCATCTACCATCAAGTATGATTAAAAATATTTTTCTGAGACTTCATGTGTAAATTAATAATAGAGATTGAATTAAGAAAGAATTTCTAACACAGGATTGTGGCTAAACTTTTTCTGTTTTTCCTTTATTGTGAACTTGACTTTATGTAAAGTTTGTAAACTATCCAAGTCCAGTAATAAACTTATTACTTAACTTGAAGATGAAAAACCCACAGAAACTGAAACACACATAATGAGTTTGTGACAGAAAAAGAGACGGAAACATCCCACAAAACAAGCTCTGGTTTGGCTTGACTTTTAGTTATCTGTTTCAATGAGCGCACGTGTATTGCATCTTCATACTCTGGAAAAAAAGTTGTATAGCCTGTTATAGAAAACCGGGGCACACACACCAAGGATTAGCTTAATATTAATATTTAAGTTAAATGTTACGTGCGAACAAGTGATACGATGTGATTCTTGTTCCTACGAGAGAGCGTTTTCAAGCATTGTTTTACCCTTAATTCAGAAGTCCACGGGTGCAGATGAGTTACATTTAAGGTTGAAACACGTTTTAGGTGAGGCATTTGCATTGAATATGTCATAATCATTAATCATGCATGTGAAAGAGCAAGTTGAGACAAAATAACGAGTTGGATAGTTTCCTTGGTGGGAGACACTATTCTAACACTTCTGTAATTATGTTTAGATCCAAATCTCGATTAGTTAGCCTTATTGATATTTGTTTTAGAAGAGATTCTTTATGCCTCCAACAGCCATAATATATATTGACAAGGTGCCATTAGCTGATGCACAGACTCATCAACTCTACATTAAAAATCAAGTCTTTTTCTCTCCTGAGAAAAAATGGCATCCTCTCCCTTGAACCCAAAATCCAATTCCCATGGGCGTTCAAATAGCTTGCCCTCAAGACCACACCCTCTGATTCTAGAATGCAATGAGCACTTGGACAGCTTAAGGGCTTCCAAAGCAACCACCTTTTCCTCATTGTTTCTCAGCCAAAACATAAGATGCTTGCAGGATCTGATAGAGTGTGTTGAAAAATTGACCCATCTTCCCCTCACTCAAGATGTCCTTCTCCATGAGCGTGAAGAGAAATGGGTAGATGGGGTTTTGGATGGATCCCTAAGGCTCTTAGATGTGTGCAGTGCAGCCAAAGATGCTTTACTGCACACAAAAGAATGCACACGTGAGGTTCATTCGATGATAAGAAGGAAGAGGGGTGGTGAAGTGGAGTTGGCAGCAGAGGCTAAGAAATTCTTGACATCTAGAAAGGTGGTGAAAAAGGCCATCTCCAAAGCCTTGGCAAGTTTGAATGCCTCTTCAAAGAGTTCCAACATCTCTTCCACCACAGACAAAGATCACCAAACACTGTCTTTGATTACCTTATTACAAGACACGGAAGTGGCAACACTGTCAACATTTCAGACAGTGTTGCAGTTTATCTCAGCCTCAACAGAAGCAAAGTCAAACACCTGGCGTTCAATTTCGAAGCTAATTCAGGCAAAGAGAGTGGGTTGCTCGGAAGTGGCGGATGAAAATGAATTTGCCCAAGTGGATGCAGCATTGCAGTCCTTTGTATTTGCCAAGACATCCAAATGTGAAGAAACAAAGAATCTGCAAAGGCAGTTGGAGAAAATGGAGTCGTGCATTCAAGACTTTGAAGAAGGACTCGAGTTTCTGTTTAGGCGACTAATCAAAATAAGAGTCTCCCTTCTTAATGTTCTTAACCACTAGTCCAACATACCTGGGACTCAATTTTTGTACTCATCGAAATAGATACATTTGTACATGCAAATCATACATGTATATGCCTACTGATATAATGAACTCAAAATCTTTCTCATATTTTGTTGTTATCTTATCTCTCTGGTGGATTTTTTTGGAAGGAAAATGAAATATTTTATGTGATATCTTTTAAGTGATTTACTAATTTTTTATATTTATATTTTTAGTATTCTAAAATTATTATTGATATTTTTGGAAACTTGAACATCGATTACATCAGCATAATCATGTGTTACCTCAGCACAATCATGCGAAAAGCAATATACACGTGCTAGGCAACAAAATCGTGTGCAATCCTAAAATTGTCACGCAGGATTTAACTGAGCCCATAGTTTAGTTCTATTTAAAGTATATCGTGTTACGCATTTTCAAAATTAAACTTTTCCGTTGCAGTAAATATTTTGTTTTATTCTCTCTATGAAACTTTTCTCTTCACTTTCTCCACAATAAAAGTAGTCTCAGGGTAAAAGATGTAAATTTTGTAAGTACTAATTTATGAGTTTGTTTTTTTGTATTCCCCTTAAATGGTTGAATTATTTCATTATTCTTATGATTTTTACGAATTGATATTTTTTAATCACTTAATTTCTTACAACCAGACTTATTAATTGACGGAGGACTGCTAGAATAATAAAAATTATAAATTTTGAATTATCGACCTTAATTTTTGTTTTCTTTTCCAAATATGTTCTTAGTACTTATTATAATATTATTAATATATCACTAATTTAAAATTTTAAAGAACCATCAATCACCATGACAAAAATATCTAATTGAATAGTCATTATTTTAGACGAAGATACAGTAATAAATTTAAAATAAATCATATTCTAATTGAGCTTTTATTACTTCTTAATTGTGTGCAAAGTTTCTTTTTTCTTTTTATTGTTATCTTTTGAAATCTGTTTCTATATGTTGGATTTGAAATTGCCTGAACTATGGTATAAGATTCTTTAATTACGCTATTTACACTCCCCACTTTACAATTTTGACAATTTAAAAAAATAATAATTTCGGATAGAATGTGTGAAAGAAAAAATATCAGCTTAATTAAGTTTTGTTTAATAAATTATAGTATTTTCAATTAAATCTTTATTTAAAATTTATGTTATAAAGTGTTTAAAGTGTTTTTACTTTTGTATAACTGTTCCCAATAAGCTTATACTGTGACATCGCTCTATAATTTTATTAAAGAAAAATATGGCAGGACACATCACATCCTTAATAAAATTACATTAATTATATATATATATATGTAAAAAAATATTTATTATAAGAAAATCATGATTTAATAAAATTATTCTTTTAATAAAAATCCAATTAAATGTAGTGAAATTTATAAATTACTTAAGACTTGATTAAGTAAAATAAAAAATCCTAGCTGATAAAAACAATTATATGATTTATTGTTATATTATTTAATTTTAAATTTTATATTACAAATTATTTGAATAAAGTTTTAATGTTGAAAATATTACATTTATAAACACAGTTATCTATCTAAACATTTTCTTCTTATTAAGTACGAGTATAATTTACTTTTCATTGTCATACTCAAATATTTTTCTTTAAAAAGCCAGAAAAATATGGTGAACTCCATTATAATTTTTTAACAAGATTCAAATATTTGTACAATCAAGATGTACAACAATTAGGCCATTACTTATTTTAAATAATTAGTGATTTTAAAGGTTTTATATAACTTGTTTATGATTTTAAAAAAATTTGACCACAATACTTATTTATTTCATTTCTTATTTAAGTCAATTTTAAAAAATAGTTTTAAAAGTGTGTATTACATAAAGATAAAAATACTTTAAATTAGAATTGAAATATTTTAAATATTTGATATTTATTGTATTTTGGTCTTCGTATATAAAATATATGAATTGAATAAAATAACAGGTTTATTTATATAACATGTTTCTCGTATTTTAAAAAAATTAACAATAATATTAAAATCATCATTGTTATATGACCTATATAATAGGAAAAAAAATCTCGCATTTTTCTATTTTACTGTTTTTTTTATGATGAAAGTTATAATTTATTAATTATAAAACAAATTTTTCTAGAGAGACTTAAATTTATTAAAAGTCATGGAAGAAGATTATATCAAAGATCCACATAAAAATCAATGTAAATGCAAATAAAAAAGGAAGATAAAGAAGGCATAATGAAGTCATACTCGTTTGTTTGTTGTCATCTCAAATAATCCATACTAAAAATCATGACTCTCAAATCACCCATAAAAAAATTGTAATTATTTAAAGAAGAACACAAAAGAAAAAAAAAATTAAAGACATGAAAATTTTAACTTAATAGAGATTATAACGAAAGAATATAAAATAATTAATTAATGCTCTTTCAATATATGAAACAATTGCAAAGATCGATCCTCGAACATCCATTAAAATAATTTTCAAACCATAGTTTCGTACAATATAAAAATATCTATCAAAATTGATCAGCGTTTAAACATCTACATCATTTAAATCTTTTAGATCTCACACACCTTACAATGTACTAGTTTTAGTCAAGGATTCTAGAGTTTTATATAAGAATAGTGATATTTTAACCTATTTTTTTATTCATTTTTAACTCATCACTCTTATCATTCTTAGATTACTACATCACATCACAGTAGGTTAAAAATGAGTCAAAAAAGTGGATTAAAGTATCAATTTTCTTTATATAAATAATAAAAAAACAAGTACAAAGATTGATCACAAAAGTCAAAATTTAACAGATTTTAAATAAAAAATATTAAAATATTTAAGAATCCAAATATGAATTTAAGTTCTAACCAATGAAAAAATAACACTATATAATAATAAAAATTTATAAATTCATTATCTTAAGATTTTAGATCGAAAATAATGTCATTGGATTCAGATTTATTATTCCTAATAAAACTTCTCTTTACACCTAACAATTGAGAATAATATTTTACATGATTGAATTCAGATTTATTATTTCTAACAAAACTTCCCCTTTACACCTAACAATAATAACTATAATAAAGAAATAAAAGTTACAACCAAAAAAACACCAATGTGAGTTATCTCGATCACTGTTATGTTTTTGTATTTGCGTTAATGAATTGCTAGCAGACATGTCACATGAATGTTGTCACTTTGTATGTTGTTTTTCTTAATAGGGACAACCAGACCCTTCCGTATCAGATTTTTGGTTTTATTTATATCGATCATTTTAATTATGAAAAAAATATGAATTTATTTATATCGGTACGATATCTATTATATTAAAATTTAAACTTAAAAATCCTTATTATTTTTTAAAAATAAGTAAAAATTATAAACTTCATAATATTAGACCTCTTCGTTAAATCGTTGTAGCTAGTCGCGACAATATTTGAGAAATTAACTTTGATATTATTTAGTATTTCCATAACGAAATCCAACGTTGGAAAATGGTCGCCTTGTCAATTGCAAAAACTATATTTAGCATTAGTTAAATAATTGGTTATTTTTTAAAATATAAAAAAGTGCTTTTTAGTATAAAATAAAATGATTGAAATACGACCAAGAGTTGAGAGTGGTTCTGTCAATGGTCGTGTCTAATGTTGCTGTTGGATTGATATTTTTACATTCAACAACACCACTTCAACGGTGGAGATCGAGTTAAGTGAACCATCATGATTATTTTATAACATGATCATGAATCCACCATTCGTAGACAAAAGAACCAACGGTGGAGGTAATGGAAGGGCACCATATTCACATGAATCATGTATGCATGTATGTATGTGAGTACCATCATCACCAACACTATTGCATTGCATCGATTTCTCTTTCACATGCATTGTTCTCATAATCATTCAGTGTGGGCCTCCAACTTCTGATTAACGGGCCTCATCTTCATCTCCACATTCTTTTGTTTTTATATGATTTTATTATAATGTAATGCTTTCAATAATATACCTTTTTTTTTTGTAAGGAGGGTATTTTTTAAATAGATTATAAGTACATATTTAGAATGATTTTAACATTTAAATGTGATTAATGATTTTATGGTGGTGATAGTAATTAATGTTAATGAAGAACTTAAGCGAGGTGATGGAAAGGTATGTGGACCACAAGAGATGGGCCCACTGACAGATGAAATGGGGCTTGGGCCCCGCTGCGTCTGTGTGAACCGTCCATGGACCTGGCCTGCTCACTCTGGGTAGCCACCTGATCCAGCAGTTACATTATTTCGTAAAATGACAATTACAAGATTGAAGATACCTTTTGTACTTCTCCATCTCATGTTCTTCCAAATTCAAAATATTTGTTTATATACACCATCACTCTTTTTTTTTTCATCTTCTTATTCTGAAATATAAAATGTTTTCAGATTTTCTATTTAATTATGGAATGTTTTGTAGTGAATATATTATTTTTATTATAATATTTGAAAAACTTAAAAGAAATACATTAATGAAATCTTTATCAATTGGTAATGTCAATTTTTACGCGATATGCATTAAACTTAGTTAGTGTTTGGTTATATATTCTTTCGTTTTGGTTATATATAAGTTATAATTATAATTATTGAAAGATTATATAATTATATAATATTGATTTTACACCTATAAAATATTCGATATTATTTTTAACTCAAAAATTTTAAAGTATTTTGCTTTTTTACTTAACCTCCCACTTTAACACATTTAAGTAACAAAAATGAGACTTTCCTACTTAAAAAGTATTATTACGGTAAATGACATTCAATGAAAGTAGTATTATGGATATGTTGATATGGATGAAATTTAGTCTAATACAATTTTATATACAAGGTTTATGAATAAAAAGAAAAAAAAAGGTTAAAATAGGATATCTGGTTATTAGACACTCCATTTTTTTAACTTGTCATCTTTTCTATAAAAAAAAAAAAACATTTTTTTCATCCTCTATCTCATCAATTTCGAGATAAATATTTTTCAATTAAATTCTTAATTTAAAGATAAAAATCAATTATAATAACATAACAAAATAAATGTACAATAAATTATAATTTGATTGCAGAAGAGTAAAAAAGTTGAACTGAGAGAAATGAATGAGTTTGGGATTTGTATATGGACATTCTGATAGAATTGGACTATTTGACAGGCCCTTGACAGAGGGATTTGTATACTTCGATTCGATTCTTAAATATTCAGTGGGATCTGAATTTCTCAACGTATTTTTGCTATAAGTTAATGGGAATCATCAGAGACAAATTGTCCTTCTTTCAGACTCAGGAGGCATCAAATGGATTCTTCTCATCTCATTCGGTTCATAAACTCCAATGTTTTTCTACTTTCACCTCAGATTAATGCAGCACGCAGTGATCAATAACGAAACTTCATATTTTATTAGTTTAAAGAACGTGATTATCTTTTATTAAGCAGTGAAATGGAAATGGCAAGAACGAAAATGAAGAAGAAGAACGATTAGTGACAAAATTGCAACATGTGAAATGGATACATAGCTCCAAGGATGGTGAAGATGTGTCAGGTTAAAGCAGTATCTTTGTGTACTATAACACATCGAAGCAAATATGAACCGTAGAAATTCACATCAACATTTTTGGAACGAATCTATATATCAATTATTTGATTTTATTTGATTTCATTTAGGAGCAGTGACCGTAATCGATGACATGTCTTTGTTCCTTAATGTCCATCCCACGTGGCGCAGACACCTAGAAACTTGGACTATGGGAATTGGGGGGCTTGGACTACAGCGGCAAGGCAACATTATTTTATATATATGCTACCTTTTCTATAGTTTTTGGAAACTAAGAATAGTTATCAAAAACCATAAGATTTTTCTCGTGAGCCAATAAAGGCAACCTCTGGTACCTTCATCACCACTCGATCGCATTATAAGTCTAATGATTGACCTTCAATAATCTCAAAAATCAAAATCACTGTTATTGGTTCTTCTGATTTCCTCCACTTTATTGCATACTTACAAAATTTCATTAATTTAATCCTCTTCACCTTCGCCTTCCTTTGTGTCAAGGTAAGCTTTTTTCTTTATGTTATTTAATTTATTACAGTATATCTCATGCCCTTTATGTAATGCACACTTCACAGAGTTTGTAACTCAGCATCTCACCCATCACTTCTTTAGCAGTGAGTTGAGATCACTGCAATGGCTTCTTCTTGTGTGACCCTGAAAGCCAATGCTCACTTGGTGAACTCACAGAAAGGCCATCTTTTTCGTCAAGAAAGTAGCTTTCTTGGGGAAAGACTGAAACTTGGCCTGAACAGCAGTGCCTTTGTGACGAATCGGTTGGCCAAATGTTCAAGAAGCCAGAGGAGGGTGCCGCATGATGTTGCATCTGCTATCCTCACTTCAAACGATGCCAAAGAATCAGTGGTGAGTTGAATTCGATTCTGGGATTCACCTTCTACATTCTTGGACCTTTTTCTTTGTTTGTGTGGTTGCATTTTTATTTGGTGTGTTTTGAGTTTCAGTCCTTGCAAGTGCCTTCATTCATGAGACGAAGGGCTGATCCTAAAAATGTTGTTTCCATCATACTGGGTGGAGGACCTGGGAAGCAGCTATTTCCCCTCACCCAACGCGCTGCCACACCTGCGGTAAGTGAATCCTAAGTTGTTTAATGTTGTGGTTGTTTTGGTCTGAATATTAAGTTGTCGTTGACATGGTGTGTGGCATGCAATGCGTTTTCAGGTGCCTGTGGGGGGATGCTACAGGCTTATAGACATCCCTATGAGCAACTGCATCAACAGTGGCATCAACAAGATATTTGTGCTGACTCAGTTCAACTCTGCATCTCTCAACCGTCACATCGCCCGCACCTATTTTGGGAATGGCATCAACTTTGGGGATGGGACCGTGGAAGTAAGTGCTACACCACCACTTTTGGTTGCTGTGGTTGATGGAGAAATATGAGCCACTAGAGTTCTTGGTTGACCACTTTCAGTTTTGTGGTTCTTAATTATTCATGTGGTCACTAATTAAGCTACCCTAAACTCCTAACAGGTTCTGGCGGCTACTCAAACACCGGGAGAGGCCGGAAAGAAGTGGTTCCAAGGAACTGCAGATGCTGTGAGGCAATTCACTTGGGTATTTGAGGTGGGTGTGAATTTTTTTTTTTTTTTTTTATATACTACTTGGCCTTTTCTTATCACGGTTTGAGCTCCTCTACAAGTAATAGGGTCTTTCTTGCAGGATGCCAAGAACACAAACGTTGAGAATGTATTGATCTTGGCTGGAGATCATCTATATCGAATGGATTACATGGACCTAATACAGGTTTGCAGTGTAATTGTTTTTGTATAATGGATACTATTTTTATTTATCAAAAGTTTTCTGATTTACTTTGGTTACAAATGAACAGAGTCACATTGACAAAAATGCTGATATCACTGTTTCATGTGCTGCTGTGGGTAACAGGTGTGTTCAGACAGATATATTTTTTTTTTTTTGCTTGATACTACCCCTCGTTTATATAAAGAACAAATTATAGTTTTTCTTAATTTCTTTCCAGGGTGAGTAAATAGAAACCACTAATTTTCTGGTAACAAAAAAATTACAAATTTATTTATCTGCTTTACAGCCGTGCTTCAGATTATGGATTGGTTAAACTAGATGATAGAGGCCGCATCATTCAATTTTCAGAAAAACCAAAGGGTGATGATATGACAGCAATGGTAATTCACAATCTAACCTAATGTTGCATCTTCTTTCTTTCTGTTTTCATGTTATCTAGTAATTTTGTTGTGGTTGCTCACTGCTAGAAAGGAAAAGAAAAAGAAAATTACCATTTCAAGAGTCTTTCCTCCTTGTAGGAGTGATTATCTTTTGCATTATAGCATTTTCCGTGAACTTGCTGGACCAAAATAAGCCTTCAATTCTGATGTTTCATCCTTTTCTTTTCCTTGCCATAGTCATTTGATTTTTCTACAAAACTTGTTGCCATCATAGGAATATGTTCTCAATGTATATTTATCTGATATGTACTCATATTCCTGTTGTATTCTTGCAGCAAGTGGACACCTCTCTTCTTGGGTTGTCACCCCCAGATGCACTGAAGTCACCATATATTGCATCTATGGGGGTTTATGTATTCAAGACAGACGTTTTACTCAATCTTCTAGAATGTAGACATCCTACCTCCAATGACTTCGGATCTGAAATCATCCCTGCAGCTGTGAGGGACCACAATGTCCAAGTAAGAGAAAATTGCATGAATATATCTTCTTTCACATGTTTCTGTACGTTAGAGTTCTAATTATAGCTATGGCGGAGGTAAAAGAGTTATATGTTTGTTGTTTTTGCAGTCATATTTTTTCAGAGATTATTGGGAAGACATTGGAACAATAAAATCCTTTTATGATGCTAACTTGGCTCTTACTGAAGAGGTAGGTTGAAGGTGTTTATGGCTATCATTTTTCTAATTTAATAGTTTTCAAATTTATGACACTCATATGCTCAAAGCCATTCTCTTGCAGAGTCACGAGTTCGAATTTTATGACCCCAAGACTCCCATTTACACATCTCCAGGATTCCTACCACCAACTAAGATTGACAAATGCAGGGTATGACATTGATAAAATTCTATCTCATAATATGTTAGTAACATCATGAAATTATTTGAAATAAAAGAGTAACATCATGAAATGTTTGCTCATTCTGTTTGAGTTTCTTTGGTAGATCGTGGATGCCATTATCTCCCATGGATGTTTCCTACGAGAATGCACAGTGCAACACTCCGTTGTGGGTGAACGTTCACGTTTGGATTATGGAGTTGAAATTCTGGTAAACAACAAACACTTCACATTCTAGACCTGTTATGCTACACCACCCCACTTAAAATTCCTCTTTAACCGATACCTTCTTTTGCAGGACACTGTACTGATGGGAGCGGACTATTACCAAACTGAATCCGAAATTGCTTCTCTCCTGGCAGAGGGGAAGGTCCCAATTGGGATTGGAAGGAATACCAAAATTAGGTACTTTTAACTCATACATAGTTAATGGACGCTAGATTATTGAATCTTTTTATGGGCCTGAAAATATATTGAATGAATATCGTGATAAGAAATAGCATTGTCATAGTAACACAGTTGTTCACATAAATTTGTTAACTTTGTTGAAGGAACTGTATCATTGACAAGAATGCAAAAATTGGGAAAGATGTCATCATCAAGAACAAAGATGTAAGCATGATTTTATCTTTGATCGTGTTTTACAGTCACATGTTTTCTGGTTTAAGCAAACTATTTGTGTCTTGGCTACCAACTCAAATGCTTTCTATGTAGGGCGTTCAAGAGGCAGATAGACCAGAAGACGGGTTTTACATTCGATCAGGAATCACCATCATAGCGGAGAAAGCAACAATAGAAGATGGCACTGTCATATGAAAGGATAGAGCTTATGTCTTGGGCGGTTTGCCCAGAGGCGCTAGGTGAAAGAAGCATTGTGAGGAACACACTCAAACATCTCTGCGGACAGAACGCAATGCTGTGTTAGGTGTGACAATGGAGAAAGCAGAACACCGATTCTCTATTTGTAAAATAGAATCACCCTTCCCCCACCCACCACTACATGTAAAAATAGAATGAATAAAACATGAAAGCCAAGTCGCATGAAAGCAAATAAATTGAAGGACCGATTCTGAGCTGCGAAGTTTCTTTACCACTTTCTAGATTATTATTTGTCATAACCATCAGTTTTTGTTTACAGTCATACGTCAACTGAAGCGCTAACAAAATCTTAAATTTAATGATGAGAGTGTCATGAAAATAGTGGCAGTGGCAATGAATACCAAATATTCCTAGGAAAATGGCACTATCATGTTATATGGTAATACTATAAAAAGAAAAGTAAGTGGTTTCAATTCAACGATACATTCATATTCATATATCACTATATACTTGTTTTCTTAAATTAAGAAGTATGGTTAAAAAATGCATCTTTTTTGTAAATTAAACAATGAAGTCACCTGCCACGTGAAATTGGTTAGATCTATAGTAAATAATTCTCCATTCGGGATAAGTGATTATGAAGAGACGGAGATGCGGAAGTTCTGAGTTTGAAGAAGGTCAAAGTCCTAAACGTGCGGTGAGAGGCACAGGTGGTGAGTGAGGAGGAATGGGAAAAGTGAAAGAGTTGTTGAGCTAAATTAAATGCACGGAGTTTTGCGCACGGAGAAGAAGAAACGAAGACAATGCAATCCGTGAAAACAGCGGAAGTGTTGAACGTCTCGGAAGGTGGGTTAGAAGACAAGGCAAAGAACCTCACTTCAAGCCTCGACAATGGTGACCGCCAACACGTGCAGATTGATTCTGGCACCGCCCTTCAGCAATTTCTTGATCGCATACCCATTAATTCGATACCTGGCATAAAAAACTCACCTGGTACTTTTATTACATTCGTTGCCCACTTATGTTTATGTTCAAGAATCAATGCATGTCGTGAACATTACATGATTCAATGCATGTCCGGTCTCTTGTATCCGAAGTTTTGGAATTGAAAGCCGGAGACAGTTTAAGGGATGCAATTCATACGTTGTACGAAAAGGACGTGTTTTCTGCAGCAATTGTCGACATGGACTCCGATGCGGTTAACATGACGTTTTCAGATCAGTACATTGGTCTCGTTGATTTTACAAGCATGGTTCTTTGGTGCCTTGAGGTATTACCTTTCTATCTGTGATTGATTCCCCCACCCAAATGCCATGCCATTCTAATCACACATGGTATTTGAAAGGAATATGAAAAGATCACAGACAATCTCAAATCTATCAAGAACGGTGGCTTTTTCTCCGTCCTGGACCAGATTCCTCAGATTGGGCAAACCAAGGTTTCCTGCGTTTTCTTTATGCTACCTTCACTTTTTGAATATATTAGATTAAAATCGACTTATACTTCTTGAGTTGTAGATTAGCGAGTTGGCTATGTCATTCCTCTGGGAACCATTTTTCCCCGTAAACTTGGATGATACGGTTTTGCATGCACTGCTACTTCTCTCTAAGCATCAGGTGCACGTTTTGCCGGTCGTGCAGCAACGTGAAGATGGAATCATCGGTTTTGTTACACAGGTATCTGCTGAGTTAAGCACAGGTTTAGAATTATATGGCTGAAGCACAGATATCTTACAGTAATATGCTGCTAGAATGCAGTAGTCCAACACCTTCTTCAATCAAGTGAACTAGAGTGGTTTGATAACATTGCAGACAAGAACTTGTCAGATTTGCGGTATTCAACTCACATTCCTTAATGTACATACATACATACATGATACATCTATTCTCCACTTGCTAAAGTGAATTCGCAATCTTGATTTGTTTCTCTCTGACCCTTTTCTTGTCCTTGCACAGATTTGAAGGCCTAGAAAATCCTAGTTGTGTATTTGCAGACCAAACTGTCGCAGATGCTTTAAAGACGTTCTGCCAAAACCAAACTAGTGCAGTAGCTGTTGTAGATCGAGAAACAAAGAAGCTCCTTGGTAATGTGAGGAAAAGTGATGTTCATATTCTTGTAAAGAATAATGACATCTTTAGAAGTAGAACGTAAGTTCAAGACATGTCCTATCTCTCGATAATTACAGTAACCAATATGACAGAGGTGACTGTTTATATGCAATGACAGGATTTTAACTGTGGGGGAATTCATTCACATGGAGACTGAGAAAGCAGAAACTAAGCCAAGCATTGAACGTGATCAAGGGGCTTTTCTCACCGCAGGAAGTCTTCGGCTGAAGAACAGCTTCATACCCAGAATGGACTTGCCAGTTGCCAGCAATGAAAATGAAACGCTGAAGCAAATAATGGAGCATACCACAGAGACTAACAGCAGTTTCAGCTTTCTCGTCAATGATAAGGAGCAAGTTACAGGTTTTCTCACATTGAGAGATATAATTCTGCAGTTTGCTCCCCCATGTGTTAATTCCACCATTAATGGAGGTGGCTTCTTTGAATTTGCCTTGGAGCAAAGTGGATGTCATGTGAAAGATGGAACTATGATTCGTAATCACTGATCTGATACAGTAATGCTTGAAGACTACTTCTGCAAACTATGTACGGATGCACGAAGAAGAAGCCAACAACAAGAGAAAAACAATACAAGCAAGAAAAAAAAACCAGAAAAGAGAAAGAAATTGTTAGCATTGAGTGAGTAGAGTACAAGTACAAAATTGTGGAATAAATTAGAATTTTATATTTAAATTAATAATTAGTCGACATGTTCACGGGTCTAAAATTCGTATGTTTGAATTAAAATATAGAATTTAATTGGATTGAGTATCTAATAAAAGTTTTGAATTTTATTAATTCGACTCTAACTTTTTCTGATAATGTGGGGGGTGCAGGATAGAGGCACGGCCATAATCTATTGGGCCGCTCGGCAAAGCCCACTTCAAGGAACCTTGCAAGAAAAAGACAATATTAGAACGGAAATACCTTCGAATTTTTATTTTCTTTAAAAAAGTTATAGCTATTTATTTGCAAGAAAAAAGACAATATTAGAACGGAAATAACCTTTGAATTTACATTGAAAGTGAAAATAATAAATAATAATTTTTATGATTTTACTTGTGAAAATTATATGCAGTGAAGAAGGGTACATATGGTAAGTAAGAAAGAAGGTGGTGAGTGAGTTAGCATTAGAAGCACATGACACATAACATAGAACACAAAACAGAACCTTACTTTCCACTTCCATCCTCTTAACATGAAATGAGACACAGAAGAGAACTTGGTTGACGGAATCAAACATTCAAACCCAAACAACCCACCTTGTAGATCCGCACGCACAGGTCAGCTTCAATTCTTGTTCAATTCTCTTTCTTTTCTCTTCTTTTCGTTTCTTTTCCACCTTCTTAGGGTTTCTTTTCCCCGCAAGACACCTTCCCAGATCTCCTTTCCCCCTGTTTCCTAAACCTTGATAAATAACATCAACAGTGAACGATTGTGTTCGTTTGTTGGGATTCTAAATTTGAAGCGTCGGAATGGAGGGAAGTGGCGGTGGTGCTGCTCCGTCGTCTGCGCCGGTGAAGCAATATCTGCAGGAGTTCTCTAAGCTGTTTCAGTATTATCTGGACAAATCTACCCCTCATTCCGCCTACAGATGGATTGGGACATTGGTCATGGCATCCATCTACGTCTTGCGTATTGTTTACGTTCAGGGGTTTTACGTTGTCTCTTACGGCCTCGGAATCTACCTCCTCAATCTCTTGATTGGTTTTCTATCCCCTTTGGTTGATCCAGAGCTCGATCCCTCCAACTCCCCTTTGCTTCCCACCAAAGGATCCGATGAGTTCAAACCCTTCATTCGCCGCCTCCCTGAGTTTAAGTTCTGGTAACTTTCCACGCACACTCTTTCTAATTTTTATTTTAAGTTATGCTAATTCAGGATTTTTATTTTTTTTCGTATCCCTGGATTTGTAATTGCATCATAAACGATAGTTTATAGTCCAGTTTGTAACTGCCTGAGTTTACCATGTTGCACTTACACGGAGAGGAAATAGGAAGATGAAGGGAATTAAACTTAGGGTTCTATTGGAAGAGTTTCTCCATAAGGAATGTATGAAAGAGGAATAGAAAGAAAAGATAATGACATAAGTTTCTCTATGAGGTGTGATTAACTTATGTAAAAGTCAAGATTTAGGGCTAATGTATAAGAACTTTTAGGCATTAAGTTGTATATAAGTTAATTATAGATTATGAAAGAATGAATTTATTTTTTCTTTTTATTTTTCTCATCTCGAAGCTTTTATTGAAAAACTCATCTTAAAATTAGCTTATGTAATCTCGAAGCTTTTATTGAAAAACTTATCTTAAAATTAGATTGTGTAATAATAAACTAATTCTCAGTAATCACTTAGAAGAAAATTAGATGATAAGATGAATTAAGGGCCGGTTTGGATAAAATATTCCGTAAATACTTCTAAAAGAAGAAAATATGAAATATGTTTATGCAAAAACTAAAGTTAGCTTATTTGTATCTTAAGTTGTAAAATTTTCTCGTATTAGTTTATCCAAAATATAATTTCTAACCAATGCATGAACTGATTTGAGTTTGTGGAAACATTTACTTCATATTTTTTTTTATTAAAAGTGTTAATAGAGAAATATATCCACCAAAAAAGTCGTTAGTTTCTCCTGTAATTAAAATCAGTTTTTGGAATAAATTGATGCGTATAAATGAGAAAGTTCTAAACTATTTATGTGGGAAACTTAATTCCTTTTATCGTAATTTCTTTTTCTGAAGTACTTTCTGGTAGTTATCTAACTGGTGTCTAAATTGGAAGTGATTTGGGTGGTGTAAGTTCATTTGTATCTGTAAGTTCTTTATTTACTGAAAGTGGTTGTTGTTTTTCATGCGTGTGAATTTTGTAATGGGTGTAGGTATTCTTTCACCAAGGCTCTCTGCATAGCGTTTGTGATGACCTTCTTTTCCCCGTTTGATGTTCCTGTCTTTTGGCCTATATTACTCTGTTACTGGTTTGTTCTCTTTGTCCTTACAATGAGGCGCCAAGTTGCACACATGATCAAATACAAATATATCCCATTTAACTTGGGGAAGCAGGTTGGTCTTATTCTTAGATTTCCCTTCCATAGTTTATTTGTACAATTGTTAGTATTTCTTTTGTAACTTCAGTGCAGCAAAAGATTTGTTTTTATATTTGTGTCCTTTCTTCCTGAAACATAACACTGTTTCTTTTAATATTTGGCAGAAGTATACTGGTAAGAAATCTTCTGCAGGTAGCAGTGGCTCTCGAGCAGACTGAAAAACTTTGCTCTCACAATGAGGATCTACTTTGTTAGGTTTTCTGAACAATCAGGCTAGTTAATTCCCCCACCTCCACTTTTTTTTTTTTTGAAAGAATTTGTATTTAGGGTATTATGGATGCGTATGCATTATGCAGTGCAGAAAATCTTGTTGCCCACTATTTATTATATTACACATGAAGACGTGCTGATATTGGTACACATGTATTGATTGGATTTCTTGTAAATCTCATCTTGTATTCTTGAATTTGTGATACTAGAATTTTTCCATTACTGGTTCTGCCTCATATTAAGGCAAAGTTCATCTGTCGCTTTAGGCTTTCTGTCTGCCCCAGACATATCGTTAAGATTAGATAGGATGTTGAATTGAACACCCCATCACCGAAAGTAGAGAGATTGGTGGATAAGTTCAGGTTTCCACTAATGTGTCTATTAAAGTGCGTCAAAATCTGGGCCCATTCCTTAGGATGTTATTGATAAGCTGTCTAGACATTGCATTTGATTTGTGACTATGGGACGTTTTGCATTTCCATTTCCATTTTGATGGAAGAAAAAGACCTTAATAAAGAAAGTCATTCAGGTTTCTTTTCTGGAAATTAGTCATCAGCAAAATTTGTGGACACTGTACTAATGACATGGCCTTACCAAGATGGTGGCTCCTGAAACTTCCTTTCAGGTCTGGTGAAAATTGCACACCAGCAGCGAAAGAAAAAAAAAACTCTAGATACCATGTACATAATGATTGTATTTCATTTATTTATTTTATTTTATTAATTATTTTAAAAAATAAAAATCCTTGGAATTGAATTTTGACTTATTTTGTAAAACGAAAAAGTAAAAATCATGGTCATAATTCAATTCCCCGCGATGCAAACGAAAAAGTAAATATTTGCACGAAAAGTGTTGTCAGTGGAAAATTCACATATTGATATATTAAAGGTTCATCCACATAAGTATGACTGTACCCCACATGCATGGGAGAGGCATATGCTGAAGGGAAAATTGTGTTAGAGGTTTTTTCATATTTTGGTGTGACTTCACCAACCAAGATATGAGAGTTGCGTTGAAAAGTTTATTTTGATTAAGAGATAACAAACCCTTGTTTATGCATACTTTTCTACCAAATTTAGAAAAACTATTCATAGAAGTTACAACTCTAAATGCATGCTAACTAATTTTATAGGTCTCCAAAATAAACAATGCTTATAACTTAGTTTATGGTTATTTTTCTATTGCTTGGTATACTATAAATAGAATTACATTTTAAAATATTAATTTTCTTATTTGACGGCTAAAATAAATATCTTAAATTTTTATGTTATATGGTCTCAATATTAAAAAGATCCAAGGGGAAAATGACTGACAGTGGTGTATGGTGAAAATTTTTATATTTCGCAATATCTAGAGGCACTGATATGTACATGCTAAAAATATATGAATAAGACATCAAAACCTTTTTTTTCTTATTAAAATTGTTATATATTTTTTGTATTGAAAAGTCTGAAGTTAAATATCTGTTGGAGAGATAAAATGTGATGTTAACTAGTAGGAAATATACTGACACCCATAAAAAAAATCATTTAATATTTTCTTTAATCTAATAATAAAATTATGATAATGTGACCTAAATCTGTTTCTTTTTGCAAGCATTGAAATTAAATCGGTGCTTTTATATATACAATTGTCTTTATTTAAAGAATAATAATTTTATCAAGAAAATAAACATAGGAATTAGACTGTATTTCAGATAAATTGATTAAGAATCTCATCTACGGTAGTATATTTCACATCTGGATATAAAGTTGAAGCCTCCACTCCAAATGAAGACTCAATTTCAAAGTTAGTATGGTCTCCCTTTACATAAGAAGCATGATCGATTGATAGGATCGTATTCACGGGTGGCGAGGACTCTACAAAAGAACAAAAAGAAAAAGTTATTATCACTACTAAATCTAACTATACTTGAATAATAATCCTCACTTACTAACCTTGAATTTGCTTTAGTACTTGTTCCTCTGAAACATAGATTCTTTCAAGAGTTTTACCTATCTTTGTTTCCCACAGAGTGACAAGCTCATTAAATGATAAGGTATTATTGGGAGGTCGAAGGTAGAGAATTTTGTTCAAAGTTCTGGGATCATCCACTGAATTGATTGTGTAAGTAGCAACATCCTCTTCTTTATTAAAAACAACTGTTGATGCAACAGAAGTTAACAGGTAGACAATTAATATTAATGCATTAATTGTTATGTCATGACATTGTACCTTTGGGATTTCCATCTCCGAGGATAATAACTTTGTCTCTGGGAGGAGTTGTTGCTCCAAGTTGTGAAAAATTGGGTAGGAAGATACCAGCAAAAAAATTGTTGGACACACAAGTGTAGGGAATTCCTTCTGCCTCAATGCTTCGACGAACTTTTACCTTTTGTGCAAACTTAGATTTCACTGGCTCACCTACGTGTGTTCGATCTACATCCATTCCAAACTCAGAGGGATAGAATTTCTGTATGAGTGCATGTGCTGTATTTCATAATTTAAAACTATACACCGAAAGGGGAAAACAAGAAGAAGAAGAAGAAGAAGAAAGAAGAATACCTTAACATTTCCAGCTTCTTTAATTGCAGAAATGATCTTATCTTGGTCCGCTAGCTGGAATTGGCCTACGGTGGAGATCACCACATCCACTTGCTTTATGGCATTCACCAAACTTTGGTGATCACATAGATCTCCCTGAACATAATAAATATAATTAAGGTCAAACTCTTTTTCATAAGGAAAACAAAAACCATGGAGAAATGATTGAGGATTTATGTTGTTAACTTACCTTAACAAGATTGACACCGAGGCTTTTGAATTTGTCGATTAGAGAGGATTTTGCAGGGTTTGAAAGTGTGGATTCCCTCACCAAAACAAAGGTTGGGTGGCCAGCTTTGGCACTCGCTTCCACGATGAACTTTCCGATGTAACCGGTGCCTCCGATCAATAGAATCCTGCTCTTGCTGTTCCCTGCCATTGCTCAGGTTCTTCTTCTTACAACAAAAACCGAGTCCCACATCGATCACGCTATTTGTGATCTTTTATAAATATCGCTTTCACGTTATGTGTGGGCCACATCACATCACTCATTGTTTCAAAAGTGAGATTCATTCTAATCATAAATACAAGATAATAATTTATAGTAATGTTAAATTTAGTTATAATTAGCATCTAAAATAAGAGAAAATCAGGGGGAGTGGTTTTGAGAATGGAGACGGTAATGGAAGATGAAGAATACAACTACAGAGAAGTGAAACTTCCGTCTCTGCTTCCGGTGGCGCCGGAGCCGGAGTTGGAGAGGGAAACCGGGGAAAGGAGAAGAGGAAGGGACATAATCATAGCCATAGATCATGGCCTCAACAGCAAACACGCTTTCGATTGGGCTCTCGTTCATTTTTGTAGGCTCGCTGATACTATCCATCTCGTTCACGTCGTTTCCGGTTTCTACCTTTACTTTTTTCATTTCTTTTTCCCTTTCAATCTGGAAATGGATAATTAGGGTTTTTTTTCTTTGATTTTTTTGCAGATTTGAAGATGAATGATTATTATGAGATAAGCCAGGGGCTGATGGAGAAATTGGCTGTTGAGGCTTTTCAAGTAGCAATGGTTTGCATCTCCTTTTCTTTTCAAGACTTTGATTCCAATCGTGCATTAGTTGTACAAAATAATTGTTGATATTGTTAATTGCAAAACAAACGAAATTCATTTTTGTGAAAGCAATTTTATGATTGATCTCAATAGATGATAAAATGCAGGTGAAAACTGTAGCGAGGATTGTGGAAGGTGATCCAGGAAAAATAATTTGCCAGGAAGCAGAGAGGATCAAACCTGCAGCCGTAATTTTGGGGACCAGAGGCAGAGGCTTCTTGCAAAGGTTTGCTTTGACTCTCTCTGTATCTATCTATATCTCAATCATGATGCATTTATGATTGAACTGAAGCATCATCTTGTGATTGTGATTTTCTTCAGTGTGCTACAGGGAAGTGTTGGGGTGTACTGCTTGCACCACTGTAAAGCAGCACCTATTGTGATTGTTCCTGGTAAAGGTTTGCTTTCGTTACCTTACTCTTCTTTTTTCAACATTTTCTTACAGCTGATTTTTTAAGCATTTTCGTTTCTTTGATCCACAGATGCTGGAGACGAGTCAATAGTCTAGTTACCAGTGGAATTAACTTGTAAAATACTTGTTATGTATATCGTCTTTCGTTTTACCCTGTATCTATAGGTGTGGAGATTGTTATCTTTCTTTTTCTTCCTATCCTTGTTTTAATAAATCAGATTTCAATCGTTCCAATTTTCTTGATCATTTTGACCATTCTGGAATGGTTCTTCTTCGGGATGAAGATAACTATTCGACTTCTCCGGAACGAAAGAGTCCAGGGTCTGTGCTCCTCCACCTTCGAATTCTCTTCTTCCCTTTCGCCTTCTAAATTAACAATACAAATTAAAAATTGTTTCATAAAATATTTAATCATGGTTGAGACATGCAAAACTATTTTAGAAAATTTATTTTAATGGTTATTGCTCTTGGTAATTAAGCTCCTTAAGATCGTGAATCTTTAAATTCAAAAGTACTAATCTAAGGTTACCCTATATGTTCAAGGTCCTTAGTTATAATTGTGCTGCACTTTTCTTCAGTGGTTGAATGACAGAGAAGGAGAAACAACGGCGGCTGAAGAGATGGCTTTGTGTTGGAGAATTTTCTTTTCAAAAAGGAATATTCTCGGAGGTGTATTTAACAATTGCCTTTTCTTATCAGTTGAAAGCCCAATCAAATTGGGCTCACAATACCACACAATGAAGCCTGTTTTCGTAAAGACTATTCGAGGAGCATTGTATGCACGCTTCTCCTTACACTTTCAACACTTCTTCTGTATTTCCAAAAGTTACAATTATGCCCTTCATTAAGATATAACTGAAAGTGGGTAGTGCGTCGCCAACTTCTGCACCCCCAAATAGTATTTCTTCTCCCGTTTGTCTATGTGTCTCACTGTGCCTTCATTTAAAATTTCTCAGTTTCATTCTCGTTTCATTCTCGTGTGGTCCCTGACGTCCCTGAGCTTTCATTTTTGCGTGCTTCATTCTTTCATTGTCTGGTGGTGGTGGTCCCTCTTTGGAGGTTTGTATCACTTTCATTCATTTTCTTTTAAGTTTATTCTCTCAGTGTCGTCTCAGTGTCTGTGCTTGTGGTGGTTGAAGGTTATGTATTTCTTGGTTGTTTGAAGAAAGGTGTTATTGTGAGTAACCTGCATCCTTTTATCTTCTCTCCAAGTGTGGTAGCTGAACTTTTTTTTTCTGTTTATGATGTGAAACGGAATTTGTATTCCGTTCCAGAAACTATGAAACAGCTTTCACATTCTGTTTCAAGAAAACAACACATAATCTTTTATGAAACAGATTCCGGCATCTGTTTCACACTTTTAGGAAACAGATCACATAAGTTGTTTCGGGAAAAATTTAAAGTTTTGTGGGAATACGAATTCCGTTTCACAAAATTGTGAAACGGATTCTGTAATCCGTTTCAAAAGAAATGCGAATTTTTTTCTGAAACGGATTACAGAATCCGTTTCACAATTTTGTGAAACGGAATTCGTATTCCGTTTCCCACAAAATTTTTATTTTTTCCCGAAACAGCTTACGTAATTCGTTTCCTTGCGGAGCATGTGACGGAGGAGGGCGTAGGTGTCGTGGAAGAGGCGGTTGTGGCAGAGGGATTTGAGGAGGGCGTTGTAGAGCGGGAGGGTTTGGGGGCAGTTGAGGATGGCGGCCTTGTTGAAGACCTCGACGGCCTGGTCGATGTGGCGGTGGTGGCCGTAGGCGTCGATGAGGGTGGCGACGGCGGCAGGGGAGAGGGAGAGACGGTGGTGGAGGGTGACTTGACGGATGAGGGACCACATGGTTTGATAGTTGTTGGCGTGGGCGAGGGTGGTGACGATTTGTTCGAACTCGAGGGAGGTGGGGGTGTAGGTGGGGTGTGATCGGGCCCAGTTGAAGAAACGGAGGGAGGGCGTGGGGGCGGTGGAGCACGCGCGGAGAACACGGAAGACTAGCTCCGGGGTGACGTGGATGCGGAGCTTGTTGAGGGTGCGTTCCAGGTAGAAGTCGCGGCGCACGATGTTGGAGACGTGGTGAATCACCGCGAAGTACTCGTCCCGGGCTGAGGCCGCTGTGGTTAGGGTTTTAGGGAATGAATAGAAATTGAGGAGAAGTGTTTTGGTGGGGGAGAGGATCAGTTTTGCGTAGGTCTGCAGCATTGCGTTTGCAGTGCCTAGAAGCACCGTTCGTTTCCTTTCTTCTGCTACTCGATTAGGTTACCAAATACTAGCCGTTAGTAGCATTTCTCAGGGGCCTGTTCATGTCTGACTAGCCTCCAGGTAGGTCGAGGATTCAATTTTAAGGTCACGGCTTTTGAAATGATTAACCAACTTGACATTTCTTTCTTTCTTTCATATGTGAGGACGCTCGATGAATACCACTCAATAAAACTTGATGATTGAAGTTCCATGAATTTACATTTTGTCCACGGCGCAGTTTTTTTTGTGCCAAGGAAACACCCAACAGATAATTAGTTAGGTTAAAATACTCCGATGGTCCTCGTTTTGGTTCAGAAATCTCAAATTGGTCCTCGAATTTTAATTGATCTCAATTTCGTCTTCATTTTTGTAAATGTGTTTTAAATCAACCCTTTCCGTTATCAGTTCACAAACGGTGTTTATTCCTGATGATGTGGCTGTTTTGTGTATTCTGATATGTCATTCAGTTGTTTTGGAACATGTGTTCTTGGTTTCTCTTTTAAAAAGTTCATAACTTTTGAAGCTTAAGGTTTGAAAAGGGTGAGGTGAAGTTGTCTCCTGCGTTCTGATTTGGTAAGATTGGTAATGTCTCTCTTTCGTTCTTGCTCGTCCTGCACTTGCAATGGTTGGGAAATGAAAGATTCCAACGTTTCTT
>Ga0214545_1003142_pt1 | contig 31725 bp, 23 predicted proteins | sample CNSS4metaG_FD_160064 | JGI IMG/M metagenome (GOLD analysis project Ga0214545, IMG submission 160064) | Root nodule microbial communities from cowpea collected in UCLA plant growth center, Los Angeles, California, USA - CNSS4 | ecosystem: Host-associated > Plants > Roots > Nodule | place: USA...
GTGCTAGAAGATGTGCTTGTCTGTGTGGACAAGTTAATTTTTCCTGCAGATTTCTACATCTTGGACATGAAGGATGATGAAGGAATGAGTTCAACCACAATTATCTTGGGAAGACCATTCATGATGACAGCACGTACCAAGATAGACGTGCATGCATGATCCTTAACTATGGAGATAGGAGATGAGAAGGTGCAGTTCAATGTGCTAGAAGCCATGAAGCACTCAATTGAAGACCATTCTTTGTTTTGTATTGATTTATTGAGTGATGTAGTGAACAATTGTAGACATCATCAAAATATTGTAGACCATGCACATCCAAAGCAAGACAAACATCTTTGCCTCAACAACATCGCCTGGCGCTACTCACGAGTCACCAGGCGCACCACGCTTCTATAGTGCCTGGCGGCAGACACGTGTTGTCAAGCGTTAAGTGGCTCTGATGCTAGTGTTTCAGCAAGTATCGCCTGGCGGGACAACCCTTACCGCCAAGGGCCACACACTTCAATACTCTACTGGTTTTGTAGCTACTACCTGGCGGTCAAACACCATCGCTAGGCGCTACACCAGTACTTGCGCAGTACTTAAGCACCCAGAACAAAGTAAAATCAATCCTACTCTTATAATTATACATCTCCACAATTAAGAATATAGGCTTCCAGAAATCAACATGACTCACATGCACAATCTCAATTTAGATGGCTTCATCATACACATACACAAGTATCACCGTATATCAAATGCATCAATCCCCATATATATATATATGTGTGTGTGTGTGTGTGTGTATATATATATATACTCTATCCTTTAAATCCATGCTAGCATTCAATTCTAACTTATGAATAACGCATGCTCAAACAAATATAAAGCACCAATACTCTAACAAATTAAGCAGATGATTCTATGCGCCAATGCAAATTTATATTGACACACATGTGTTCACCAATAAACCAATCCTCAACATGTGACTAACCCAAAGGAACATTCAATTTCATAGAGTCTTACAACGTAACCCAATCATGCTTCATTAGAAGTTACTTGGAATTATCAAGAGGTTATTCATGCATTTACAAATAAAAAACATAAATAGAACGTGATCCAGCTCCCCTAACTTGGTCTTCTTTGCTTAAATTTGAATGTGTGATAGTTCTTCTTGACCCAAAGATGACTTCCCTTAGTGCTCCCACAGTTAAGCTCCAAACAGGCTCTCAATTCTCTCAGCACACTATACTTCTAACCTAAATTGGCCTTTTAATGGTGCCTTAATGCTAGGTTAATGAACAAAACCGAAAATTTGGTTTAATGATGCTTACAATTACCATTCAAGGACCATTATGGTTGTTTTTCCAGGCTCCCTTGGCTGCACATTCAGGTAGGCTTTTCTCTAACCTTTCACATTCATGCCAAACGTAAAAATGGGCAAAAAGAAAGCTTAATTTGGTTCTACCAAGGTTTGAACCCATAACCATGCCAATGTCAACTTCATGCACTACCATTCAACCAATTCATGTTTCATGATAATTCACATAATTCTATAATTATGTTATCACTCAACATGATCAAGCATATTGTTAAAATAATAATAAATTAAATCACACAATAATAGCATACATAGGACTTGAACCCAAGTCCTCTCACATAATTAAGTACTATCAACCACTTCAACTAGTACTTTCCACGTCATACAAGTTAGAATTAAATTCCATAAAGGCTCCCACTACCCGCATTTCTAAAGCCCATTTATTTTCTGTCCTAATAACTAAGGGGGTGCCCCAATCTGTTGGGCCTAAGGTCGGCCTATGAGGTGCCTAAAACAACCTAAACCAACCCTAACACCCTCATTCTGCCAATTTTCAGAGAAAATTGTTCCCCTACTCTTGCAGCTAAAAATTTAGAGCTTTGATAGGCACCATCAGAGCAACTGCTGCTTCACTCTAAAGTCTCCTCTAGGTAAGTTGAACCTAGTCTCTATTTGGAGTCAAATCTAAAACCTTATGCTTTAGTAGTTTGCGTCTATATTCCAGTTTTACTGCACTGGTTTGAGTTGCCATACTCCCTTCCTCTCAATGTACTTCTATGCTAGCATTTTAACCCCACTCGAGGTAAGGGAAGCTAGGGCTTTTCACGTTTTGGCATATTCTTGGTTATTCTTTTGTTGTTTCATGATTCTTATACTTGTATGATGCTTGGATTCGTATGAAAATGGTTTCGATACTTTGTGGGTGTGGTGTGTGCTGCCATGTATGCGTGAACATAGGCGAAATCGATATTTTTGCCCAAGCGAGCTCGTCTCGCCTAGGCGAGAATAGTAGAAACTCGCCCAGTTTTTCTGCTCGAGCACTCGCCCAAGCGAGTGGCTGTTTTTTTGAGCGACAAACTATCTCGCTCAGGCGAGACAGCCTCACCTAAGCGAGAGCTCACGAAATCTCCCAGGGCCACTGTTGCAGTCTCGCCTAAGCGAGAGTCTACAGCTTGAGCGAGAGTACTCCTCTCGCCTAAGCGAGGGCTCCCAGCTTGAGCGAGATCTAGCTCGGGTTCTTGCTCTTTTCCTTACATGAATGTCGTTGGTTGTTTGATTGGCTGGTTTGATTGGTTTTAAACATAGAAAGTGTGGAAATGCATGTACTACGTATGTTATGGGTTAGAATTAATGAGTTGGTAGTGAGCTTGGCATGAGATACGTTTGATGATTGGTTGTTTATGTGAAATGACATGTTATTGGTATGCATGGGAAAGTCATGATTCTTGGCATGGCATGAATAAGGTTTGGGTAGGACCTAATCCCATAACCCCTATAGTGGGAATTCATGGTGGTGCCTCATCATATGGACGTAATTCCATAGACCCTCCTAGTGAGAGTTTTTGGTGGTACCTCAATGCAAGGACGTAATTCCATGAGGGTATCGTGGTGGTGCCTCAAGGCCAGGACGTAATTCCACGAAGGCTTCATGGTGGTGCCTCATAAACGGACGTAATTCCACGAAGGTATCGTGGTGGTGCCTCACTGCTAGGACATAATTCCACGGGTCTCGTGGTGGTGCCTCATTATACCTATCCGGATAGTCAAGTCTTGGTGTCTTATATGGTAAGGTATCTCATATGTGGATGTCTGTTATTTATGCTTGACTATGAACTTGCATGTTGAGTGTTTTGATATAAGAATCTTTTACACTAGCTTACCCTTTCGCTTGTTTGTACAATTGTGTGTGGTTTTCTCTATTGCGACGATCATCAATCTTATTGATGTGAGTAGATGTGAGAACCCCTAGTAGTGGTAATGCTAATAGGGATGCTGCAGCTTAATGGCTATAGACGGGTATCGAGCTCACTATGGAGCCAACATTTGATGGAGTTTTAGTAATTTAAGATTCTATTGTTTTGGACGAGACTTTGTACTTTGTTTTAGGCCATGTGGGGCCTCTTTTTATTTATTTTGAATATGTTTGGTGTTCTATATACCTCCATATCCCAAACTCTGTACTCTCTGAATATTTGTGTATGTGACATCTTATTAAATTGAGGTTAAAATTTTGGGACGTTACAACATTTATTAATTAATTAATTTTCACGGGTCTTACAGATGTCGACATTCGTTTCACCAAAACCAAAAAATTTTACGAAGCAGATCTCGACATCCGTTTCACAAAAAAAAAACATATCGAAATCGATCTCGACATCCGTTTCAAAAAAAACCAAAAAAAAAAATAATGAAACGGATGTCGACATCCGTTTCACAAAAAAACCAAAAAAAAATAAAGAAAATGGATCTCGACTCCGTTATAGAGTTCTCTGAAGCGGATGTCGACATCCGTTATGGAAAAGTTTAGTGAAAAATAAAATGGGTATTCACATTATAAGGAAAATGGTTAAAACATTGATAGATGGCACACATGGCATACAACATACAACAACATTCACAACATTCATACTGTATCATCATTCACGAAAAACCAAATAAAATATGAATGAGAAAAACTTAACTGGATGCGAATGGGGTATGGATGATGTGTGAAGGCAAAGTGAAGGCAAAAAATGGGGCAATGGCTGTTGCTGCTTGTTGCTTGCTTGCTTGTTGCTGGCTCAGATCTGCTCCAAGTGAAGGCAAAGGCAAATTGGCAAAGTGAAGGCAGAGAGGGATGGGTCTAATTTTAAATGGCTAGGTCAAATTCACGTGACCAAATTCGTTGGGGGTGCAAGGCTGCAAAGCAAAAGCAGATTCCCTTATTTGGGGGTGCAGCGTTGCAGGGGGTAGAGGTGCAGGGTTCTTACATTTTTCTCTTTCTTAGTTTCTTTTTTACTGTGGGGGCAAAGCGGAAAATAAAGAAAGTTTTGGGGGTATAGGAGAAAGGGTTGGGGGTGCAGGGAGAAGCGCCATTTTAAGTAATGAGCTTTAAGAGTGATGGTCTTTTCCTTCTTGATGATTATGCCATCTTGTTTCAGCTACAACTCACTTACCTTTTTAGGATTCTAACGAACTCTTCAATGGACATGTCTAAATTAAGTACCAAAAGTAACGTAAACAATCTAAGTTTCTAAACAAAAAGTGCGCAAAAAATTCAATAGAAATAGGTTTCTATAACAATAAAATATATAACATGATTTCTAAATTAAAAACAATACTAAAAAAGAACATTATAACATTGAAATAAACATGAAAAAAGTGCAAAAATGAAAAATAAACGATAAAACTTGCCATCGAACACTTGAATCCTATAATTTATTTAATATAATTGAACAAATGTAGTTTGATATGGATTTTTTTTCCATTTATTATCTATTATTTTTACTTTCCTAACAACCGGTATCAGAACTTTAATTAGGAGTTTTAGTTTGTACTCTGAAGATGGGAGACACTGATGGTGCCATAACCATGATTAAATTGGATTCTACCAATTATTCAATATGAAAATCGAACATGAAGATCTGTTATATTTCAAAGATCTTTATGATCCTATTGAGGAACATGATGTTAAACCAACAGATAGATCTAAAGATAAATAGGAAGACCATTGGCATTATCAGAGAATAGATATATCAATCTATTTATCATCATATATTAGGTGAGACTCTTGTTTACAACTTTTGGAAAATATTAAGTGAGTTGTTTAAGTCTAAAGATTTCCTTGAACAAAGCATTCCTTATCATGAAGCAAGTAAACTTGAAATATAAGGATGGTTTTTTAGTGGTTGAGCACTTGAGCAGTTATGGTGAATCAATTGATCACCATGGAGAGTGTACTAGAAGATGAGCTACTAGCATTGTTGATGCTTAGCTCATTACCAAAAAAATGGGAGACATTGGTGTTATCTTTGAGTAATTCTACTCCTAATGGAAAATTGACTTTTGACATGGTCAAGGATGGTCTCTTAAATGAAGAAACTAAGAGGAAGGATGGCAGTTGGGATATCTCCTATACTCAAAATGAGGCTTTAGTTATGGAGTCAAGAGCAAGAAATTCTCAAAGATTTATTGATTGCTCTCAAAGATTCAATGATCATAGCAAGTCAAGAGGAAAGTCAAGGCCAAAGAAAGACATCATATGTTTCCATTGTAATAAACCTAGATAAATGATTAAAGAGTGAAGGATCCTCAAGCAAGAGATGAAGGGATAGAGGAAACAAGAATAATAAAGGAGAAGAAAAATACAAATCCACCAATGTAGTTGTGTTTGATGGTGAAGTTATCATTGTTTATGAAGATGAGTATATTAATCTCACAAACCAAGAGTATGAATGAGTTATTAACTCTACACCTCATTTCATGTTACATCCCACCGTGATTTCACATCCTATATTGCTGGAGATTTTAGGCAAGTGAAGATGGGGTAAGCAAGGTTGTTGGCATTGGATAAACCTGGTTAGAAACTAATACCAGATGCAAGTTGCATTTGAAGCACATCAGACACATTCCTGACATTCGTGTTAACTTGATATCTATACAAGTACTTGATGAAGATGGTTATCATAATTCCTTTGATGATGAAAAATGGAGGTTCACTAAATAAAAAATGGTAGTTTTAAAAGGACAGAAGCAAATACTCTCTGTTGGACATAAACAAAGTTTTCTACGCCTCAAGTGAATGTAGTTGAGGATTATTCTATGAAACTTTGGCACAAACGACTTGGTTACTTGAGTGAGAAGCGTCACACAAAATAATATAGTAAGCACGATCTTAGAGTCTGAACACTATTCCTTATAGTTGTCCAAAAGAAAACAAGAAATGACCTATAGCACACCACGATGCCAGAACCAAGTGTAATAATAGATCAACAATATTTCAAAATAAAGCCCAAAGATAAGAACATACACGGGCCATGGCCCTAAAAGAAACTCAGATGAACAGAATCCAGCCCAGATGGCTATGCAGCGGAACCTCCATCACCCTGATGACCACGGGGAGTTCTCGAATCTGCTCACATCAATAAGTTGATGATCATCGCAAAAAGAGAAAATCATACCAGACATAACATACAACAAATAAAAGGGTAAGTTAGAGGAGAAAACAATTTATCATATAGTTATATACATCACCTAATCATGTTATGACTTACACACAATACACTAAGACTCGAGACACGACTCATCCGGATACATATAATTAGTCGGATTCAGCGGATGCTTGCACTTGTGGTGGACTTCCCTACTCTACCGAGCTACTCTACCGAGCTAATTGTTACAATGTCTTATCCCCCACACACAAGGTTAGCCCTTAATGGGTTTCGGGCCTCCTGCTACTCTCACCACTAGAGTCAGTACGCTCTATGTGAGACTAACTGACTCTTTAGAGTGGTAGGATGCAACCTTACCTTGAATCATTACTAAATTAAATAGATGGGGCATCACCATGAACTCCCACTAACAAGGGTCATGGAATTACGGCCTGACCAACTGAGGCACCACCATGAGGTCTCACCTAGAGGCTCATGGAATTACGTCCTGACCAAGTGAGGCACCACCACGAAACTATTGTGGAATTATGCCCTAAACATACCAACATCATGTGCCATCAATTAATATAGAATCACATCTCATACCAACACCATGCCACTTTCATAACCAACCATCTCTTTCATTTTACATGCCAAGATCATACCAACACACCAATCCAATTCATCACCTCAGATATTTCATGCATATTTGCACACCTCATACTTTAAATAGATCAAAGCAGCCAATCATACAATCACTAACAATCATGTGAGAAAACAATGTGATCTACAGAAGGTCTCGCTCAAGCCAGAAGCCCTTGCTCAGGCGAGAGGAGTGCTCTCGCTGAAGCTGTAGGCTCTCGCTTAGGTGAGACTGCGCACAGGGGTCCTGGGAGTTTCGTGAACTCTCGCTTAGGTGAGGCCATCTCGCCTAAGAGAGATGGTTTTTCGCTTAAAAGCTTGGTTTCTCGCCTGAGTGAGTGCTCGAGCGAAAGCCCCTGGGCGAGCCCTTGCTACTCTAGCCTAAGCGAGACGAGCTCGCTTGGGCGAAAATAGTAGTTCTCCCTCATTGTTCAACACCTGTAAAATCCAAGATTCATCTAAAACAGTATACCAAGTATATTCATTTCAAAGTAGGCACCATACAGTTACCAGAGATGCATAACAGAACCCAAACACAGGCAAAATACACTTAAAATAAGAAACCCTGGCTTCCCTTACGTTGCAAAGGCTAGTAGAGAATCTCTAACGCTTAAGATACAAGCACCACAACTTGAGGACGGATTTGGGAGCTGTAAAATAGCATAAATAGATTCTAAATGGGTTATCTTGGTGAACCCAAGCTAGAATCACGAAAATCAAACCAAAGGAGAAAAGTATGAACTGAAAATAACTTACGTGGATGGAAGAATGAGTCGAACTCACTTGAAATCGAATGGGTCTCAAAACCCTAGCAGAGCATTGTTGGAGAGATTGAGAGAGTAAGGTGGCTGTGTTTCTGTAAAGTGAAGCGAAATGAATGGGATTAGGGCAGTTTAGGGTCCTTGGCTTCCAATGGGTCAGCCTTAGGCCTAACTGACTTGGGGCAGCCCCTATAAAATAAGTGCAGAAAATATTGGACCTTACATCACGTACTTGATATGTTTAAACACTTGATTTTATAATAAAAAAATAAAAACAACGACAGTTAGAGAAAAACTAATTTAATATGTAAAAATAATAGTATTTCCAAAATTAACTAAGAAAACATTCTAATATCGTGCAAGAAATAACATTTGTTACAATAAATATAACCTAAAATTAAAAAATCCTATTAACATAAATAAAAAAAATCTAATCAAATATCAACAAAATGTCATTTACGATCTTAATACTCAATAACACTCAACAAAATCACACGGAAGAGACAATACAAAGAGTCGAGACAAAATTTAATAATATGAAAAACTTTAAATTCTCACTATTTTAAGTGAAAATAAAATTATCTAATATTAAGAAATCCAATTTCTTTTGAAATTATTTACTTAAATATCTTATTTTTTAATTTCAAATTCTTTAGAAAGAATATTACGATGTTAAAATTTTGTATCCATACACACTATAAAGCAGTCCCATTTCATTTAATTTGATTTGAGGTATATTGATGAGTCATTATTTTTTTCCATTCCACTAGCCTTTGTGCACGCATTAGACAGTTGATTAGTGCTTAATTGTTCATCATTAGAGTGTTTTCAATCTGTTGGGCTTTATTGGGCCACTGTTCCGAATTTGGACTAATTTCACATTATTTGGCCTAATTTTTGTTTTTAATTATTTTTAGGTTTTTGGGTGAAGCAATTTTGGAGCTTGGACATTTATATTTAGTTGAAGAGAGTTTCCACATCATTGCCACATCATTTCCATGTCATTTCCACGTCAGCAAAGTCAATGGGTCAACATTTGAGGCCTAGAGTGGCATTTTTGTAAATATGAGTGGCAGAGTGGCAGTTTTGTCAATATGAGTGGCAGGGGTGATATGACAACGAATTAGGTCTGCATGAAAAGGGACCAGCCGCTCCATCATCTTCAACCTCTCTTCAAAACCTCCATTTTCGTTCTCCAAGCTTCCATGGACGTGCCCCTTGCGGTTTTTCACGTTTTTGGCTCATTTTTACCGCTTTTATGCATATTTGACAGCACCCATTGAGGGTTTTACGTTTTGAATTCGTTTTCTTGCTTGGGCAGTTCGTTTTATGGGTTTTATACAACTGGAACAGCACCCATTCATGGGGTTTTCGCATTTATATATGATAACACCATTTTGCATTCCATTAAAGCTTTGAAATCTCTCTTTTAGCTCTTAATTTGCGATTTTCAGATTTCATAAGTTAGGGTTTTTAATATTTATGTTCTGTTTCAGGTTTAAAGTGCTTGATTATTCCATTTTGATGTCTAGCTAAGTTTTTCGTATTGGTTCCTTGAAGAAACTGAATTGAAAGCATGAGGTTGATGTTTTGCAGTGCACTCTAATTCCTATTTTCTCTTCATCCTATTCAATTTCGTAGCTTTGAATGAAATGGAATTTGTGATGCTTAATCATGGGTCCATGTTTTCCACAATTTCAGAACCCTTGTCATGCTTAGTGAGTTCGGGTTCTGCCACAATTGCTTAATCTGTGTGTGTGTGTGTTCGAAATTGAAAGAAGGATGTGTGTTATGCTTAATGGAATAATGAAGCTATGTTAATTTTCACATAGTTAATTAATTCGGATTTCATGAGAGTAAATTGGATAAGAGAATTGATTTAGTAACCTGTGATTGGTGCATTTTCAGTGGAATTAAGGAATTAATACATTTTGAATCCTATGTTTAACTAAGTTTCGCTGTTTCTATTAGAATTTAGCAATTTTGTGTGAATCTGCCAAACCCCCCCCCCTTGTGTTACTGTGTTGTGTTCCTCTGGAAATTTGGCTTTGAATGAAAACATTGGTCGTTAGGAAACGACTTAGTTCACTTTCATATACTACATTTAATATGTTTTAATTTGGTGGGGTACGGCCTCTATCAAATTTGGCGCCGTTGCTGGGGACCAATCGTTTTGTTCAAGGTATATATTTTTTGGAAAATGAGGTAATGACTACCAAAATTTGACTACTTTGTTACTCCCTCACGTGGCTTTTTAATTTTTTTTTCTTTTGGAACAATTCAAACTCAACTTGTTTTGCAGTCTCTTTGTATGGATACAACATAGCAAGTCAATAATGAAGAAGCGCTCCAATTTTTGAAAGTTCCTCGACACCTTTTGACCGTAACTTCTTCCCAACCATTCACCTCATTCTCCCCAACCTTGATTGTGAGCTTGGAAAGGAGAGAGCAGTGTTGGTTCAAATGTAGCGTAGATTTTTTTTTTTTTTTGGCTTCTTCTTGGTGTCTCTATGCTTCTTCTTGGTTTAACCCACTCCCTTAGTATTAATTTTTCGGGGACGATGGGCACTCTCAGCTTTGCCTTTGGAGCAAAAATGAACTATTGAACAATTCTTGCCAAATTTACGAAATATAATGTTGGTTTTTGCTTTAAAAAGCCAAGTTCTAGTGCTTCAGTAATTTTGTAAGTAAATAAGGTGTTTTTAATGGTCAAATGTTAAATCAGTACTTGGAATGCATATTTGCAAAGCCAAGTATTTATGGTTGGAATCTTTAGTTGTCTGTAAAATGAAAATGGGATGTTCTTTGTATAACAATTTTCAGTTTTTTCTTTTTCAGGGAGGATAGTGTTAGCAAAACAATTTGCTAAAATGTTTGTTTTGTTGAACCTATTACTGGTTGAAACTTAGTGGTAATTAATTGGCTTAACTGGACTCCAAAACCAATGGAACAAAACCTATCAATCATATATGGGGATCCAAGTACAAATAAGTGAGGAGCTGGAGAACACGTTTTGTACAAGTCTAACAAAACTTGCAAAATTAATCGTTTTTGTACATATCCACTTACATGTACTTTTTATAGACCAACAATGTAATTACAATTAGTTACTTATGAATCCAAACTATTTAACTTGCTTGACTAGTTTTCAAATAAAATGACACAAAACCTATCAAACATATATAGTGACCCAAATGCAAATAAATGACGAGTTGATGAAGGATCCTCTCAGATTTGGGGTGAAATTTGTCTAGAACGAAAATGACTATGAACCCTAAAACGAAAAGGGGGACATGGAGGACGTCGATTGGGGATTTTTGCGGAACGGGAGGAAATCACGCCACTTGGAGGAGATTCCAAGATAAGTGATGAAGACCTGCCACTTTGAATCGGAGATTCAAAGATAAGGATCAATGGTTCTGAGGAGAACCTCGAGACTTGAGAGAAAACTCATTTTTTCATAAAACTCAAATCTGAATACAAATGTGTCTCACAATGGTTTATATACTATGGGTCGAAACACCAAAAGGCCAAACACAACAAAAGGTCCGATAAAGCCCAAACAAAAACATTACAGAAATTATAAAAGAGTTCCTATTCTACGATCTAAAGCTAATCCGAGATCTCTTTGAAGGTCTTGGGCATGATTCCATCAATTGCTCTAAAATCCCTATGACGATCCTGAACCACGCCTCCATCATTGCCTCTACGTTGGAGAAAATTCGACCTCGAATTTTAGTTCTTTATTACCTATAACCAAACACACAAACATAAGTGTTGAAAGCACACAAAACCAGAATAGTCTAAAGACAGAAATAAAATGCTATAAAGAAAAAAATGAGATTGGAATCATGGAAGAACTCAATCTCTTATTATCAAGGTGCTTGGAGATTGTCCTCCAGGATCAAAGATAAACCTGCACAACACATCAAAGAGTTTCAACACAACTATACTATCCATAATGAAACAAAAAGGAAAACAACCCCTAGTAATTAGAATAGAAAAAGAGTGTCCCTGAAATCCCTTAGGATTTTCATGATAGGACAAACACACAAGCATATGATTAAAGTCGGGTTCATGTTTTGCCCATGTTGTTGCTGCCTTTTTTCTATCATCTTTTCTTCACCCCAGTGCTTATGCCATTGCCCTCTAATGTATAAGTCTTCCCTAGGCATTAAGACAAAAGGGGAGGGGTTAGTAAGTGTTCCTAATGAAAATGCAAAATGATGATGTGAACGGGAACAACAATTTAATGCATTATCATCCCCCTTTAAGGATTTCATCTCAACCATGCATGTCAAGGGTATGAGGACAGACTCTTTCTCGTGTTTCTCTCTTTGTTCTTCTTCTTCCTTTTCTCGTCGCTCTTTCTTCTTTTTCTCTCTTAGCTTGTTCTCTTTTATTTCTATTAGCGATTTCTTCTTTTGTTCCCCCTCCAAATTTTCCACTTGTCTTGCTTTTTCCAACATTTCCTTTAGTGTTCTTTCTGCATTCTCTCTCTCCCTTTGTGTTTGTTGTCTTTGTTTGACTTCGAGCTTTTTTCTAACACTCCTCTTCACCTCTTTCAAGTATACAATGTAATCTTGGAGTTTTTGAAGAGTCATGTACTTGGCGTTCCAATTAGGACATTGATAATTTTCGTGTCCATAACCTTCACACTTGGTGCACCTAATAGCACTTGTTTTGTCTTTTGGCAATGATCGTCTATCTTCATGTTGCTCCCTTCTAAGATTGTCAAGCTTTCTATTCAACCTGATGATTATGGACACAATGAATTTGATATCTTCTATCAAGGTCGAACGTGTACGGAACATTCTAGAGTGCTCAAAATTCCTAATTCTTGCTGTGAAAGAGAGGGAACAAGAAATAACAGAAAACATAGTAAGTGGTTAGCAAAAGAAATGTAGATAAAGTTATCAAAGACAAGAGTAATCTAAACAGTGTATTTAGAATTACTACTAGAAATGTGAAACAAAATAATCAAGCTAAAATGTGATGATTAATTCAAACTCCCACAAGCAATACTTCCAACAATTTAGCTCAAGGTCCATTGCCCCACAACACAAGAAACCAAGGAAAATCAAACTCAAAGAGAAATGATGGACAAGAGACTCAAGCAAAGCAATAATGAACAATTACTAACTCTAAATGGTAAGAACTAAGCAAAGCAAAATGCAAAAAGTGCATCAGAAATTCAACCAGAAACATGACTAAAGTGCCACAATTTTGCACCAAACAATACCCCAAAACAGCACCAAAAATCACCCTATGATAGCATCCACGATGGTAGGACAAAGCAGCAGTAAAAGGTGAATAACACTACATTAAATGGCTGCTGTTTCAAGCTTCAAATTAGCACCAAAAATAGCCAGGACAACCACCCAACACAACAGCCCAAACTGTTCCTGCCACTCAAGTCACGTGGTCCAACCAAAATAACGTGTCAAACCAAGTTCACTAACTGAAATAAAGAAAGGCTTGTTGTTCAATCCAATTTTGCGTTGCTGCCACGTACACGAGTTGGCTTGTTCTAAATCAATTGCACCTAGTGGGATTGCAACGCAACTCTGCTACACTAAAAGCCTTGCCAAATTGCACTACCATGTGGACTTAAAGACAAAGGTTTTGTTGCTACTGAATCAAGCAGCACGTCTCCAACTCCACCACAATAAACGTCCACCAATTAGCTGCACCGACTGGATTTCAAGTTGCTGCCACTACACTAAACAAAATTAGCTTGCTGCCACTATTTCACATTTCAGCTTGTTGCACCAAAGGGCAACAATTGTTTGCACGTCTTTGACATCTACCACCGCATAGACTAGCACCAAGCAAAACCAAGTGCAATACTAAAAACACAAGATCAGGTGATGAGCTAAATTTGCTGCACTAATCTCCTGCACCGCGAGAAATTAAAAGTAGTTGCTACCAATGCTTGAAACAAAAAGTTTGCACCAATGAAGCTGTTGTCCAATTGCCACTGCAAAAATCAAATTTAGTTGTTGTAATTTGCGCCGAATAGATAAAGAAGATTATGACATAACAGTTGCAACTGCCCATAGTAAATGGAAACAAAAAAAAATTGATCCCTTTCGCTGCCATAAGAAATGGATCAGCCTGCTAATGAAATTTGTTGCTCGAACTGCACTGCTTTAGACAAAATTTTTGTCTATGCCTCTAACTATTTAACTTAGCCAGCAACTTCACACAACCACTCATTAACTAGACTAGCCCCCTTTAAATTAGATTAAAACGCTGCCACCAATGCCAATACTTCATGTGGCTTTTGATGATTCTAGAAAACAATGTGTACAACGTGCTTACTTTGTCAGAGAAAATTTTAGTTTCATCTACCACCGAATGAATCAACTTCAATTGCAATTTGGTGTGCACCGAATAAGACTTAAGCTGGCTGCCATCAAATGCATCAAACTACTGCAGCACCATTGCGAATTCTGCACCAAATATAGCAAGGAGCCAACCACAACTGATTGTGCTTCAAATCCAATCTTCACTTGCAAATTTTGGATTAGACCAGCTTTAGATGATCACCTCCTTCAACAAAAAAAAACTATTGCTCTAAAAGGTACCGTTGTTGTCATGAATTTAGGTGGCTGCATTGAGAATTAAAGGCACCGCTCCAAATATTTTTCTACACCAATTCATCATTCTATGATGGTTCCAGCATCTTCCAATTTCGATTTCACGTTGGTTGCACATTCACGGCTAGATTTGTTGTTTCAACAATTGAACCAAAACCGACTTTGAATGATGGTAGCACATCCACTTTGCCAAGACCTTTGTTGCTTCAAGATAGGGCCAACCAACAAATCCTCAAGCACGAAGTTTCTACTATGCACTAGTATCCAATTGTTTGGAGCTTCACCAATTTAATACGAGACAAAAATCTTCAAAATTCTTTAGTGAGTCATTTTCGCAAACACCTTGTATGCATTCTTAACTCTGCTCTACTCAACTACAATAAACACAATCCAATCCTCTAGTGTTGCGCGTCTACCAAAACTTCCAATAAAAGATGAACCAAGAACACAGTCCATTCATTGTCGAGGTTTAGAAACCCACAACTGAACCGAGAACAACTACCTGTGACAATTCACGACCACTAAACACCATGGAACGACCATTGGGACACTGTCATTTTGAAAGCCACAAAATTGTGTCGTTATGGATAAACAACCACCTCCATTCACCAATTCAAAAGCAAGCCAGATGAAGAGCTACGAATATGACCCAAACATAATGATGAATGAGAACAAATGAAGAAAAATGACAAAACCCCGAAGAACGAACAAGAACCGTGAACAAACGAATGCACCACGAACAATTTTGGAAGCACAAACGAGAAAATCTAAAACCAATATCAAAAGTACAACTAACCGAGCTCTGATTACCAGATGATGAAGGATCCTCTCGGATTTGGGGTGAAATTCGTCTAGAACGAAAATGACTATGAACCCTAAAACGAAAAGGGGGAAATGGAGGACGTTAATTGAGGATTTTTGCGGAACGGGAGGAAATCACACCACTTGGAGGAGATTCCAAGATAAGTGAGGAAGACCCGCCACTTTAAATTGGAGATTCAAAGATAAGGATCAGTGGTTCTGAGGAGAACCTCGAGACTTGAGAGAAAACTCATTTTTTCATAAAACTCAAATATGAATACAAATGTGTCTCACAAGGGCTTATATATTATGGATCGAAACACCAAAAGGCCCAACACAACAAAAGGTCCGACAAAGCCCAAACAAAAACAATACAGAAATTATAAAAGAATTCCTATTCTACGATCTGAAGCTAATCCGAGATCTCTTTGAAGGTCATGGGCATGATTCCATCAATTGCTCTGAAATCCCTATGACGATCCTGAACCACGCCGAGTGTTGGTCACTTGGCAAGTGTACCAAGTCAACTATAGTATAATGATTTTTAAGTAGAGTGTCGAACCCACGAGGAACAAATTCAATTAAAATAAATAATTATCTCGATCAGCATATATATACAGAAATTTTAATTTAATACATGATTTGTAGTTAAACTAATTTGCATAAACAGAATATAGTAAAAGCAGAAATTTAGAAAAATGCAATAAAAGAAACTGGGATTGAATTTCATCTATCTCTCTTGTCTGTAATCTAGATGAATATAATGCATAACATCTGAAAATACCATTATTGATGCACACTCAAAAATAATTTATATCGATCCCTCGCGTAAAAAATTCATATGATTAGTTCCCTGAATATTGATTCCTCACATATTCAGCAAACTATCCAACATTACGATCGAGTGTTAAAAGCAATTGATATATTGAGATCTATTCCTAGCATCACAGTATATCATGTATCATTGTTCAAATCAGATTTTCAAAAATAATTTCCAGTCACATCTAAAAATCAAAATGAAAACATCTATTGATCAGATAGAATCAAGCAATAAGAACATAACAATAATACCAATATTGAGTAAAAACAGAAATGCTATATATAAATATCACTAGATTACATCCAAGTTTGAGTAGATTACATTCAATCCCACAGAGGAAGATTAGCCACTCATGGCAGCCATCAAAACCTACGAACTAAAGAACAAAAAGAAGAAAATATGAACTTTGTTCTGGTCCTGATCGTAGTTCTCCAACAACTCTGTAGTTCTTCTCCAAAAATCCCCAATTGTCTTCCTTTCTGAACTTTCACAATATATATACAGCATGAACTCTCACTTGGGCTACTGAATCTCGCTTGGGTGAGATAGAGTACTGCAGCATGAAGAAAGGGTCTCGCTTAGGCAACCCAATTCTAGCTTGAACGAGAATCACACAATTGCAGAGGCTCCTTCACGAACTCTAGCTTAGGCGAGATTGGCAGCATCAAATCTCGCTTGAGCGAGAATGGCGGCAAAAGATGATCTCAATTGCACAAGCTCTCGCTTAGGCGAGATCATTCTTCACTCAGGCGAGATTGGCGGCCCAAGCTCTCACTTAGGCGAGATTGCTTTAGTTTGAGCGACCCTGCAGAGTTTCTTATTTGTTTCCTTATTTCTCCTTTCACTCTTCTTGTGTTCTTTCCTCCTTCTACTTTAATTTACCTGAAAATTACACAAAATAGGGATCAAGTTATTTCTTTAAGTCAAAACTTGGAAGCATGTAATTGAAACTCATTTATCTTAGATTTAGGGAGAATCAATATGAGATAACACGAATTACAAACAAAAGTGCCAAAGTTCTCTATGAATCTTTTATGATTTTTAGCACTTATAAACTCCACCCAACCTAGCATCTTGGTTGTCCTCAAGCAAAGTAATAAGATGTAACAGCCACTCAAAACTAAAACTCTGAAATTGGTTATTGAGAAATCATTTTCTCAGTTCCTTACCAAACAACTTTTGCATACCAAACTACAAAATCAAAATCAGAAGCAAATGGTGAATCCAATTGTCAAACATCATTAGGATAAGAGTGCAGCAAATTTTTTAGGAAAACCAATTGTACAAACAAATGATTCTAACCAAGGAAATTCTCTTAAATCTCACAGGCATGTGTTTCTCTCATTTTCCACTAAAATTGAACAAATCAAAATTGCCAGTCATTTTCAATCCAACCACAAACACACAATTAACATGGATCTTAAGGTCTTTTCAAGGTTGTAATGAGGCTAGGCTTTCAAGAATTATGGGTTTTCAAGATCACAAAAGCACAACTTAGAAAAGAGAGCATAGCTACAATTCAAACCCAATCCATTTCTACTTTCCATTCATCACAATTCAGACCTCAATACACAACTTGTTTCTTTTTCATTCATAATTCACTCTCATCTCTTTTTGTTTTTTTAGTAGATATATACATTCCTACACAATATTAAAGAGTGAATTATAATACTTAGCCCTTTTTTTCTTTGAGTGCAATTCCACCAACCAATTACTCTTACAGTTGAATAAAATGCACATATGCTCTCTATCCCTAAGTGTGCAAAGGGAAAGGATAGTAATTCAAGTTAAGGTTAAAGTGCACAATTCAAACAATTAAGCTCAAATGGGCTATCAACAAAGGATGATTATTTACAGGTTGGCTATTTGGCACTAAGTTATAAATTTAACAAAATTGCTTTAATCCTTACCATGCTTCAAATGTGATGTCATCAAATGAAAAATCAAGCAATATCAACTTGTCAACAAACAGTGGAAACACTCAAACTATTTATGGATTCACACACTCACTGGGTTTTTTGGTTTATTTCCTTGGTATCTCACTTGTTGTTACAACTGATTGTCTTGACTAATTATCCAGCACAAATATCTTAATCATGTTTAATTATAAACTTAGCCAAAATTTTCCTCTTTATCCTCTATGTTCAGTTCACTCAGTTGTTCTAGACTCAGGATACTTACTGAAATCATATTTCTCTTTAACCAATTCCCTCAAGAAAGATTTTCAAAATCATTCCCAAAAATTTGAGTTGTCTCTAAGTATTATGCACAAAATACTAAGCCAAAAAGTAAAACAGTTAATTAACTAGATAATATAGCATTCTAGCCAAAACAACTAAAGCAAAATAGTACTAATTACATAAATAATGCAAAATACTAAAAAAAATAACAATGAAATCGTATTTATAGAGTTCTGAAGGGTGGAATGGTGTAGTGAATCAATCTCCTCCTCAATGTCCACTCCATCTGTGTCAGCAACAAAGTCATCTTTGTTCGTAGCTCTTGATGGTCCCTCACCTGCAGTAGGTCCACTTCCCCCAGGAAAATAGGAATGTCCCTAGGCCACTATAGATAAGTCAAGAAATATAGTGGAGTCATGCTTGGGTATGGTTTGTGAACATTGTGATAGAGGTACTCCTGAAGGTGGAGTTGTCCTCTATGAATGGAAGCATTTTACTGGTGGATGTGCTTCATCTGCAACCTCAGATATCTCATCTACTCAAGCAATTCATTGTTCATGTTGAGCTGAGGTTGTTGTGTGGGCCCTATTTGTGGTTCTTCCATTGCTGGTTGTTCTGCAACTTGTTGGTCCAGTTGGGGCTCTTCTGGATGCTTCAAGTCCTCTGGGTGGGTACAAAAATGTTCAATGAATTTCTTGGTGATTGAAGGTCGTATCTTTTCAGTTAACTTCGCCTCCACCCCTTGATCTTGGCAAAGAGCTGTGATTAAAGCCGAAAAACCCAAAACACCTGTTTCCTTTTCATTCCTTGTGTTGACTTCATACCTCACAAATTTTTGGATTTCTTTAGATATAATGGTGGCCATGTCAATAGTGAGATCTTCCCTCGTTATGCAATAAAGGAGATGACATATAGGAACATTTAAGTCTGACACGTGGCCGATGGGCACTATGTTTGCAAGTAAGAATGTGGTCCAGACTTGGGCTAAGGTTTTCATATCCCCTCTTAGAATTCTGAGAGGATTTCTAGTGGGCCCGACTTGATAGGATTGTTTGGGAGCGCATATAAGGAGTGCCACTTCATTTTCATCACAAGGTTCCTGACTCCTCCTTTTTCTTGTGAAATCACAGCGTTGCCCTGGTTCTAGTGGTAGTGGATTACCAAGGAATTCACTGATGGCTGCTCAATCATAATTGACCCACCTCCCCCTAGCTTTAGACCTCTTTTCTCCAGGATTGTCCTCAGAATATGCATTGGCATAAAATTCTTTAACAATCTCTGGATCAAATTTGGGAAGCGGTTCAGCCAAGAATATATCATATTCATACCATTTTTGTCTTTGGGGTTCTCTAAACAAATTATTTTTTGGCCTTTCAAGAGAAGGACTACTTGCACATCTTCTCCTCTTCCCTTTGTTGGGTTCAGTGGAAGGAAGTCGAGATGTTGTCTTTGTTCTAGCCATTGACCTGCAAGGATGAAAATTAACCCACCAAAGTCTTGCCAAGTTAGTTAATTACAATGCAATAATAGTTTCTAGAATCCATTCACGAGCCAACCAAGAACAAACAAAAACAAATTCAGCATGACATTTCATCAAACACATTGGGTGCACTTTCAAACTGTAAAAATTTTGAATCAATTCATCCATAGGCAACCCACATTATTCAATTTCAGCATCAATTCACACTAAAACCCATAATGGAAACACAAAACAGATCAAAACAGAGCATGGGTACTACCTAGGGTTTGCAAGAGTACAAAAACGTGACTATGCATAGTGAAAATGAAGAGAAAAGAAGTAGAACTTACCTTTAGAGGGAAATTAGCAAAGGGAGGAAGATATTTGTGAGTTAAAATACAGAGAAATGAGTGAGCGAAGGTGCGCCCAGAGAGTGGAAAAGGGAGAATGTGAGTGAGTGTTGTGAGCGATGGTTTAAGGAAAGAAAAATGAGTGAGTTCTGCCCTTGCCTCTCACTTAACGCGATTTCTCGCTCAAGCGACATAGTCTCACTTAAGCAAGATGAACGTGTGCAGAAACATTAAAGAGTCTCGCGCAGGCGAGACTATTTCGCCTAAAACTGTCTTGGTACAGGGCATTCTCGCCCAGGCGAGCCATTACTCGCTTAAGCGAGTATATCAGAAAAAAGGGATGGCTCAAGTTCTGCATATCTCGCCCAAGCGAGACATGTTTAGCTTGGGCGAGATTTTCGTGCAATTTTGGAACACATTGATTTTGCCACTTTTCAATATTTTGTTCTCACTCACTCAATTCATGATCCTTTTAGTTCAAATAACTCAGAAACACACATAAAATCGTACTTCAATCAATTCTCTATCATTCCAAAAGGTTTCACATCAACAAACTCAAAATCAATCTTTTAAACTCAAATTTCACAATTTGGCCAAAACAAGGTAATTTTTAGCATTCAATGAACTCAATTCTGGCACCAAAACTCGTTCCCATGCTTAAAACACCAACTTTGTTTGAAAACACCAAAAGTGCATGGTTTGCCTTATTAAGATAATTGGATGCTAAAAACTCACCTTTTTACACACAAACATAGAACTATAACACAAACACATAATTACATACACAAACACATTTAATCACACAACATGAAATTGAAGTGCAAGAAGATAATTAAAACACTGGGTTGCCTTCCAGGAAGCGCCTGTTTAATGTCACGAGCCTGGCGCCTGTTTCATTAAGGTTCGTCTTGTTGAATGATTGTGGCAAGCCTATCAATCTCACCACCAAAGTAGGGCTTCAACCTTTGCCCATTTATAACCCAGCTTCTTTGTGATTCAGGATCCTCTAACTCAACGGCTCCATAGGGTTTCACATGTTTGACAAGAAACGGTCCTGACCACTTTGATTTGAGGTTTCTAGGGAATAATCTCAACCTGGAATTGAACAATAACACTGATTGGCCAGAATAAAATTCTCTTTTGAGAATTTTCTTGTCATGATAAGCTTTCATCTTTTCCTTATAGATCTTAGAGGACTCATAAGCGTTGAGTCTAATTTCTTCCAATTCTTCCAGCTGTAATTTTCTTTTTTCTCCTACTACCTTTGGATCAAAATTCAAAAATTTCAAGGCCCAGAATGCCTTGTGTTCCAATTCAACGTGTAAGCGACATGACTTGCCATATACCAGCAAGAATGGGGATAAACTAGTGGGAGACTTATAAGCAATTCTGTAGGCCCAGAGTACGTCATCCAACTTCATTGACCAATCTTTTCTTTGAAGATGCCACTGTCTTCTCTAGAATACGCTTGATTTCCCTATTTGACACCTCCGCTTGTCCATTGGTTTGTGGATGATAAGGTGATGCAATTTTATGCCACTCTTCATAATGTTCCAAACATTTCTGAAGTTGAGCATTGCAAAAGTGTGAACCACCATCACTAATCAACACTTTTGGAGTACCAAACCTGCAAAAGATGTTTCGCTTGAGGAATTTGATTACAGTTTTGGCATCAGCCTTAGAAGCTGCCACTACTTCAACCCACTTTGTCACATAATCAACTGCCACCAAAATGTATTCATTTGAGAAAGAAGATGGCAGTGGTCCTACAAAATCGATTCCCCAACAATCAAAGGCTTCAACCTCTAAAATGATATTCAGTGGCATTTCATGTCTTTTTGAGATTCCCTTATTCTCTGATAGCTATTGTAGTGTTCCACATATTTGTGTGCGTCTTTGCATAAGGTGGGCCAATAAAATCTAGATTGGAGAACCTTTGCAATTGTTCTATTTCCATTAAAATGCCCTCCATATGGGGAACTGTGACAATGCCACAAAATGCTCTTTGCCTCTTCATGGGATACACACCTTCTCAACAGTTGATCAACTCTAATTTTAAAGAAATGAGGATCATCCCACACATATTTGTGTGCATCTCTCAGGAATTTCTTCTTCTGGTGCCAATTAAAAACTTCAAGTATGACTCCTGCAGCTTTGAAATTGGCCATGTCAACAAACCATGGCCTTTCTTGCACCATCATCAATTTTTCATCAGGAAACTCCTCCTGCACCTCTGATTGAGTGTTGGTCACCTTAGTATTCACCAATTTGGACAAATGATCAGCTACAAAGTTTTCACTTCCCCATTTGTCCTTGATCACCAAATCAAATTCCTGCAACAATAAAATCCATCTTATGAGTCTTGGGTTTGAATTAGATTTGGTTAACAAATATTTAATTGCAGCATGATCAGTATATACAGTGATAGATGAACCAATCAACTATGCTCTAAATTTTTCCAATGCATAAACTATAGCTAGCAATTCCTTTTCGGTTGTTGTATGTTTAATTTGAGCTTCATTAAGGACTTTACTGGCATAATGTATAGCATGAAAAACTTTGGATTTTCTTTTTCCTAAATGGCATAGTCACTTGCATCACACATTAACTCAAAACCTAAATTCCAATCAGGAGCAATTATCACATGAGTTGAAATCAATTTCTGTTTTAACAATTCAAATGCATATAAACATTCAACATCAAATTTAAAAGGTGTATCCTTGTTGAGCAGATTGCTGAGTGGTTTGGCAATTCTGGAGAAATCTTTAATGAATATTCTGTAGAAACCAGCATGGTCTAGAAAACTCCTGATACCCTTCACAATTTTGGGTGGTGGCAGCTTTTCAATGATCTCCACTTTAGCTTTGTCAACTTCAATACCTTTAGCAGAGATTTTGTGGCCCAACACCACACCTTTAGTTACCATAAAATGGCATTTTTCCCAGTTCAAGACCATATTGGTATTAACACACCGCTTCAACACGGTGTTTAAGTTTTCCAAGCATTGATCAAATGAAGCATCAAATACAGAAAAGTCGTCCATAAAGACTTCTATGCATTTTTCCACCAAGTCAGAGAAAATTGCAAGCATGCATCGTTGAAAGGTTGTTGGTGCGTTACACACTCCAAACGATATTTTCCTGTAAGTAAACACACCAAAGGGACAAGTAAAAGCAATTTTTTCTTGGTCTTCTGGATCTACTGCAATTTGATTATAACCAGAATATCCATCCAGAAAACAATAGAAAGCTTGCCCTACTAACCTTTCTAGCATTTGATCCATGAAAGGTAAAGGAAAATGATCTTTCCTAAGGGCCTGATTTAATTTTCTATAATCTATACACATTCTCCAACATGTGACTGTTCTTGTAGGAATTAATTCATTTTTGTCATTACAAACAACAGTCATACCTCCCTTTTTTGGAACTACCTGGACTGGGCTGACCTAGGCACTGTCGGAGATTGGATAGATCATACATGCATCAAGTAATTTCATTACTTATTTCTTGACCACCTCTTTCATGGTTGGATTCAATCACCGTTGAGGCTGTGCTACAAACTTGTAATCTTGTTCCATGTGAATTTTGTGCATACAGTAGGATGGACTAATTCCTTTAAGATCAGATAAAGTCCAACATATTGCACCCTCATTGGCTTTACGGATTGAAATCAGTTTTTCTTCTTCAGAAACCGTTAAAGCACTATTGATCACCACTGGTTTGTTACCTCCATCTGCAAGAAAAACATATTTTAAATGGGGAGGTAATACCTTTAGCAACAACTTCTGACTTTCAGTTCTATTTTCTTGCTGCAATTTCTCAATTTGTATTTCATTTGATGCAATTTCTTTTGTTGAATTCAAATGTGCCAAGTATTCATCGACTTTCTTTTCTTCATCATCCCTCAGATCATCACAAACACCAATTAAAGCTTTTTCCAATGGGCTTGCCTTTGTCAATTGCTTCCTGGATGATAGAAAGATTTCAATTATCACATCCATCTTGAAGTATTGTTATTTGGTCGTCGGGTGCTGCATTGCTTCCAATACATTAAAGTTGACTTCATCATCTTGCACCCTGACCTTCTGTTTGCCATCATCAACGTCAATCATGACCTTGGCCGTCTTCATAAAAGGTCTTCCCAGTATTAGAGGAACTTCAGTGTCTTCCTCAATATCCATCACCACAAAATCAATTGGGAACATTTATTTATCAACTTTAACCAAGACATCCTCTGCCACACTATATGGATACTTCATAGATCTATCAACTAGCTGTAATGTCATCCGTGTAGGCCTTACTTCTAGATCTCCTATTCTCCGTAGCATAGACAAAGGCATCAAATTTATACTGGCACCCAAATCAAGCAATGATTTTCCCACTGGCAATGTTCCAATTATAACTGGAATTGTGAAGCTCCCAAGGTCCTTAGATTTCTGAGGTAATGATTTCTAAATTATAGCACTACACCCTACTTCAAGCTCCGCTGTCCCTTCAGAAAATCTTCTCTTCTTTGTTAGGAGCTCTTTCATGAATTTTTCATATGTCGACATCTGCTCCATAGCCTCCACGAAAGGGATATTAATCTGCAGTCGCTTGAAAATGTCCATTTATCTTGCAAACTGCCTTTCCTTATCTTTTTTGGAAGGATTTTGAGGGTATGGTAGGCTCTTCAACTATGGTACCTGTTTCTCACCCTTCTCCCTCTTTTTCTCCTCACTTTTATTTTTTTCTTCTTTTTCCTCTCTTTTATTTACAAACTCTCTTTTATTTTGTTCTTCCTATCCCTCTCCCTCCCAAGTTGTCTCCAATCCCTCTTCCCACAATTTTACCACTTCTGGTGGTAATTGATTTACAATGCTCCTTCGGATTAGTCTGTGTGTTGGCTGAAAATTGACTTGCCTGCTGATCTGATAATTGTTTTGCCAACTATCCAACCTGTGTTTCAAGATTCCTGATTGAAGCTTCTGTATTTTTCTAATTAGTCAAAGAAGCTTGCATAAACTTTTCTAGAGTATCCTGCAATTTAGTTGTTATGTCATGCACGGAAGGATAATGTTGTTGTTGCTGTTGATAAGGAGGTTGTCTGTTTGAAGGACCAACATCTTGCTTCCATCCAAAATTCTGAGTTTGATCGTTTCTCCACCCTTGTGAAAAGTTATTATTGTTGGAGAAATTTCCTGGTCTTCCTTGGTTACTCACATATTGAACTTCTCCTTGTGAGCTAATTTGATAAGAACAATGACCATTTGGATGATCGTCTCCACAGAAGTCACATCTCATGAGTTATTGACTGGGAGAAGATTGCATAACTTGCAACTACTCGGGTAATTTAGACATCTACTTCGTCAGTGCTTCAATCTGTTGAGTCAGAATTTTATTCTAAGCTAAGATCGCATCTATAGTACTAAGGTCAAGCACTCCTTTCCTTTGAACAGTTTGCATGTTATGCTGAGCTTGATGATCTGTGGATGCTAATGCATCAATGATTCTTATTGCTTGCTCTGCATCTACACTCATCATTGTTCCACCTGCTACTGCATCTAATATTATCTTGGTATCAGGCCTTAGACCGTTACAGAATATGTTCAGTTGAGCAATATCTTCAAATTCATGATTTGGGCATTTCCTCAATAAAGAATTGAATCGCTCCCAAGCTTCATAGAATGGCTCATCTAGTCCTTGCCTAAACGTCAAAATATCAGCTTTGGCTTTGATGTAGCGAGATGGTGGAAAGAATTTGTTTAAGAATTTCTCCTCAACATCCTTCCAGCTGTTCAAATTCTGATTTGGATGTGACTTATGCCATTCCTTTGCTTTACCTGCCAAAGAAAAAGGAAACAACTGCATGTATACATGCTTAAGATCTCCTTCTTGAAAGCCTATGGTTCCTATCAATTCATAGAATGTATAGAGATGAGTATATGGATCTTCATTATCCATTCAGTGAATTGATGAGAATTGATTAAACAGAGGAAAGTTGGCTTCATCTCCAAAGTTTTGGTGGTGGGTGGTATAGTTATGCTAGAAAAATATCTTGGCCCTTGTTGCATAGCATAATCTCCAAGTGTCTTTTTGGGTGGAGTTGGTATTTGATTCTCCATGTTTTCTGATTGAAGTGTGATGGAAGTACTAAAAGATTCTTCCCCTGTCTTTCCTTGCTTCTTTTTGTTTTTGCCTTTGTTCCTTCTAGCTCTCTTTTTTATCTTCGGGTCAAATGTTAATCGATCTTTAGGAACCTAACCTCGTAAGAACGTAAATCAAAACAGCTCAAGCAAGGATTAGTACAAAGGAGAAAATTGAATAAACGGTCTAATTAAGGAAAATATACACAAAGCTGGATGAGATAACTAAAAATTTTAAAAGAACAACATTCCCCGGCAATGGCGCCAAAAATACTTGTTGATCTCTTTGCAAGCGTACCAAAAGTCAATTGTAGTATAATGACTTTTAAGTAGAGTGTCGAACCCACAAGGAACAGATTCAGTTAAAATAAATAATTATCTCGATCAGCATATATATATATATATATATATATATATATATATATATATATATATATATATATATATATATATATAAATAAATATATATTTTATATATATATATATATATATATACAAAAATTTTAATTTGATAGATCATTGGTACTTAAACTAATTTGCATAAACAGAATACAATAAAAGCAGAAAATTTAGAAAAATTCAGTAAAAGAAACTGGGATTGAATTTCATCTATCTCCCTTGTCTGTAATCTGGATGAATATAATACATAACATCTGAAAATACCAATATTGATGCACACTCAAAAATCATTTATACCGATCTCTCGCGTATAAAATTCATAAGATTAGTTCCTCGAATATTGATTCCTCACATATTTAGCAAATTATCCAGCATTACGATCGAGTGTTAAAAGCAATTGATATATTGAGATCTATTCCTAGCATCACAGTATATCAAGTATCATTGTTCAAATCAGATTTTCAGAAATACTTTCCAGTCATATCTAAAAATCAAAATCAAAACATCTATTGATCAGATAGAATCAAGCATTAAGAAGAGAACAATAATACCAATATTGAGTAAAAATAGAAATGCTATATATAAATATCACCATATTACATCCAAGTTCAAGTATATTACATTCAATCCCACAGAAGAAGATTAGCCACTCATGGTAGCCATCAAAACCTACAAACTAGAGAAGAAGAAGAAGAAGAAAATATGAACTTTGTTCTGCTTCAGGTCGCAATTCTCCAAAAATCCCCAGTTGCCTTCCTTTCTGAACTTTCACAATATAAATACAGCACGAACTCTTGCTTGGGCTACTGAATCTCGCTTGGGCGAGATAGAGTAGTTCAACATGAAAAAAGGGTCTCGCTTAGGCAACCCAATTCTAGCTTGAGCGAGAATCACACAACTATCGAGACTCCTTCACGAACTCTCGCTTAGGCGAGATTGGTAGCATCAAATCTCGCTTGGGCGAGAATGGCAACAAAAGATGATCTCCACTGCACAAGCTCTCGCTTAAGCGAGATCATTCTTCGCTTAGGCGAGATTGACGGCCCAAGCTCTCGCTTGGACAAGATTGCTTTGGTTTGAGCGACCTTGCAGAGTTTCTTATCTATTTCTTGATGTTTCCTTTCACTTTTCTTGTGTTCTTTCCTCTTCTACTTTAATTTACCTGAAAATTACACAAAATAGGGATCAAGTGATTTCTTTAAGGCAAAACTCGGAAGCATGTAATTGAAACTCATTGATCTTAGATTTAGGGAGAATCAATATGAGATAACACGAATTACAAACAAAAGTGCCAAAGTTCTCTATGAATCTTTTATGATTTTTGGCACTTATCAACGAGCTGAAAAAGACTTTTGGTACAAGTCTACCAAAACTTGTAAAACTAATTGTTTCTTTAACACCAACTTACATGTATTTCTTATGGACCACCAATGTAATTACAATTAAATGGTTATGAACTCAAACTAATTAACTGGCTTAACTCATATCTAATAAAAATGACACAAAGCCTATCAAACATATATGGTGAACCAAGTGCAAATAAGTGAGGAGCTGAAAAGGAATTTTTGTACAAGTCTACCAAAATTTGTAAACTTAATTTTTTTTGTACACACTAGCTTACATGTACTTGTTATGGACAAGCAATGTAATTACAATAAATTGGTTATGAGCCCAAACTAATTAACTGGTCTCCTAAAAAAATGACACAAAACCTGTCAAACATATCTAGTTACCCAAGTGCAAATAAGTGAGGAATTCAAAAGGACTTTTTGCACAAGACTACCAAAACTTGTAAAATTAATTTTTTTTGTACATAACTCACATGTACTTGTTATGTTCCATCAATGTTATTGCATTTAACTAGTTTTGAATCCAAATAATTAATTGGCTTGATTGGTCTCCAAAAAACATGACTCAAAATCTGTTAAACATATCTGGTGACCCAAGTGTAAATAAGTGAGAAGTTGGAAATGACATTTTGTACAAGTATACCAAAACTTGTAAAATTAATATTTTTTGTACACACCAACTTACATGTACTCGTTATAGACCACCCATGTAATTACAATTAACAAGTTATGAACCCAAACTACTTAACTAGCTTGACTGGTTTCCAAAAAAAAATGACACAAAACTTGTCAAACATATTTGATGACCTAGGTACAAATAAGTGAGGAACTGGAGAAGACTTTTTGTACAAGTCTACCTAAGCTGACACATGAATATTTTTTCATGATTATCCAATTACGTGTTAATTTTTATATAAAATTTATTAATTTTTAACTTTTACTAAAAGGAATCCATGTTTAATTGATAAAATACATTATTTTCTATTCCCACAAAACATATTAACTAAAAAAATGTTAATAAAGTGTATTTTTGTTTCTATTCTTGTATGTGTTTGATGAGATAACAAGAGATATTAATAATACTAATAATACATATAAAAGTCATGGAAAATTAGATATTCTTGAAATTGTGACAAATTTTGCTATTCTTCTTCTCCTTGCTCTTAAAGGTCTTCATCATGTTGTTGTTATTGTAGGTTCTTCTTTCTCAAGCTTAAAAGAACTCCAAAACTATATGTGTCACTCCTTGTCCTTTAGGTGACCTTCACAATATACACAATTGAAAAAATGTCAGTGGTTATAATATAAATGATCATTTTTTCCTTAAACTGTTTATGAAGTAATTTTTCAGACAACACACACCCATTTTGGAAAAGCTTAATACCTATGACAATATAATCAAGAGCAACGTAGCCAAAGGTGCCCATCACCCTTGTAGAAACATGACTTTTGTCACCTTCTAGTCCATTTTTTGTCAACCCATTATCAGAGAGTTTTGGATTATAACTCTGTCATTCAAAAAAACAAATTTTAGAAACTTAGGACTAACTAATAAACTTATCTCTAGCTTGTATGATCAATCCTATTTCACTTGTAGAATCAAGTAAGATATTAGAAGTTTTGAGGTCATGAATATTACATCTACTTCATTAGTGAAGAAATGTAAGGCCCTTCGCAGCATAAGCAATATTAACAATAAATATCTAAACAGAAATGTGAATGATGAATTTAAATTTGTCTAACAGAAATTAAATGACAATAACTATATAATGTGACATGATTTGCTTACTGTAGAAAATATGTTCATGCAAATCAGAGAAAGAGAAGATTATCTTCTCCATTACATCCTTTGACATCGCTTCCTTGAATAGATTACGAGAAATCAATTTTTCATGCAACCATCTTAAGTATGAGAAATCACATAACATGTAGCCAACATCAAAAAAAACAAAAAGAAGCTTAGTACATAATTTTACTTCTATCTATTTAAGAAAGCATGAAATCTAAAATATGACTTATGAACCTAAGAGACTAGCTAAAATCAGTAAAAACAGAACTTAAAACTACATAGGCTTAAAACAACTATGACAAACTATCTACTAATTCATGCAAACTTAAAAATAGCAAAAGATTAATGGAAATAAAAATAACTACTAAAAATTATGTAGAAATTTAAAATTTTCCTTTGCGCCACTTGATAAACTACTCTAGAAAACTACTAAAATGAGTATTTAAAACTGAAACAGGATTAATACCATTAGAACTAACTAGAAACAGCAACTACAAAAATATCAATTTCAACTACTAAAAAACTATTGCAGGTATTTATAAAATTAAAATTGAAATAAAAAAAATCATTGTATGCTTAGAATGTACTTCTTTAATCATCCACTCCACTCTCAACACTTAATCTCCCACCAAGAATTATCATAACATGTATCAGGTACATTTAAAGCCCTAAGTTCAAAGAATAATGAAGAGACTAATTACCATCATTGAAACCTATACAAATTTCAAACTATTTTTTTAAATCACAACTAACATGTCGCTTATGTCGTTGATTCTAATCCCTTAGTTTTTCACAAACTAATTTTAAGTCACAGGTAACATTAAAGAAGTCTTCTGTATCAGGATGGAACTCATGAAAAATGCATTTTTCACTAATTCCCAACTTTATATATCTGCAACATAATTTAGTTACAGGCTCAAAGCAAATTTTAGGATATTAAATCAATTTATTTACTGGTATAAATGAAAAACTCCTTTCAGGATTATCATGACAATCTATTTCATTTACTGTGCATTTGTCTCAAAGATCATTCAATTTTTTTCTCAAAATTTTCCCACTATCAAAACTTATACAACCTCGCATAGCACCTACGAATGCTACACACAACAATCACATGCGAAACTTCAATGTAAACAACAACAATCAGACCTATTTTTACCGGAAGCCAACCGGTCAAGTAATTCATTCAACTTCCTTATCGTCAACCCTCCCGAAGCGGTCCCTTACATGTTGTGCAGCACTTGGGTCAAAACCAACAACATTTCACTTTTCACCTCATCACAGCATAACAGAATCCTAAAACAGACAAGACGACGTCGTGCACTAACCTCAACGACGACAAGGGCAAAATTTTCGATTGTATCGCTTGTGACGGCACCACCTTTATGCCAATTGATGAGTCGGAGGACATCGGGGGAGTAACGGGAGATGCCGAGGGCGTCGATGAGGGAGGTGGCGAGGACAGACTCCTTGAGGCCGTAAGAGTCGTGCTCGCGATCGAGGTTGGGGAGTATGAGACGAATAGCTGGGAAGAGGGAGAGGAACTTTTGAAACTTGGAGCCCTTCTTCGCTGCCGACTGGCTCTGCTACATCATGGGAAGAGGCTGGACAACAGTCTGAGTTTGGATTGTTTTAAAAGAAAAAAACAATTAGAAATTAAAAAGCCACGTCAGGGTGTAACAAAGTAGTATCATTTCCCACATTTTTTCTATGCGTAGCGTTTTATCTCAAAGTTAAATGCACACATATAGAAACCTGACTATGGAAATGTAAAAAGATGACACGTGTAAGGACAATAAAAAATCAGTTCGTACAAATGAGAAAATGTTGACCTTCGTGTTATATATATTGTCCTTTATTCCCACCTGTAACAGTTGATCTCTGATTGTGAGTGTTACAGTTTCCACTGTAGCAAAATGGACAGTCTTTTATCTACATTCTCCCCACACAAGAAGGAAAAAGCTTTTGTAGAACTGTTTCATTTTTTCATGTGTAAAGATAACTGCCAAGATATAACTCC
>Ga0214545_1003146_pt1 | contig 31701 bp, 8 predicted proteins | sample CNSS4metaG_FD_160064 | JGI IMG/M metagenome (GOLD analysis project Ga0214545, IMG submission 160064) | Root nodule microbial communities from cowpea collected in UCLA plant growth center, Los Angeles, California, USA - CNSS4 | ecosystem: Host-associated > Plants > Roots > Nodule | place: USA...
TATATTGAATTATGTATATATACATATATATATATATATATATATATTGAATGATTAACCAATACTTAAGCCACATTAAACATAATCTGTCAAAATAAATACCAATGTATAATCAATTAAAATAATGCTATGATAGAAAAGTTTGTACAATAAATGTACATAATAAACCTATCAATTCAAAACGACAATTGAATTGGATATCTCAATCGAAAACTCCTTCATCAATAACATTCTCACAAGTGTCAAACAATTATATAGTTCAAAAATTTGTTATCATATTACAACCAAACATATAATATTGGTAAAAGTCCATAATTAATTACCCACCATATTCTCAAGTGAGAAATAAAATGTGACAATGATTAGATAGATGATTGAAAACTATACTCTTTAAGTTCAAATTAGATTATTCCATTGATAATTGCTTGATGCAGGGCAAATTTGAACCATAAAAATGTGGGAACTTACCACATATAGACAAGAAATCGATTAACACATGTTTTACGAGAAGTATGGGATCGAGTCCCAATGGACATATTGTTGAGCTAGATATGATACAAGATGAGGTCTGTAACATCATAAATACTTCAATATTTAGCTTCTAAACTAGTTTTACTATTTTGTAGCACATTGATTAAAATAAATATGTACTATTTTCGCTTCACCTAGATTTTTCCTGAGGTAGGTGTTGTCAGGAAAGGTTTTGACGAGGCACACCACGTATACATTCAATAAATTTCCCATTTTATTCCATGATACACTTTATGTTTCATAAGCACATGAACAATGTTCAAACTTGCGACCTCACGGTAAATTCGTGCACAAGCGTCTGTATATGTGACTACTCAATAAATTCGAGCATGAGTGTCCAAATATGTGGCTACTCGATAAATTCGAGCACAACATTCGAACTAAAGACTACTCGGTAACTCTAAGCCTAACGTCTGAACTTGCAACTACTTTGTAAATCTGAGCCCCATGTCTAAACTTTCGACTACTCGGTAAATAGAATGAATGTGTGCATATATGACCACTCGGTAGATTCGAGTATGAGTTTCCAACCACGGACTTGGAAAACATTCCAAGTACTTTAAGAGCATCCGACCATGGACTTACTTGTAAACACTCCAAGTACCTTAAGAATGTCCGACCATGGACTTACGGGTGTCCGATTATGGACTAACCTAGGAAAATATGGGTATAAATTAAGTGCCCAAGTATAATTCAACTATGAGCTAAAAGCACATTACAACTCGTCCAATATCTAAAAGCATCATACAATTGATCCAAGATTTAAAAGTAGCATATAAAATTGAGTACAAAGAGCTAAAAACAACATATAAACTCGTTTATTTAATAACTTGGTAAACTTGCAAAATATATTACTGAATCCAAAATATGTACCTACCCGACTCAAAATATTTTATTATTGTTAGGTCCAAAATGGCCTAATAAGCGTGAGATTCAAATATTTTTTCTGTATGAAATATTAACATCCCTAAAATAAAGGAAGGATGATACTTATGATTATATAAACAGAATCCAAGTTATAATAAACTGAATTCAATTATTATATCAATTAATATATTGTTATATCTTAAATTTATCTTATTTTTCATTATACTAATATGTTCACGAAAGCTTATAAATATACGTTATTAGAGGAAGTACACTCCCATCTTATAATAATTTTTTACTCATATAAATCTCTTACTGACTTGAGTATTGAGTCTTTACAGATGAATTTCTATTTTTTTTACAATTAGGAGTTAAGTAAGATACAAGTTGACAAAAATGCAAATCAATGCATATCAACCTAACAAATTTCCAGTAAGAACAAATAAAACTAATAACATTGTCACATTTTTAAGAAATTAGTATTAATGTACATTAACTTTAATGATAACCATTTTGCTTTCCATTAAAGTTCACTAAAAATAATAAATATAAATATATACATTGTGTATTTCATCAATGTAATTAATACCAAGTTCTAGGGTGTTTAAAATAGCAATAAGGCGGTGTGCTAGTAGCTAGCCCAACACATTCTTAAATTCTTCCGTTAAATGTTGCCCACTTTGAGGCAATTTCTTGGTTTCTTCCAGTAACTCCATAATTTTGATCTACACTCCCATAATATTTCTATTCCAAAATATATAGTTTGAAATATAATTTTTTATTTTAAATTTTATATTTTGAAATGCAAAATAAAAAATAATATTTCAGATTATATAATCTAAAATACAAATGCATTTTGAATTGTATGATCCAAAATATATATATTTTATTTTGAAATACAAAAAAATTATGTCAGGTTGTACATTCTAAAATATAACATAAAAACATACTTCAAAATTTAAATTCTAAAATGCAAAATATATATTTCAGAAATTCGAAATACAAAAGTTTATAGAATTACATAAAGAAATTTATGGAGGTGCAGAAAGAAGCTGCTCTCTTTGAACCCTAACGCCCATCACGAAGATATCCCTAGTTCATCACTAAAACCCCAAAAATTGATTTTAATGGGCTCAGTTTTTTACCATAGCACTAAACCTAAAAAGTTTAATAAAAATATGTCATAGTTTTAATTTTATAATGCACCACCAGAACCACAAAAACATATAATAAAGCTAGTGGCCCAAGTCACCCATAGTATCACTATATAATTATATGCTTCTACAAATCCTTCAATTTTTTACCATAACACATCCCAAATTTATTTAAGAGAAAAATTATGAACAACTCTTCGTGTCTATTCATCCTTCAAAGCATGCCCCACAAAAAATGCTTAATACCGCACCAAATGCTACAAAAGTGCTTAACTTTTAAATACGTGCGAAAACTTTTACTTTTATTCAAGTTTTTTTAAGTACCACAATATATAACAACATTACGTTGGTATCCAATCACGTGTTGATACATTTACAACTTTTTTAACCGAAAGGAAAAAAAGTAAATGTTGATATATTAGGAAAAATAAACTTTTAAAAAGATAATACATTTATGTAGAGGGATTAAAATATTTGCCAGAGAATACTAGGTTCAGTTATTAATCATTTTATTTCAAATATTTTACTTCTGAGAGTTAAAAACAATAATTTCAAATGTAAATTTACCTTATCATTATCATTGATCAATATTTCATAACATAACTTATTCACACTGATATATAAATCTTAAGGGTAGAAGATTAGATAGAAATAATACTATATGTCTAATGAAAAATAAATTTTATTAGAATAAATATTTTTAAGTTATTCTGATATCATTCTAAAAAATAAACTTCAAATTTAAGCGGTTTATATAAAGTTATATACAATAAGTTTGTCGTATCAATATTGAACGAATGATCTCTAACATTACTGAGTAAGAAATCGAAAAAAATATAAAAATAAAAATAAAATGGTTAAATATGGTTTTAATTTCTAAATTTTAACATAAATTTAAAATTTATTTCTGTTTGGAATTTTGATATATTTTAATATTTGGACTTTAAAAATAATACATATAATTATTTTAATTAATTATATTTAATTTATTTGACATATCAAATTTGTTATTTAACTGACGTTGAAATAATACATAAAATAATATAAAAAACTTAAATACTAACGTAAAATTTAATTGAATTAAAAAGATTATTTTCAATTATTTTTACATTAGGTTCGATTTCAACATACGAAAATTACACATGTGCAGAATTACGATAATTGTTTGAAATTCAAGGCAGCAAATTTGCAAATAAAAAAAAGTTTGCACCTTTGCCTTTCCACTAATACATGCGAAGGAAACGAAGGAAAGCTGCTTTTTCTAATTTTTATAATGATTTATATTTAAAAACTATTTCATAACTAATTAAACAAAAAATATAATTAATTAAAATTAAATACAATATAATAAAACGTTTATTTTTTATTTTAATATAATAAATACTTAAAATATATTAATAAAAAATAATTTTAAGAACATATTTAATTAATTAATTTTATTAAAAAAAATTCATCGATCCATCAAATCATTTATAAATTTTAATAATTTTCTTTTTTCATTTCTCAATATCTTTCTTTTAATCCAAAGAACTTCACTTTCATTTTTTTTTTCTTCAAATTCATTTATTTTTATTTGTTCAAATCCATTCTCCAATCTAAATACACCTTTAAAATTTGGTAACAAAAATATATCAAAATTTTAAGTATAAACATATTTCAATTTTATATCAAAATTTAAATATTAAAAACATATATAACTCAAAATAAAAATTCATTCATTTTTCACAAAAACAAAAACATATTTAGATTATATAATTTCTAGAATCCGCAGCACCATTTTCAAAGAAATTAATGATACATGTTTTGCAATTGTTTATAGCAACAGCAACTATATAGAAGCAGTAGAAATGATGTCACTGAAAAGATCGGATGCACCTTCAAGTTTGACCCAACAATCTTTCCATCGTAATATGAAGAAAAAGATAACATAATTCTGTGGCTCAGAACAAATTAAAGAACCTGTTCCCATGACAGCTCTGTAGCAGCAAAAAATGAGTCTCTTAATTTTGATTTATTCACAAACTTTAAATACTATCGACAAATCTTGATCATCAAATAATATTAATTTTTCTTGTAATATTTATTTAAAAAAAAAAACATATGCATGATCAACTTAACCTACTGCTACATAGATGGTACGTAGCAGCAGCTAGGTATATCCAATAAAATGCAGAGCCTAATCTTAAAACCAGAGCATGCATGTTATATAAAGATATTTAAGGAGCTAGAGAGCCTAAATAGAGAGGAAGAAAAGGAAAAGTTTGGATAGAAAACACAAAGACATCGTTGTGAGTTGAGACATAGTGGCTTAACATGTGGGCATGTTTGGTTGTGTTATTCTGTTCATATATTTGTCTTGTTCCAGAAAATGGTAAGTGATCGGCATTTGCAAACAATGTGAGAAAAACCTGAGTTAAAAACAGCTAGTTGTGAAAGCAACCCTTAAACAATTGCATTTTCTGTCACATATTCTATATAAGGCTAGGCACAACCATGCCCTAATGCACCCATGATTGCCTTTCTCAAGCTCTACTCGCTCACTCACCACTCACCCTTTCTTCTTCAGTTCAACTGTATCTTTCGCATCGAAAGCGACAACCAATTCACAATTTCATCTATAAACTTTTCTTCCCATCGACAAAATTGTTATTGTTATCCAAATCACACCGTACTAAAGGAGAGTCAAAAAGGATTACCAAAAGATTAAAGATGATGTGATCACTAATTCAAATTCAATGGTTATTATTTCATGCCTCTTGGTTTCGCCACCTGTGCTTTTTACACTTGGTCATAAATTCAGAAACTCAAAGTGAATTTTCCATTTCATCTCTTTTTCAAGTGGTCATCTATGATGCACCAAAGGAGCACACACATGAGTGCATTTATTACGAAAACAAAAGAAAATATGTGGAAGTTTTAGAGAAAGTTAATAGGAAAAAAATGGAAATGTGTGAGTGAGGATAAGCATGCGTTTTTGTTTTTAAGTGTATTTTAGAATACATTACATTCTTTAATATTTTACATTTGGATATCCTATACTACCCTCTTATGCGTACAAGCATCATTTTGGGCCCTTTTTTTTCTTAAACTACACGTGCACAAACAAAACCTACACTTCAAATTCTTAAATTTAAAATACCAGTTCACTTTTATTTGATTTTTTTTTTCATCCACACACCATCACTTTATTCTGTATTTAATATTCTTTTTAAAATTTCACTTCTTCTATGCACAAATATTTCAACTTTCCTCATACATCACTCCAAATCCACACACACACACCTCAAGCAAACTAACACTATTTTCTTTCACTACTACGTTTGTTTTCATTTGAACAAAATAAAATATATCACTTTCCTGATAAAGAAAAAGAACTGACAAAAAAAATAGTAAAAGACTTCACAAGATTTTTTCTACCGACCATGCAATGGGAGTGTTTCATTTTATTCTCCATTTTATTCTTTTTCTTCGCAATCTCTTTTTCAGTCAACAGAGGAATATACCGTGCCAAAAGACTGCAACTTGTTATTCTATGTAGAAAAGATTCTCTAGTAAAATGCAATTCTTTTATAAAGCACGATATTTTTTTACTATAAATAATTCTTCCTTAAATTTGTAACTACTAATCAAATACAATAAATACAATAAAAAAATTGAAAATGGGTAATTTGTTGTGTAGAGGAACTGCAAAACTTAATTAAGCTTTAAAAGAATAAAAGAAATGATGTTAATAGAGTGTATAACTGATATAACTATTGTTGACGTCAGGAACAATGATCATGTAACTAACACTCACATGGTGAAAATGAAAATGGTGAAGTGATGTAGGTTGGTTATGGGAAAGCCACAAGTTCCACGATTTAGGCCATTGAAATATTATACATGGTGACGATTGATTCAGCGCGTAAATTGCGTAGGTGAACAAGAGATCAAACAAAGCAATTCTCCACTTTTTTAAATTTCTTTACCACCTCATGCTTAATTCATTCCTCTCGACAACGATGGTAAACATGTTCTGCTAAACCACCAGTTGTTTTCGTTTTCCTTTTGTTAAAGATGTCTTGTTTTTCTTCGATTGTGCAATACCACAGACAATAACAATAACGAAAGTAAGCAAACGCATCCCTAACTTTTTAAAATTATTATTAAATATTTTTAAAAAATTGATTTAGGGTTTTAATCCGTCACTAATCACAGAATGAAATTTAAGATGCGAAACTTGTGGGTTATATGAGAAAGATAGATAGAAGCGTAAGCCAACCGAAGGAAAAGGTCCCAATCACATGTGAAAGGGTCATGCAAGACAGCTTCTCTTAAAATCAGTTACAGTGAAGGATACTTGTCTCATACTCTTTATTGCTCTCAAAAACACAACCAATGAAAAAAGGACCAACAAAACGGGTAAACAAAAAGGTTATGCAAGTGAATCTCAGTGAATTTAGTCATCACAAATAGTAAAGTAACGTGCTCAAGGTATATATATACCTTGCAATTAAGGGGTGGTGTCCCTTATAAATATATTTTCAATGCAAGAAATAATGTATCATGGAAATATATTTTACTATATATCACATTTTCTGTGTTGTACTTTATTTTGTACATGATTGAAAAACTTGCATGTGTTATCTCTTATATATAGGTAAAATGGTTGAGGGGCATCTGCAACATTTAACCATATAAGTGAAGCATTTATGGGAGATGGGGATGGCACACGTATAATGACATAAATCTACTATCTATTCTAATGAATTCGCACGTGTTAGGTGAATTTATTGCATCTTATTATTGTTCAGTCCATGAACCATATCCAATAGTTGTGTATCCGTGACTGTCTAAGTGCCACTAGGAGAAATCTCAATTAAAGTTTGAAAAGAAAATGAATGAATGTTATGGGAAATTAAAGGAGAAGAAGAAAATGCAGTTCTTCACACACACAATGTTATTACCCTTTTTCTGTTTCATGAAACCATAAAATAAAGTAGAGGTTGCGTTTTCCTCAAGAGATGGATAATGATTGATACATCATATATGTAACATGCTATCTTCTTATATGCATGCTTATGTAATTCACATGCAAAACAACTAATATATATATATATATATATATGTGTGTGTGTGTGTGTGAACCGTAGATGGGAAATTAGGTAATTCAAAAATATTTTTCTCCTTTAATTTGTTGGTGTATTGACTATGTGTAATACCTAATATTGATATTAGGGTAAATCATTTTCCTTACAGGATTGACTAAGTTTTGAATTCAAACACTTGCTTTAAAGATTCAAGCTAGATATCTTCTAAGGTGGTAATTAGAGTCTGGCCCGCAAAAAAATGTGAGACGGGTCAAGGTAGTGAGTCCGCAGGCTCGCAGTGGTCCAACCTGCATAAGACCGCAGTCCGTGCGGACTGGCCCGTAAGCTCGCATAAAATTAAAAAAATAAAAATAAAAACTTGCACTTGTGTATATTAGTTACTTTTTTATGGATTCTTGCATTAACGTTTCAAATCCTTGTATAACTGAAAAAGACAAGTATTATGTATTTTTTAATGTACTAAAATTTAAAGAATACATTGTCTATGTCATAGTTTGAATATGATGAAAGTGTTGAATTATCAATTTATCATTCAACTTCCCAAAGTCTTTATTTAATTTTGTGAACTTGTTAAAGTTTCCCAATTTTTAAACATCGAAAGTTTTATCATAAAAATTATAAAAAAAAATTAAACGAAAATTAAAAACAACAAAAAAGCAGGCCAACCCACAGGTCTGCGGGCCAAGTGCGGGACGGAGCGGGCCAGTGATTGTAGCCCGCATAAATTGTGTGGGGCGAGGCGGACCAGCCCGTGATGTGCGGGTCTTATGCGGGTCGGACCTAAACGGGCCGAGCCTTATTTCATACATAATTGTAAAATTGAATTATTAATTGTTAATAAGCAAATTATATATACTGATCATAACATTGTTGTTACTGATTACGTCTAATGGTCAAGAGTTTGTCTAATATATAAAAATTGAACCGACTATATTTATTATAAGAAAATTCTTAAACAATGACTAATTTTAATGACAAAAAATAATTAGTCATTACAGTGAAAAATTTAGATATTAATATATAAACTAAAAATTATTAATAACTAAAATAGTTAAAATAATTATATCTGGTATCTATATTGGTAACTAAAATAGTTTTTATTATGAATTAATCTCTAAATTAGTCACTAATATTAACTATCGAGATTTTGTCTATCAAAGGATTTGGTCTTTAATTAGGAAATTGGTCTCTAAATTGGTTTCTAAACATATTTTTTGTCACTAAAATTGATCATTATTTAAAAATTTTCTTGTAATATTTTGTATAAAAATCTGATATATATATATATATAACCTTAGAAACGGTCTTGGATGTCCTTCTTTATTAAATAATTAAGTTATATTTCTACAAATATTTACAAACTTATTTTGTTTTATAATTATGTATTGAATTTCTAAAAGTTAATTTAAAGAAAGTGAGAGAGACCAATTAAGTCATGATACGACTCAAGTTATTAGATGAACTATAAATTATTATAACTTAATGATTATAATTATTATATTTAGTTTATGAATTAAGTTATAATTAAATCGTTACGATTAAAAGTCTCATATCCTTAAAAATAAGATAAATTTATAATATATAAGTGAGTGTAAACTTAATTTTACAAACTAGTTTTACGAAAATTGAATTAGATTTAAAATCCACTTCTTGTTAGAATAAAACATTCTTAAAGAGTTGCTTGTTTATTTATATTTATAGTTGCAATTTTTAACTGATAATGTTGGATATCCAAGAGGTGATTCTAACGAAATTAAAAAAAAAATGTTAATCTAAAATAACATGAATAAGTATCCCTTATAATGGGACCTGTTTAGGGCAGCAAAAAGTGGAGTTTTTGTGTGTTATGTTTTGGGTAGGGTGAAGGTTGTTCTCTACATGGACATTGAAGTGGTCCAACGCACAAAGGCTAAACACAACGATAATCCTCCTAAATCATGTGCCAAATTATTTTGTTGGTTACTATTCTTTTCACCAATTTCTGAAAGTGAAAGACAACGTCGTATATTATTCAAGGAACGTGGCCTCTCTATGTATAATTGAAGACAAAGAGTGGTGGAAATTAATGATTATAATCACCATAATAATATATACTATAATAAACCTCCCTCTTTATTTCCAACTTCTAGAGCCACGTGGGATTAATAAAACTCTAAAAATTAATGCACTACTATTTAATCCCTTACCCAAAATTAAGAAGAAAATGGTTTCACGTATCCAAATGTATGTCTAATCATCACGACAAAACGGCTACTTAATATCGGTTAAAATTTTACGCCAACAAATAAAAATTTGATGCTCACACTAAAACACTAAAAGATGGAACTAATTTTTCTTTGAAATTTTAGTCCAATTTAATTCATCAATTTCAGAAATATATAAATTTAATTTTTTTAATCAAATTTTGTTAAGTTTATTTAACGTTTCAAATGTGTTTCATGATAGTTTATTCACTAATATTAAAGTAGAATTGCGTCAAACGGTATCTCAAATGTTATAAGAAAAATTGTTTGAAATGTCAAATAAACTTAACAAAATTTAGTTAAAAAGACTAAATTCACATATTTATAAAATTAAAAGACTAAATAGTACTAAAATTTCGAGAAAAAACTAATTCTTATTTTCCCTTAACATTAATGGACAAAAACATATTTAACCCATATATTAGTTTTGTATCACACTTGTATCCAACGTTAAAACTATAAACTCATTAACATCGAATTATAGTAACTGATTCTAATTCACATAATAAGTTTAATCCACATTAATTCATCATTAATTTTTAAATTAATTTTTTAATTAAAATAAATTAACATTGGCTCGACGTTAACATGTTTTATTATTTTTAAAGTTAGTTTATTTTGTGTTGACTTCAACGCTAATGACAATAAAAGTTAGTCCCCTCCTAGTAAAAAAACTTAACATTCACTTGATACTAACTTAAATTAATATAAATACTAAAAATAAATAATATTAGTTTAATCTCAACTACACTAGTTTTATTTATTTATTTTATTTTATATTTTTTAAATAGTTTTATTTATTTATTTATTTATTTTTTAAATTAACTTAGTGTCTAATAAAATGTCACTAATCAAACATTAATAAAAATATTTATTTATTAAAGAAAAAGATAAAAATATATTTTTTTAATTTTTTTAAATATAATATTTTGTTTCGTATTAGAATAAACTAAATTAATGTTAAAAGTATTGTAATTGGATTAACACTAATATTTAGAAATTAAATTCTTGCTTTTTCTAGTAAAAATTCTAACAAAATCAATAAATAGAATAAAGTTATAAAGATGTTGGTTCTAGATTACTGAATTAAAATTAGATGGTATAAATCCAAAAATTAGATTAGAGGCTAAGATTGTTGTAATCTTAATGGAATTTGATGATGCATGGTGGGTAAATGAAAATAGAGTTTTATAGTGGCAGAGGATATTCCATGAAAGAAAGGAGATAAAAAGTAAAGATGTTTTGGGTAAGAATATATACTTGAATGGTACCCAATATATTCATAAGAAAGAGTGAAAGTTTTGTTGGTGACGAAAATAACCTAAATGGATAAACAAAGTGACAAATAAGATCTGATAAATGCCGGAGAATCTTGGATGAAGATATCTCAAAGCTACAACATTCAAATGGTATCAACTCAATCATCATCATCATCATCTTCTTAAGCTTTTTCTTGTGGAATAAAAAACAATACCTGCTTCTTTTTACTTTTCAAAATATAAATAAAATAAAATATGTGTTTTAAATACTTAATTACTAATTTTCCTCTTCCAATAAGATTTTTGTGACAAGTTCTTTCTATATGTAAAAGTATTTGATATTACACATAATACAAATTTGTAATACATAAATATATGATAGATGATCATTTTATACATCAATAAAATTAAATTAAATTAAATTTAAAATTTATTTCTTAAAATATTATCAAAATTGTTTGGAGTGTAGGGACTGAACACCTATCTAAAACACTCACTTAATCTTTTTTCGCTAAGTCTCCTGTTTTCTTGTCACAATTTCTCCTTCTCTTTTGTCCGATATTCCTTTCCATATTCTCGTTCGGTTCTCAAGACGATTGGGGCATTTCTCAATTAGGCTTCGATGCTTAAGTCAGCTCAAATTTGTTTGGGGATATACAATTAATGTTGTAATACATGCAAAGTAAAAGTTTTTACCAACTTACTTTGGGTCTCTATTTATAATTTTTTATGTGGACCTGCGATTAGGGTTTTCTTAATCACGGCCCAATTGCTTTTTAAACTTGATTATTGACATGTTTTATCTTAACTGTAGATTTTACCCTTTAAGTCTGCCCAGCTGACGCTACTGAGCGGCGGCTCGTACTCCAATTGGCCATGTTCTTGTACCCAAATAATGGGACGAGAATGACAACTCATGGTCGGTGTTGTCGATGTTTACATTAAGAGGAATTTGAATGTGATTTTTAATTATACAACGCTTGACCGATCGACCGTAGTGGGCGGTCTTCAGTCGCTTATCCTTGGAGTCACTCGGTTGTGAATTCCTTAAAATCATTCCAAAAAAAATTGTCAAATTAACAAAGTTCACAATTTTAAATTTCAACCGTTGAATAGACGGTCTATAACAGACGGCTTTCAACTACTTATTCTTGGACCACCCATTTAGGAGTGTTGATAAGTCGTACAAAAATTATTCAAAATTTATTTCGAAAAAGTAAGTTATTTGTTATACTTATCGTGAAATCTGTTATTAGATTTATCGTATTTTGTTATTGAACTGTTATTATGAGCTGAGACGTGAATGCTGCGTAGAACAGAAAAAGTTAGATGGCTTTGCGGCTATACGGATCTATCAAACAAACGCACACATGGATGTACATCTTTCTTTTCAAAAATTAAAAACCTCTTTTTCTAATAGTTATACAAAATTTCCTATAAAAATCTACGCATTCATTTCCTACAAAACACGTCAATTAGCTAAATATAAAAAACTTCAAGAGAATACCAACAAAAATTATATTTGTTCAAAATGATTCTTGTTTTCTAGTTTTAAAATTTGTTTTCAATACAATTTGTATATATATAGATATAGTTTTTTTAAAATAAAATAGAAGATAATTTTGTTTAAAAAGTTTTCAGTATTTGTTAATTACTTGGTATACGAGATCAATAAATGTTTTATTGTTGTAAGAGAATACCACCAAGCTTAAAACTATTTTTGTTTTTTGTTTCTATAAGTGTATTTTGTTGCATAATTTTTAAAGCACGTAGAAATAATTGCTCATATAAATCTTTCTAGTCTTTTGTTTTTAAACAAATTAAAAATAATTTTATAAAACTATAATCAAATAAGACCTTAATTCCGTAAAAGAAAATTATAAACTATACTCCTAATATTAAGTGCGTTGTTTTAGATTTTATTAAAAAATTATATCAACTTTACTTTTTCACCCTAAAAAAGAATTGAAATGGATTTTTTTTAATATTGTACATATCTCATTTTGAGTAACCAATATGAATAACTTGTAAAATCATTTCATCCTATAAATGACTTCTATATTGCTATTTATATTTTTTTCGAAAAAAAAAATCTAAAAATTGAAGAAAAAAAGATAACACTAAAGAGAAAAGAGGAGTGCATTCATGATTAAAGAAACACCAATGGGAAAGGAAATCAAATCGTGTTACGTTTTCCACAACAATCCCCCTAACAAATATATACGCTCTAGATATTAAAGTGACATGGTAATATCATGTTAAACAACACCAAGTGAAAAAGAGAATCAAAATCCTTACTTTAAACAAAATAGTTGATAATTAAACTTTATAAATTAAGTTCTGAATTCTAGAGAGAATATTCAATATAAAATTTAAGTTATACTATTAGTATATCAAATATCAGTGTCTGTATAAGTTCTTTAAAATTTGAAATTCGAAAAAATATGTTGTTACTTTATGTGTTTAAAACGTTTAATTGATTTTAGAAGGTGAGAAAATTTCATTATGAGAAAGTATTCACTTAGTATTAGTCAGAAGTTAATGTTAGCAAGTAACAATTGATATACGACTCTAAAATTATAAAGTTTAGTTTCTATAATGTTGACTTCTGAGATCGTTCATTAACAAGGATGATTTATTTTTTTGTGTAATAAACAATAATCTCAGTGTTAAATTTGATGAAAAATTCATGATCTATTTTAAGAAAAGTAACAAAAACTACCAAATTTCATAAATTTTTCAAAAATTAGAACAAAATTGCATCAAATTTCACGAATCGAAACCAAATTGAGACTAAACAAATTAGGTGGAAAAACATATGCAAACCAAAAGAGGTTGGGGGTTTGGGGATAAGAGATATTGGAAAATTCAATACAGCGCTTTTAGCTAAATGGAAATAGAGATTGGGAGTGGAGGATTATGGTCTGTGGAAACAGGTTCTGGACTCAAAGTATGGGTCTTGGCGGAATCTTAACGACTCCATTATATCTAGGTCAACTTCGAGGTGGTGGTTAGACATCCAAAAAGTTTGTGGGAGTGTAACGCAAGGTGTCTGGTTTGACAACTACATAGAGTGGGTGGTTGAAGGAGGGAAAAAAGTTAAATTTTGGGAAGATAATTGGATCGGGGAAGAACCACTCTGTTGTAAGTTTCCTGGGTTGTACTTAATATCAGATTGTAAAGAAAGAATTATAGAGGGGGTAGGACATTGGGAAGAGAATGTTTGGGTTTGGGACCTAACATGGAGGAGGCTTAGACTTGTCTGGGAGGTAGCTATGGAGGAACAACTTATCCTATTATTAAACGAACATAGTCTTAGAATGGGGAGCTCTGATACTTGGAAGTGGAAGGATAATGACAATGGTGTTTTTTCGGTTAAGTCTGCTTATAATAAGTTACAAGGTTCCTTTGATGAGGAAGGGAATAAAGAGTTTAAAACATTGTGGAGTATTAGGGTGGCCCCGAAGGCACAACTATTAGGGTGGAGGTTGTTCCTGGATAAGTTACCTACAAAGGTTAAACTTGCAACAAGGGGAGTTCAATTACAAAATAACCTATGTGAGATGTGCTTAGCAAGTGAAGAGAATGCAGAACACCTATTCTTCTCATGTAGTGTATCCCAAAAGGTGTGGAATATGTGTGATAGATGGGTTGGGGTGAGCTCAGTGCATCATGTTAAAGCAATAGACAATTTTCAACACTTCCATCTAGTGAATCTTAATAGTAGACAAAATAAGTTTTGGCAAGGAATGTGGTTAGCAATAGTAGGGGAAATATGGAAACATAGAAATGGGGTAATTTTAAAACATAGAAAAGTTGATCCTGTAGAGATATTTGCTCTTCCTCAGGTAACAACTTGGGTTTGGATGAAACATAAAAGTCCATTTGTTATGTTCTCATATAGTGACTGATTTCTTTCTCCTTATGTATGCTTAAAATTTGTGATATGATTAACTGCTATGTGTTTAAGTGTGCCAGGCAAGCTTATACAGGTCACTATTGACGAAGGGACCAAGACAAATCATAAATACAATAGTACTTGTTGATCAATCTCCTTTGGGACAAAAGTGGAATTGCCCAGTTTAACAAATGCGATGAGAATGAAATGTATTAAGCGTACTTTAATCTTTCTTGTTCTCTTGGAGGGCCATTTGGATGCATTTATCCTCCTTCTACGAGGTGGAGGACATGTTCAAACGTTTGAAGTATTGGCATTAGGAAGAATGTGGTCTGATTAATGTATATTATTATTATATTGTTTGGAAATTTGGTAGGGGTCTGTGTTTGAGGTATGCATCCTCTTTGTCCCCTTTGTTTTGTGGATAACAAAGTTGTTCCAAATTGTGATTATCTAGTTTTGAATAGTCTTTTGTTTTGATGGAGCTATGATGCTAAGCTATTGCACCTAATTGTCCAGGTTCTGCTTTTTTGTATAAGGGTTAGAGTACCCCTCAAGTGCTCTATCTAATTTATTTTATTCTTTGCTGATAAAAAAGATAAAATCTGATAACCAATTTGATATTTTTAGACAAAAATAAAGACTAAACAAGTAACTAAATCTAAAATATATTTTTAATATTAGTTCATTTGCATGAGTTTGACCAACGCTAATGACACTAATTTTTAAAAGATTTACATACATGTTCAAATAATATAAACGAAAAAATAGAAAAAAAATTATAATTGATGAAGAAAATGAATGTAGATGAAAAAGATTGAGTATAGATGAAAGAGATGAATGTGAATGAAAGAGATCCATGTGAATGAAGGAAATGAAGAGAAAGACATGGATGAATAAGACAAGAAAAAAATGTAAACGTAAGAGATATGTGGGTGAATAAAAAAGATGTTTGTAGATGAAAGAGACAATGTGGATAAAAGATATTAGTGTCGATAAACAAAATGAGTGTAAAAAGATTTATGAATAAAAATGAAAAAGATAAATATGATAATATATATATATATAAAGTGAGATAAAAAATTACAAGTGAACCTTTAATTTGGAACCCTTAAATTAAAAATAATCCACAATTTATATTCGTTATGCATGAATTAACAATAAAATTTAGTATTGAATTAACCGATGACAACTAAAATAAACAAAAATATAAAAGTAAATAAGTTACCATTCATTAAATTGACAGCGGTTTATTTATTTTAATTAGCGTTCGTTAAACCAGTCTACTATACTTAAATAAATATAAATGTTAAAAATAAGAGTATCTTTATTTGCTTTTAATTTTTATTTTCATTAATCAATACTAATTTATTTATTTTAATTAATGGCCGTTAAGTCGATAGTAAAACAAATGTTTATTTAATAAAAAAATTAAAAGTAGTTTTACATTTTCTTAATTTTAATGTTTTAAAAAATTAAGATTTAGTTAACTCTAACTTTAGTAGTATCCTAATTTGATCAATACTAATCTTTAAAAGATAAATTTATGTTTTTTTTAATATTTAAATTAACCTAAGAAAAAATATTGTGATATAACTCGGAATAAAACTCAAGATTTGAAACTAATTGAGATTGAGACTTTTTAATAATATCAAAGTGTTTAATAATATACTTTTTATTTATTTATTTGAGCTTATTAGATGAAAATGTAATATGTTATTATTTATGATTAATAATTTGAAATTTATAATTAAAGTTTGTAACGAGGAGTTCTGATAAGTATGACAACAATAAAAGCCTTTGGTCGTCATTGTTTTTACTTTAGAGTCGTCTAAAAAATGTTCTTATAAAAAGTAAGTGAAAAGACATGATTTTTATCATTTGAATGACACTTTATATGAAACGTTGTTCATCCTCTAATAAAAAATGTCATTCCTTTGTTTGATTGCGATATTTTTAGTCATGTTTTCTTTCTACTTCGTTGTTCATAATTCTAATAAGAATACTTGACGTTTATTACGAGGTTTTATTAAAATAAATTTTAAGTAACATAGGTTTATGTTCTTGATGAAAGGTTAAAATTAACCTATGCTAAGCTAAAGGTTTATAAGTTGAGGGGATAATAAACATATTATGAGATACCACTCCACATAATATCCTCTACAAAAAGAAAACTTTCAAATTATTTACAAAATACATTAGGATTCTAATAGTGTTGGATGAAGAATCTTAAAGACGACAATAGTTCGACAATACTCATATTAATGATAGTCTAAGAATTCAATTAGATATGATGAACAAGGTACACAAGATAACTTTGATACATGCAAAAAATCACAAAAAAAAAAACAATTAGAAAGCATAATACTTGTATTAAGAAACACAATTTTTAAAAACAACTTGGAGATACTCGTTGCTTGTCAAGATCAAACATGGTATTGAGGACCAAATTGGGATGGATCAATAAAGTTTATACTCTTTATGAAATTGATCATACAATCTTGAAGTTAATCAATAGATTAATATTGATTTCCTAGAATTCCATTCGTTTCAAAACTTATTACAATGGCACACTAAGTCATTTGTTATAAAAAGATTCATTTGTTGTTTAGCATCCAAATTTTTACTTCTCTAAGTTTCATAACTACACAAAGTAATACTAGTTTAAATCGTTACTAAAAATAAATTTGTTAACATTTTATTAAAATGAGTAAATAAAAATAAATAATGTCTTACCTTCCAAATTTATTGATAAATTAGTAAAATTAACAGTGAAATTAAATTCTAAGAATTTCTTATTATTCTCTTATATAGCCTAATTCCCATTCTTCTAAAAAGTGTACTTTTTTTAGAAGAGTATTTAATTTTTTTTTACTTGTTTAATTTTTTTTTTACTTGTTTCATTTTATATCTAAATATGATATAGAATATTAAATCTTAGAAAGGTACAAGTGATTAGATATGAACCAAACTATATACAAAGGTATGTGTATGCATTTAATTACATAATTATATTAGTAAAAACATAAGCCATGAACTAAGCATGGAATATCTAGGTAAGTGCATTTAAGCCACATTAATCTCAATCTTCTTTTTTTCCTTTGAAGCTTGAAAATGTAATGTTATACCTAGGTCTTTGAATAAAATTGTCACATTAATTGTTGGCTTTATGTAGCCTATTAGAATATTACAATAAATGTTTCATTAACAATCAATCAACTTTAGTAACAAAAAATTGTTAGTCAATACAGTGACCAATTTAAAAAAATAAAAATTATTGGTTACTAAATAGTTATTATTATGAATGAAAAGTTATAATTGGTCTCTAAATTGTTTCTAAAATTTAGCTACCGAAGAAATTAGTCACTAAAAGTCACTAAATATTAGCTATCAAGGTTTTTTCTATCAAAGGAATTGATTTCTTAATTAGTCTCTAATTAATTTGTGATTAATTTAGCAATCAATTATAATTTTTTATTCATAATAGTGACTATTTTAGTAACCAATAATTTTTTTTTTGTAAATTGATATCTAAATTAATCACTATAATGACTGACAATTTTTTGTTTTTTAAAATAGATTATTAATGGAACATTTTCTTGTAATGAAAGTAAACATTTGTTGACACTCATGAGATTTGTACGATAAACTCGAATGATCTTGGATGTGGTAATTTTAATAATTTCTTTTATGATCATAATTTCTTTATTTGAAGTTGCTTTTATGGTCGATGAATTTAAATAAATTGTTAATAACCTTAAATTCAGATCAGGACACTGTTTGTGATGTAAAAAAAAAATGGTTTCAGAACACTCATATCCCTTATGGTTTAACCATTTGGGTACACTAAAAAAAAAAATCCTTGATCACTTTAAAAGATAAATAGTTTACATAATATGTTTTCTTAATCCAATTGAAAAAAAAAAAACTAGTGTGGTTAATTAGAGAATTTAAAGAATTATTAATTTTGAAATGGATGAGATTTTGTTTGGTATCATTTTTATTTTTTATTTTGTTATCAACTATAGTGAGATATATTTTAGGTTAATTTTTTTTTTGTTTTAATTTTCGTCAAGTTTTGTCAAATCAGTCCTAATTTTATTTTTGTAGTTAAATAGGCCCCTATTTGTGTTAATTTTGTTCAATTTGGTCTTTTTGCTAACACTTTTAAAATCATTGACGGTAATGAACCGTCACTGTCAAGTGTTATTTCGTGATTTTTTTTTTAATATTTTTTTTATAAATGTTCACGTGCCAACCCAACGATGTGTCATGTGTCAGATTCAATGTTTTATATCTAATTTAATCTCTATAGTTGTTATTTTTGTTCAATTTAGTCCCTATTTTGTTTAAAATTGAGAAATTTTGTTCCTTTTTAAATTGAGACCAAATTTAATTTTTATATAAAATTTATAATGATGTGAATTTTAATATATTTCATAAAAATGTGAATTTTAATATAAAAATTAAATTTGATTTTAATTTGGAGACAAAATTGATTAATGTTAAAAATATTGAAACTAAATTGAACAAAAATAATAATATAGGAATCAAATTAAATATAAAACATTGATTCTTACAAGTGATACGTTGTTGGGTTGACACATAGACATTTAAAAAAATTAAAAAAAAATAATTAATTAGAAAAAAACACAAAGTGACACGTGAAATTCATTGTTCATAGTCAGTAATGAGTTAAATGGTGTTAGTAAAAGAGGATCAAATTGAACAAAATTAATAAAAATTGGGACCTATTCGAGCATAAAACAAAATTACTGATTTGACAAAACCTAAACAAAAATTAGAATTGAAAAGAAATCTTTTAACCTATATTTTATTTCTTACTTTTTTTTTCCTTCATCAAAGAAGATAAAATGTCATCATGCATTTATGTTGATTATGTTATCATGTCTCCCTCTTTTTAATAACATTGTTTTCACATATAAGACATTCTCATTTACATTGAAGGAGATTGCCTCTTCAACTATAATACATGTAATTAGCTTATCCGATCAACATATTTAACACCAGTGAAAGAAAAAATTGAATTTGAACATATTATCTGAAATCCAAGTTTTTATGCATGCATAAATAATTTATTAAATGAGAGAAATTTGATTTTAATAATGAATTGTCGATGAGTAAAAAAAAAGTTGTTAGATATTTTGACCCTAATAAGTTGAAGTAGTCTCCACCTTGTATTTGTCAGGTGAGTGATGGTAGGACCCTTTGGTCGGTCATAGAATCAGCATTTGGACCCACATCATACTCTAACTATCTCTTCTTTTCTCTGCCACAAAAATAACTATGTCTTTATTACCAATTTATTTCATTATTTTCATTGCATCATTTCCTACTTCCGCTGTTCCAAATGCCCATTTTTTTTGTCTTTATCCTCTTTGTCAAACCCATCTTACAAATTTCAAATATGCTTAAATATTTTTGAAAATATAATATCAAATAAAAAAATTAAATAATATATCACTGTAAAAAATATTTCCTTAATAATTAATTTTAATAACAAAAAACAATTAATTATTATAATAATCAATTCAAATATCAAGTTAAATATTGTTGATAACTAAATTAATTTTTAAATTAGTTATTACAATGAATTTATTTTTAAATTATTCATTAATATTAATTATCAAAATTTTAGTTAAAAAATGTCATTAAATTAATGATAAGAAAAACTTGGAGATCAATTTATTTAATAGATAAAACATTAATAGGTAATATTAATGACTAATTTAAAAATTAATTCATTATAATAATCGATTTATAAACTAATTTAGAAATTATTTTAAATATCAATTACTTTTAATTTATAAATTTATATTTAAATTGATTACTATAATAATTAATTAATTATTGTTAGATATACTTTTATAATATATATATATATATATATATATATATATATATATATATATATATATAAATAACACATAAAAGTGTTACAATTTGGTATATAGGTAATAAAAAAAAGGTTAGAACATATTTGTGTTCAAGATTTTCGTGAACTCTTATATCCTCAAACAAACAGTTTCTTGGATTTTCAATTTTTACTCCTAAAATCAATTAAGCAATTAATAAGTGAATATTGTAGTCCAAGTTAAATGAGTGAAATTAATTATTGACTAGGAACAGCAAGCCCTGTGATTTTATATATGATTTTCCGTTTTCTTAAAATGTGCTCCACTTTGATCGATATGATTGTTTTTCGTAGGATTTATCAATATTTTCAATCCCAATCCCCATATTAAATAGGAAATACCAAAATATAACAAATTAAATTAGTATTTCCCTTTTAACACAAAACCCTATAGTGCTAATAGTAAGTAATGAGGGTTTAATTAGTATAACTGGAATATATACTTTTATAGCAATATATTAAGTTTAGTCTATACAAACGAAAAACAATTAATAATTTCATGTGTGAAAACAAAGACTCCCAAGCCTTAATTAGATCTCATTCAACATTTTCCTTTCTCTCAATAATATATATATTTCTCAACCATAACACTTTGCATAGTTTAATTTATAGTACAACTTTTAAAATCTATATATAATATCTTGAGCATTAGTTGATAATTTGTTGAAGAGTTCATGTGAACACTTTGACTCTGATAAAATTATGTTGCGACTAGGTATATAAATCATAGCGACACATGGATAAACAGATATCTAATTAAGTTAATTAGCTACTAATTAAAAGTTAGCACATAGAAGTATAATTATCATTTTTTTAATAATTAATAAAATTAAAAAAATTAAAATTTGTATACTAGCTAATTCAAATAAAATTAGAGAAAGATATATCATTAAAATTGGAGAAGAATAAAATATTGTGGCTGAGAAAAAAAAACGAAAAGATGTAAATATATATGATGTATTCTTACTTACCATTCCCATGGTTGGAGGTAGGAAGTGGGATTATGACATGGGTCCCACGTGATTAGCATGGTAATTTTCTTGTTACAAATGGATTGGTGGCTCCAACAAAAGCAGAGACTAAAATCTTATCTTCACCACCACACCTTACACTTATCATTCCACTCCAACCTTTTTCTCCCATAACACAAAGTACAATTAAAATCACCATCAGTGAAAAAAACCATACCATAATAATAATTATAATTATAATTATTATAATACAAAAACAAAAACAAACTGCACATCACACCCACGTGTCAACCTCTCCTTCATTTCGAATCCCATGTGTCAACCTGTCAACGGCCAGAATTCCAGTTCACGTCATCATCACACACCCACCTTTCTTCCATACACGCGCCGCCACCTCACTCCGCAGGGTAAATCCATCATCCCTCAGAAGACAAAAATACCCCTCCTTCTCTAACACGTCGCGGGTCCATTGGGTGGTTGTCATAGACCCTTCCGCACCGGATCGTTCCCACTCCCGTACCAATATAAAACATGGGCCTCACCCTTATGTGGGGTAGCAAAAACAAAACATTTCGTCCCAACTAATAACATGTTTTCTGTGGAAGCCATGGCCATAACATAACCACCACTTGAAAGAACCCGTCCCAGTGAAAACAAAACAACAATAACAAACACAGACCCCAGCTTTGGTTCGGTGACCATGGAGAGCACCGACTCCTCCACCGGTTCACAACAGCAGCCGCAATTGCCACCTGGCTTCCGGTTCCACCCCACCGACGAGGAGCTCGTGGTCCACTACCTCAAGAAAAAAGCAGCTTCGGTTCCTCTTCCCGTCGCCATAATCGCCGAGGTCGATCTCTACAAGTTCGATCCATGGGAGCTACCCGGTAATTGCAATTCATCCAAGGAATAGAAAGACTCAGACTTTACGTTCAGAACCGAAATGGGTTTGCTTTGTTTTTGGTATTGATTTTGTTTGTTTTTCTTGTCAATTTTTTTTTATTTTTTTTATGGTTTGGCAGCTAAGGCCACGTTTGGGGAGCAGGAGTGGTACTTCTTCAGTCCGAGGGACAGGAAGTATCCGAACGGAGCGAGGCCAAACAGGGCGGCCACATCTGGGTATTGGAAAGCCACTGGGACTGATAAGCCTGTGTTAACCTCTGGGGGAACCCAGAAGGTTGGAGTGAAAAAGGCTTTGGTTTTCTATGGAGGGAAGCCCCCAAGAGGAATCAAAACTAATTGGATCATGCATGAGTATAGGCTCGCTGATAACAAGCCTAACAATAGGCCTCCTGGATGTGACTTGGGCAACAAGAAAAACTCTCTAAGGGTAATTCACTACAATTTGATTCATACTAACAGAATTTCATCATTTTATCACATCATCTGTTTCTTAATACGATATATATAAGATGTGGTGATATGATGGATTTGTCTTGAATGTCCGTGTGAAAATGTTTTGCTGTGATGGATACAGTTAATTCAGATGCTGTTCTCCAGTCATCAGTATTGGAGTTTCCTCTATATATAGTATGTTGTACATGTGTGGCTTTGATTCTGATAACAACGTTTGAGAAACGTTATCTGTGTTTGTTTTGTTGAGGAATTAAATGTTATGTTGGGTTGTTCTCTGTCTCTTTTGTGGGTTTCTGAATGTTGTATATGTGTTTGTTTAGCTTGATGATTGGGTGCTGTGCCGAATCTACAAGAAGAGCAACACGCACAGGTCTCCGATGGAGCATGACAGGGAAGATTCAATGGAAGAGATGATCGGAGGGATTCCTCCGTCGATCAACGTGGGGCACATGAGTGGGAGGTATCATCATCATCATCATCATCATCATAACCATCTTTCAAAGATGTCGACAGGCTACAGCAGTGCATTGCTGGAAAATGACCAGAACCTGTTGGAAGGGATGATGATAGGGAACGGATCAGTGATGAACACAAGCACTACTGCCATGGGGGCTTCAAACTCCAACAAGGCAGAGCTTTCTTTTGTGCCAACCATGACTCACTCTTCCAACACTTGCAAAAGAACACTGTCGTCGCTGTATTGGAACGATGAGGATGTGGGTGGAACCTCATCATCGAACAAGAGGTTCAATTTGGAAAGTGGGGACAACAATAATAATCATGGAAGTGTTGTGAGAACTGATCAAGATAATGGCACCGCCACCTCAATCGTGACTCTGCTTAACCAGCTCCCTCAGACCCCTTCATTGCACCAGCAATCCATGTTGGGATCCATAGGCGATGGACTACTTCGGACAACAACATATCAAATACCAGGAATGAATTGGTATGCTTAGAACAATATATCTTTCAGGTTTATTTAAAATTATTGATGAAAAAGATGAAGAAGGAGATGTTGAATTAGTATAAGAAGAATATGATGATGTGATGATCCTCAGCTGCTGGAACCTTACACTATATACACTCTCTTAGATTGTAAAGATTATTGAGATTTTGGTTGTTAGGAAGATGGAAGCAGTTGTTAGAGTCTGATGAATTAGATGGGCCTCATGGAGTGAACTTCTTCAACCATTGGAGGTAGCTGCAGCCAATAACAACGCTACTAAAGGTGAGGCCATGGGATATTTTTAGCTAAAATTAAATATAGCTTTATACGGTTATATAGATATCTGCTTGTTTTATTGGTATGTAAATAAAAATGGTGGTGTGCTCTTGATGTACAAATATTCAAAAGAGAAGAAAGATTTCAATTCAGCTGTTATATGATTTAGGATACAAATTAATGAGCTTTGTGTAGATCATAAACTTTACAACACGATCTATATATATTCATATATGTGAATATGTGAATTAAGAAAACAAACTAGTGTTTGTGAATGTATTATTCTGTATTGTTGTTAAGAGCTTGATATATACATAAATATTGATCTGATTTTGATTGGTTTTGTGTGAATTTGTGAGTGAGTAGAGTTAGCAGAATAGTATTTTGTCCAAGTGTAACATTTATGGTAACGAATTCTCGATCACGTCTCTGCATGTAACCTAGCTAGAAGGTTGTTTGTCTCACTCACATCTTTATCCTTTTGCCCAGAATTATTCCCCACGAATCTTATTGAGTTGGAACATGTGTATAAGCAAATAAACACATATAAAGTATGCAATATTAATTTGTTTGTTATGAAATAATTTTCACCACGTCCTGTGCGATGTGCAACTTACTAGCAGCTACAAGCTTTTCTGATGATTCATTCATTCATTCACACGCACCAACGAAATTTTTCTCAGAAAATATTCTACATGATGGTATTTGTCTTATACTATGTCAAGCAAAAAGTGGTAATCAGGATGAGAAAATTAATTATGATTAAGTTAATGATTATTTTATTAATCATATCCGTTCACGTATGATGATGCTATTACTGTCTTGGGAGAGAGGTGTGATGAAAGAAGTGGTAGTGGATGTTGATGCATCGCCTATTTAATTACTTAATCTTATCACATTATCTTAAACCTTAATGTTATTAAATGGAATTTTGGGTTGTGATGCCATGAGACTCCATCATTATCCGGGACTAGTTTTGGTGGTGTCAATTTTTCTTTCCCTATTTTCTCACTTCTAAAAATGTCATTGACTCGTACAACCCATATCTCAGGATAAGCTACCCTTTTTCTTTTTCCACTACAAAACCAGTACCAATTAATTCACACAGTATACCTCATCATCTTCACAAAATCTGACACTCCACCTTACTTCATCATAATCAATTCGACATGCGCACATCAAAACTTCAACATGACGTAATTAATATCAACTTACTAATAAATAACTCAACACTAATCAATTAACAACCTAAATACTTGGTTGATACATGTCTATGATGACAGACACCAGAAATTTTTGAAATGCAGATTCTTCACAGAAACTAATAACTAACATTTTTCGATAAAAATTTACGAGGAAGAAGATGAATTTGGATGGAGGTAGGTGTGATTGAATCTGAAAAGGGTGTGAGATATTTGAGGATGGGTGTCATTTTCTTTCGTGGGAGTGATAAGACGTAGTTAACTATATTCCACCAGCCAGAGGTCACGCAAATAGACAAGAAAGTCGATTTCAGTAGCAGCTAGCTTTCTTTGTGGCTTGACTCTAAGGGACCATTCTTGCTATCATCTAAAGGAATCATTATCCTAATACCACACAAATTTAATACCCTTTTAATTGCATTCCCTTCTCAGGAAAGAATACAAATCAACTTTATCAAATTTACCATCATTTGTGCTTCGTTTTGGAATGGATATCATAACGATTTTTCTTTTCACTATTATTGCTCTTCATATGCATGCCCTCTCTTCTTTCTCATGCTCTCACATACCCTAAATGCATCCATTCAATCTCATCCATATGCTCAATTTCAAAAACAAATCCACCACACCTGCATACATACACAAAGACAGAAAAAAACCCTAAAGCTTTATACCATATTTAAATTAATGCACATAAAAGAATGCATATTGGTTTAAATCATACATTTTTATGATTTATACATATATATATGGATGAAAGTCTTATATTATATATTTAGTTTATTCATCTCTAATAAAATATATTCTTCAACATGTGATAGGGATATAAAATTAATTAACTAGATGACAAACGTTTATACTCGCACCACTCATTAACCTTATATATACAATACAAATTAACATATCCACAGATTTTTTTTTTTTATATATATAAAATATATCAGGTTTATTGAATTCCATGTTAATTAATAAAAAAAAAACGATTGATACTTCGTTCCACGACGCCGTTTTCATGAATAATAAATATTTGAAATATAAGTAAATTTTCATTACTAGATAAGAAAGCAATAATATCTAAGTAGTATGAAAAATGATATATGCATAATTAGAAAGATCATATCAAATTATTCAGATTGGCTAATTCCATATATATATATATTAAGTGGCATAAATTGAACATCTAATTAATGTAAACTTTTATTATCCCAGTTCATATTAAAGACTCATAGCATATATATTTTCTTAAAATAGGTGACTTCATCATTATTAAGATTGTGATTTCTTTCTGTTATTTACTTCTATTTTATATATTTTTCATTAAAAAGATTATAAATATTTTAAAATTTTGTTCCTTCAGTGTCACCGAAATTGACTTTTTTATTTTTATTTTTATACTTAGATAGGTAAATAGTTGCTGTAGTATAATAAACATTGACATATTTCGGTTATTTAATTATGCTGATTTTATTTGCACTCCGTTAATAGTTAAAATAATTGAATATGTGTTTGACTTTTTAAGTAATTGTAACGTGTCTTTATTAAAAGTGAAACTAATGTTAATATGTCATGGCTTAAATACCTTTTTGGTCCTCATTTTCGTAGTGTTTGTTACGGATGGTCCTCATTTTGACAGAATGTTTAAAGTGGTCCTCATTTTGATCGAATGTTTAAAATGGTCCTCATTTTCACAATTCGTGTTTTATTTGGTCCTTTCCTGTAACGCCGTTTAAATCATTAACGAAGCATTGTACAAGTGGCACATTTTGTATTAGGGTGTGTTACAGGTACTGTAGAGGTGTGGTAATTAGATATTTGGGGATAAATAAGTGAGCTAGGGTTTTGGTAAGGAATGATGAATATCCCTTGCTGCCATGCTATTGTAGCAATGAATTTCATCAATATCAATGCTGAGGACTTCATACCAATCTGTTTCAGGAGATCCATCTACGAAGAAATATATCAATCCATCATCTTTCCAGTCAATGGTGAAGTCTTATGGGAAAGAACTCCCTACCCTAACGTTCATCCACCACATAAGAGGATCTTACCAGGAAGACCCAAGAAAAAAAAGAAGGTTGGAAGAGTGGGAGTTGAGAAAGGATAACACACAAATCAGCAAAGGAGGTCATAGCAAAAAATGTAGCATATGCCGTCAGATTGGACATAACAGGAACAATTGCCCCAGATAAGCCTGTGGATGAGCAGACTGCAACACCGGCTGAGACTGCATCGGATGCCCAAATTGTTAAGAATGCACCAACTACTGAAACTGCTGAGAATGCACAAATTGCTGAAACTCAAACAACTCAACCACCAAGGAATGAAGTGGAGAGTCAAGCAGCACCACTACATACACCAGAAGAACCATCTCAGCAGTTTAGGATGAAATTACAGATTAGGAGGAGGCCATGATAGCAGTTACAAACCTCTTAGTTATTTTTTGGAATTTCTGAGGTATAATTTTTTATTGATGTACTGCATTTTGATTTTCCTTAAACTTTGTTCAATTTCACTTTTGTCAAACATTGATGTAGTGCATTTTGATGAGGATGAATTAATGTTATGAATTTAACTTCTTCCAAACTTAGATCAATTTAATTTCTCCCAAGCTTAGATCAATATCACTTACTTCAATGCTCAGATTAAGATGTCATTTTGAACATGTTGGGACTAATATCAACATAATCAAACTAATTCATTTCTTCATTTAACAATAGTACAAAACAGATTGGACTTTAAAAGATTAAACATAATAACAGTACGAATAATACAATAACAACACAAATGAACCCTATTACTAATTGCAGCCTCTTCTCAGCAACCTTCAATGACTTATCCTTTTCATCAACACCACCATTTGAAAAAGTTGCAGCCCACATTATTGGAACCACCACTATGTAAATCAATAAACCAAAAATTAAAACCAATCTATTATTAACACAAAAATAAAAACAAATTGTACCCAAAATTTTCTACCAATATTCTTTGGAGTTCTTGCCATCCTCAAAGCTCTGACATCTCTCAACTACAAATTGGGGTTAATCCATTTCTCGTTGAACCACCAACAGTGCACGAAGTGATACAACACGGTTGCCTCTAACGATTACAACCAAAGGTAAAGAAAGAATATTAGGACCGTAACATACCTATATAATGAGATTGCAAGAAGAAGAAGAAGATTGCAGCAACACCAATTGAGAATGGAGAAACAAGATTGCCAAAACTCACCAACTGTTCAAACATTCCCTACCAAAACCGTAGCTCACTTATTTATCCTCAAATATCTAATTACCACACTTGTACAGTACACGTAATACACTCTAATCCGTGCCACCTGTACAATGCTACAATGCTCCATTAATGATTTAAACGGCGTTACAGAAAATGACCAAATAAAACACGAATCGCAAAAATGAGGATCATTTGAAACATTCGATAAAAATGGGGACCATTTTAAACATTCTGTCAAAATGAGAACCATCTGCAACAAACACTACGAAAATGAGGACCAAAAAAGTATTTAAGCCATATGTAATTAATCTTTTAAGAGAATCTTTTACCATTTATTTTTTACTTTCTAAATTTACAATCTTTAAGAATTATTTCAAAAGTAATTCATATTAGGGTTATTTTTTCTTTTAATAAACATATATCACAATTACTAAAGATGAAACTTGTACTCAATTATATTAAATATTAATGAAATTTAAACAAAACTAACATAATTAAAATCGTAAGATTGTACTTTTTCTTTTCTTTTCTTTCTAATTGCACTAAGACTGCGATATATTCATACTTGATCTACTGAATTGACTAATTACCTTAAGTAAAATAAAAACTACAGTGTTTTCGTATTTTATGATTAAGAAATCAGAATCAAATTTACATGATTAATAACTAAATTAATGAACTTCTATAACATGGAAACTAAAGCAATGAATTGATAATTTTTTTTTTTATATTTAAAAGACTATTTTGCCATTGATTTTTTCTCCGGAGGATGAAAAAGTCAAACTCGCGTATCCCTTAACAATTGAACAAAGGTGTGGCCTTTTTAACTTATAGTATAGGGCAATGAAAATTTGAAGGATTAATGCAATAACTTACACATGTAGAGAGATAGAGAGTGTTGTCTTTATCATGTTAATCAATTTGTAGCACTATTTCACCGCAAAACAAGAGAACAAATTGGAAAAAAGTTTGAGAAAGATCTATGGAGGTTTTGACTTGTACTGAATTTAATAATTGAGGGAATAAGTGTGTTCATTTTCATAGATGGAACTTGCCCAAAAGAAAAGAAAAGAATGAAGGCCTCTGAATCATGATTGATGTGTTGTATAATAAATTCCATGCAAAATGATAATATATAATAATAATATGTGGCGAAAAAGTCCATTTGAAGAATCTGCTTCTACCCCTTATAAGAACTATTACTTCAGTGCCTTTGGTAACATGAAAAAAAAAAAAAACGAATCACTTGGGTGAAAAAGGAAAACAAAAACACGAAAGCAAGATAATTGGAGACTTGTATTATGCCTCCAATTAAATCTTTCATATATTGATCAAATAATGAGTTAACTAATTCATGTTGAGAAAATTTTTTTTTACTAAGTTAAGTGTATAAAAGTTATTCCTGGATTGTATACTTTTGTTTTGTTTTTGTGTTATTGTGTGGAATATCTCCAACTTTAACCTAGCTTGAGGAATTTGAAAGTTTCATTCAAATCAATGACATATTCGTTTTAGAGTTATTTTCTTTTGTTTGAGTGATTAGAAGATCTCACAAAATATAATAAATGTGTTTGGTTATTTATGTTGAAACGTTATTGTTTAAGTTTTTTAAGTTTTTAAGCATTCTCACTAAGTACAAAATTCGGTCAATTTATTGTATTTTTCCAATCTACAATACATTGACTTAGTTTGAGTTGATGTTCAAGGTATGAAAGGAAATATTAACGAAGGTGAGTTATATGTTACATTAAGTTAATTATTATCACATATTTTTATTAAGTTTTAAAGTCGATAATAAATTTAACTATTTCCAATTTCTAAAGTCTTTCTTAACTATTTTCAATCTATTGATTTTTTATAAATTTTATATTTTGAATCCTTTGTTTGAATTTTCCATCAGTCAAATAAGATGACATGATTGCTATCTTGCATAGTTATATATTTTTACATACAAAATTAAAAATGACATAATTAAGTTATGAGTTTTTTTTTATAATTTTAAGTATTTTCAATTAAGTTTTGAGTAAAAATTTTCATGTGAATAAATATATAAAATTTGTATATATTTTTAATTTTGGTGAGAATATTACTTTATATTTTTTTATTTAAATTAGTTTTTAGGAAATATTTTAGTTTTAGAAATATATTTCAATTTTTTAAATTAGTTATTATTTTAGATTAAGATCGAGATATTATAAATACTTTATATTTGATATTATATTACATTTTGGATATAGAGAGTATATCAATAAAATACAACAACAATAATAGCAACAATTTCTTCATACAATATATATTTCATATATCTGTAATATATTGTTGGTTCTCAAGTGAGTATTTACCAAAGTCCCACATCGAGTAATATGAAGAAGAGGACAGTAGAAAAGTATTGTGAAAGTAAAGAATTAGTTTTGGAATTGTCACCACAACTCAATAGGTCTCTTGGATGTATGTGGACTTGGGTAATTCTGTATCATTAGAAGGTTTACAATTTTTGTTAGAAAAATTGTACTATGAAGGGTTTGCAGTTTTGGTCCATAAAAAATGTAAAAAGGTTTGCAATTTTTGGCTGAAAAATTGCACTTGAGTGATGATGTTTTTTGTTGAGTATTTGTGGACAGAAGCGGACCTCTTTGGAGGCAGGGAGGGGCCCTGGCCCCCCCTCAATTTCGATTATATATATATATATATATATATATATATATATATATATATATATATATATATATATATATATATATA
>Ga0214545_1003147_pt1 | contig 31699 bp, 12 predicted proteins | sample CNSS4metaG_FD_160064 | JGI IMG/M metagenome (GOLD analysis project Ga0214545, IMG submission 160064) | Root nodule microbial communities from cowpea collected in UCLA plant growth center, Los Angeles, California, USA - CNSS4 | ecosystem: Host-associated > Plants > Roots > Nodule | place: USA...
TATATAATTATATATTATTTAGTTTTTTTTAAATATTTGTTTAAGTAAAAATATGAAAAATAGTTTTAAAAAAATTCTAAAATACTTAATCGTTAAACCTTAATACAAAATTAAAAAGATAAAATGATACAAATTAAAAAAATATTAAAAAATCCTTCGATAATTATATTTGAATATTTAATTTGTTAATGTTTATTTTATTTGTGGTTTAGTTAGTTTACTAACTATCAAGTATCATTTAATAAAATATTAAATTTGTAAAATCAAACGAAGAAATAGAGAACGTTTTGACCAAATCAGAAGAAACTGGCGAAAAAATCGTCATTGAGGATGTCACTTTATTTCTGTAAACAAATATTTAAAAAAAAGCTAAATAATATATAATTAATATATATATATATATATATATATATATATATAAAGCTGAATGTGTAAAAAAAATAAAAAAATAAAAAACCAAAAAGTGAAGTCAGGCCCAAGGACGACTTCACTTTCAAAATATATAGAAACCGGCTTCTGAGAGCACGATTTTACTTTTTAGAAAAAAAAAAAGAAACCGGCATGGTGGAGGATGACTTCACCTTTAATGTCGTCCTCCACCACAACGACTTGACCCTATTTTGCAAAAAAAAAATTCAACTGACCCATTTTTACAAATTCTTGGTCAAAGTGACCCCTTTTTACAAAAAAGCCGATTAGTCGTTTTAATGGGTCTTCCCCGCCCTTGTACCGAGCTCGAGATTAGTCACTTTAACGAGTTTTCCTCGCCCCCGAGCCAAGTTTAAGGTTAGCCGCTTTAACGGGTCTTTCCCATATTCGAGCCGAGCTGGAGGTTAGTTGATTTAACGAGTCCTCCTCGTCCCCGAGTCGAGCTCGAGGTAAGTCGCTTTAACGAGTATTTCCCGTCTCGAGCTAAGCTAAAGGTTAGTTGCTTTAACAGGTCTTCCCCATCCCTAAGCCAAACTCAAGATTATTTGCTTGAACTGTCCTCGAGCTCGGCTTGAGGTTAATATATATTTATCGAGGACATTTTGTAGATATGTCAAAATGGGTTTCAACCCGTGAGCCAACTTGACTCACCACGAGTTTGAGTCGGGTTAAGTTGAAAAAAATTCAGTTTTTTCAAAAGTGGGTTGAATTCAACCCGACTCATTTAACCCACAAGTTAAACGGGTTTGAGCCGGGTTGAAGGTGGGTTAACCCACTTAACCCATTAACATTTTTTTATAATTTATAATTTTTTTAAATAATTATTTATTACTCATAATTATATAAGTTCACAATTTCATATTTTTAAATGTCACAATGTTGCTAAATAATATTTGAATAGTATGAATGTTTAATTAATTCGATTATCAAGTTATATACGTTCATACTTTAATCTTTAACTATAATCTTTATTGTAAATTACTCAAGCAACCATTTTATAAGCAAATTTTTCTAAATTACCATGACAAAAATGTGTAATTTTTTTATTTATATTTTGTTGAATAGCATGACAGAAAATGTATACTATTGGCTATGTTTTCTTCGACTATGTGAATACTTTTTTGTAAAAAATTCATCATATATTAGCGGTGAGCATGATAAAGATATTAGTTATTGATTTCACTTTGATTGTCATCTCATGAGTTGTTTAAAAAATTATTTAAATATTTGAATACTTAAAAATAAATAAATAAATATTTTTTTTTATGTGGATTGATGGACCAACCCACCAACCCATGATTTGGTGGGTTAAGCTGGATTGTAAAATTTATGACTCACCATAAAATGAGCCGGATTAAATTCACTTATTTTCAACCCGACTCAAATTTGACATCTCTAACATTTTGTGACCAGATTTAGAAGTTGATTTTAATTTTTATATCTTACCAAATGTATTACATGTCACATATTATAAAGATAATGTAAGATAAGAAAATGACACCAACCATATCAATGTAATGTTTTATACATTTTTCATGAATTAATAATACATCAATTATTGTCTTTAAGTTTTTTTCTTTAATTTTCTTTGAAAAAAAGTGTTGTTTCTTTGATTTTGTATAAGGTGGCAGTTAAATAAGTCTGATGTAAAGAGGTTAAATACGGCATCGCAATCACAATCACAATCACAATCACACTCGCAACCTAGATAATTCTTCACATATTGTGATAGGAAAAATATCCTCACTTTCTACAAAGCTAGACGAAGCTAAGGAGTGGCTCCGATTTCACCCTAACCAATCATCTCGCATCTTGCATCTTGCATCGATCGCGATTCCACCATCGGAATCTGGAAGCGATGTCAACCTCGAGCCAGCACCAGTTCCGATACACTCAGACCCCCTCGAAGGTGCTGCACCTTCGCAACCTCCCCTGGGAATGCTCAGAGGAGGAGCTCAGAGAGCTCTGCAAGCCCTTCGGTAAGATCGTCAACACCAAGTGCAATGTCGGCGCCAATCGCAACCAAGCTTTTGTTGAATTCGTAACTCTCTCTCCCCTCTTTCTCCTCTTACTGTTTTCAATAGCTCCTTAATTTTAGGGTTTTAAGCCATGCGTTTGTTGATTCGTGTGAACTTCAGCTCCGTGTACCCGTCTCTTGCTTTTAGAATCCTCGAATTTTTGTTTGCTATCGTGCTTTATTTTTTATCAGGATATCCTTTCGTTTATATCCATTTTGTTCTCATTTTCACTTGTTTTACTTCTGAAATATATGCCTTGATTAATGTACATTTTAAAAAAATACGGCTACGAATAGCCTAGGAATGGCACCAACAATTGCATCCACTTATACACTGTAGTCCATGGATAAATTTAATCAATCTGCCCTATCATAATGGATTGGGCAAAAAGTTTGGATGGCTAATAAAAAATAAACCATTGATTCTTAAACCAATAGTTAAGATGTTAACAGTTATTGTGAGGAGTGAAATTTTGGAGAGAAATTTTGTGACGGGAAAAATATGTTCATCATATATTTTTTTAGCATAGAGGTCGGTTTTGTGGATACCAGTGATGACCAAATTGTACTGCTTGTTAGGATTACTTGTAGAGGTATTGTCTTCATAGCCTTGGAACACCCATAATGTATCTAGGTGGAGCCAAAAGTCTTGTTACTTAAAATTAACTCCATGTACTACTATGGCTGTTCAATTCTCTTTTATTTGAGATAGCTTCTGAAAGAAGTTTTCTTCCTATGTTTAGACTGGAGCTTTGTTATATTGTAAATAAATATTAAGTTTTTCATTTAATAAATTTGTCTGGACTATAAACTTCTTTTTTTCGCTACTGTTCATCTGTTAGTTTCTCTTGAATCTTAATTGGTATTTTAAGAGATTCCTGAGTGGTCGATGATGTATTTTGTTTTCTTACTTTGTGATACCTTGTCCCTTTTTTTATTTTTTTTTTTTTTTTTTTGTTTTTTTTTTTTTTTTTTTTTTTTTTTTTTTTTATGATTCCTACTTGGTTACTGAACTTTCAAGTATAAATGCCAGGTAGATCTAAATCAAGCCATTTCAATGGTTTCCTATTATGCTTCATCTTCAGAACCTGCTATGGTTCGTGGCAAAACTGTTTACATTCAGTATTCTAATAGACATGAAATTGTCAACAACAAAAGTCCAGGAGATATTCCTGGAAATGTCTTACTGGTAACTATTGAAGGTGTGGAAGCTGGGGATGTGAGCATTGATGTTATACATTTGGTAAGTGCGACTGAGTTTTATTTCATTTCTCCAGTTCACTTTTTTGTTTGTGTGATTTTTCTAGATTCTTGTTTGATTAGAGGATGTGAAAAAAAATCACAATCCCAATAAAACAGGGTTATTCTTAAAGTAAACATCATGACAACTCCTAATAAAATAATCAGATGGTAACATAAGGATATGATTGTTTTTTATTTTTGGTTAGCTTATAGAAATGTATCTCTTTCTGGATCATGTAATTATTTTTCTCCAATTTGGGAAGTTTGAAATGTTTAAATAGTGTGGTGTGGGATGGGATACATAAAAAAAGTGGAAGGAGTATTTTGAATGTGCTTTAATTTCTATAGACACAAATTTATTTTCTTTGTAAAAGCTTATAGTTTAAAGATCTATAGTTGAATTTGATGGTCTGGTTTGGAGTTGAAAACCTGTTGAAAACAGAGACACGTTCACACTACCTTTAGGAAAAAGGTATGTCCAGTGGGATCATTGCAGGACCTTTTACTACATATCATCGTTTTAAATGTAAAAATATTTGTTTCTTATTGGTTTCTGCTTATATTTTTTTTTTGTTTCACCCAGTGGGAGGCATTGAACTCTTATGCAAATCTTTCATTCTTACAATTGCATCTTTTTCTTTTCCTTGTTGGGAAGGCCAAAGTTTTCCCGTGAAGTAGTGACCCGAAATCTGAGTTTTAATACCTTTTATTTCTGTACAGTTCCTTTTTTTCTTTTAATAATACAATTTTTTATCTTTTGCCCTTGTTATTTAGAGTTAGACAGAATCCTGATTAAATCATGTCATTTTTTACTGAAATCGGTTGAACCACAGATGGTGATCTCTCATATTTAGATACTTTTGTTGGAGACAGTTTGGAATATTTGTCATGTACGTCATACACCTTTCTAAGGTCACGCATATAAGTACAGGTGTCATTCTGCACTTATTTCTTATCTGTTTGGAACTTATTTTTCCTTCCTGACATTGCTCTTGATTGTAAATTCTGTGATGGTTTTCTGGATTGTCTGCTGAACTATAATCTTCTAACATTTTCATTGAAGGAATAACCAAATAAAGATTAAGGTTGAAATAATATGGTGTATGAACTAGTTATTTATTCTTTATTCAGGTGTTTTCTGCTTTTGGCTTTGTTCACAAAATCGCAACATTTGAAAAGACTGCAGGTTTCCAGGTTAGTAAATTATCAGTTGCACTACTTCAACATGTCCCTTCCCTATTCAATTCTAGTGTTGACAATGTTTAATGCCATGCCAGGCTCTGATTCAGTTCACTGATGCTGAAACTGCTTCTGCCGCTAGGGATGCACTAGATGGAAGAAGCATACCAAGGTAAGTATTATTTGTGATTTTGCTTCTTATTCTTCAAACCCATCTCTGATTTGGTTATAGTTTGATAAATAATAATTTGCTGATTCACTTATGCTTTGGTTTGTAGATACCTGCTTCCAGCCCATGTTGGTTCTTGTAATTTACGTATTTCTTACTCAGCACATAAAGATTTGAATATCAAATTTCAATCAAATCGCAGCAGGTAATGATTGAAGTAAAGACAATTATGATATACCATTCTTTAGTTGTTTTAACATTGTCTTCCATCAGAAACTTAAGCAAATTGTGAAAGCTAATGCATATTATTTTTGTGGTGTTCTCTATTTTGCTAATTGATACGTGTGCTTTTATCCTTTAGGGCTTACTGAAGCTTGGTAGTCAGGATACAGTTGACTTGCCATGACCACTTAGTAATTTTCTTGATCATTTTCCAACTGTTCGATGCATTTACTGTCAATATTATTGAAACCATTGTTCTTATGTTATTGAAATGTATTGGCAAGTTTTTTTTTTTCTTTGGTGGGTTTTGTTATATCATGTTGACAATTCAATACTAATTTTTGTAGTTGTTGTCAATCTAATCTGGTTTTCATCTTTGCTCTGGAGGCTACTCTGATGTTTGCAATGTGTTGCTGGGTCATAATTGTACTCAGTATGTGTACTGAATTACAGTTGTAGAAGCAGCTTCTACTTATGTCATTATAGTTTTTCAGTTGAAAACACAATGGTTTTTGGTTACTTCTTTCTGAGATCAACTGGCTATGAGGTGTTACTTTCCAAAATATCTGTATATTAGCTGAAATCATTGTTTTTTGTTTGTCTTGGGGCACTAAATTTGAATTATTGTTTCCTAATTCTTTTCACAATCTAGATATCAAGAAGAATTTAAGAATGAAAGTTTGTAATTCCCAAATCTTGTGACCACTATGATTGAATTTACTTTTTACATAATATTCTCAATTTCAGGTGAACATTTCTGTTAAAACAATTTGACATAGTGACACTCAAACTCCAAGAAATTGTTAGCTAGGCATAGTTACATGAATAATTAATAAGCATGTATTGTGAAATCAACGTGTCTTCTATTAGTCTAATTAACATGATAATATCACAAATTTAACAGGCTTGTTTACCACTATCGTCATTTAAAATTTTACCAGTGACATTTTGGTTCCATGCCTCCAGACCGTGGTGAAATCCCTATGTTTGTTTAATGTGCACAATTGGTTTCTAAAGCCTTGATTCAGGCATAGCTTTTTCAACGTGCACAGATAAATTTCTCTTTTCTATTGTTTTACTAGTCTTCTGTCAATAATGAGTATTATTTTCCCTGTGACATTTCAGGGACTACACAAATCCTATGCTTCCCGTTAACTATACTGCTATTGAAGGCACAGTACAGGTATTTTGTTGTGTTATACCTTGGTACATCCTGCTTTTACTATTAGTATGCTCTGACAAACATATATTCTTCAGACGGCTATAGGCCCAGATGGGAAGAGGAAAGAACCTGAAAGCAATGTGCTTTTGGCTTCCATTGAAAATATGCAGTATGCTGTTACTGTTGATGTTCTCCATACTGTAAGATTTTGTGCTTTCCTGTAAAACTTCCAAATTTAAAAGTAATTTATACTCTACAATCTAAACATCATTGGGCAATCTTTACAGGTCTTCTCTGCATTTGGTACTGTCCAGAAAATTGCTATATTTGAAAAGAATGGTCAAACTCAGGCACTAATTCAGTACCCTGGTATTAATCGTTTTCAACTGTTACTCGCACTAGTACATTGTGTCCCATATATATATATATATAACAAGTATGTATGTATTTATGTACGTACGTAAAATAATAAAATTTAGACACCTGCTTTAACATAAATGAGAGGTTCCTTTGCCTGTAGTGGATTTTGGGTTAGGGAACATTAGTGTCCTTGGAATAGGAATGCATGTTAGATAGACATTAAGTATGATACTTTTGGTTTTTAGATAAGATGCATGTGCTCATGTTACTTTAGAGGAACTTCAGTTAATGACACAAAAAGAAACTGGTCACTTTTTGAGCCTTCTTCTCTAGTATTATTTTGCTATCTGAAGATTTCTTATGCACCCATTGTTTATTTTCATATAATATTTGATTGTTTTGATAACATTTTTTTCACGCATACTTTTGTGCCATAGTCTTGCATACTTGTGTCATAGTCTAGCAGATTAGGATCCACATCATAGGTTACATTCAACTCGTTTAAATGTAATTTCAGGGAATGGAAGTGGGTGGGTAGCAGTATATACTAGCCCTCCCATCCCCTATTTCATGATAAAGCATTTTTTTTTCTTGATCGTGGGTGGACATTTTTTGGCAGATGTCATAACGGCAGCAGCTGCTAGAGAAGCTCTAGAGGGGCATTGCATATATGATGGTGGCTATTGTAAGCTTCATCTATCATACTCTCGTCATACTGATCTCAATGTAAAGGTATAAAAATATGTGTTTTTGAGTTAATGTTCATGAGTGGGAAAAATGAAAAAGGGGGGAAAATTAAAGATATCCTTAGAAGCAATGTGGACACTTGATCGGAAAGAGATTTGATTCTTAAACGTATGCCTCTTGACACTTGATTGACCTACCTTTTATAGTAATTTGTTGATGACAGTTGAATAATTATCCCAATTCTGAGTATTATATTATATAATACGTTTTGGTTGTAGGCTTTCAGTGACAAAAGTAGAGACTATACAGTGCCAGATCCTAGTCTACTTGCAGCTCAAGGTCCTGTAACGGCTTGGCAAAATCCACAGGCTGCACCCATGTACCCTGGCAGTGCTCCTGGTTATCACACTCAAGTTCCTGGTGGACAAGTGCCATCATGGGATCCATCCCTCCAGGCGGTTAGACCTAGTTACATATCTGCACCTGGTACTTTTCCTGTACAAACGGGTACCGTTCCTCCAATGCCATCCTATGCTCCAGCAGCTTCCTCACCTCATGCACAAAGCAGCCCCATTGGTCATAATGCAAATCCAATGGGAATCTCTCAGTCTGGGGTTCCACCCAATGTAAATTTACAGCCCAGTGGTGCTCCACTTTCAGTTCCTGGTTCCTCACCTCTCATGCAGACCAGCCAAGCGGCTCAGCCAAATGCAAGACCTGGTGCTGCTTCACCTCCTGGCCAACATTATTATGCTTAGAAAATCAGTTTTACTGTCACATGAATGAAAGGAAAATGCAAGATGATAGTATGATAAATTTGTTGTTGGGTTGGAAACTTCATCAGCATCATCATCGTTGTTTTTGAATGATGTAATTTAATTTGCGAAGAAAGCTCCGAAATAGTTGATCTCTTACTCTTCTGAAATTCTTGTCTTCCATTGAATATTCACTGGGAATGGAGATGTTAAAATATCTTTCTCCGCTCAAGGTAACTTAGAACAAAAAAATCAAATGACGCAGTACTTCACCATGTGGACTTTGGACAATTCAGTTTTGTCCCATCAATAAAACTGAGGGGTTTGTATTTTATTGGGGCCCGGTAGGCTCGTCGTCGCATCTGCTAATCATAGTTCCCGTTGAATTTCTTATCTGCAAGGATATTTCCTCCACTTCTCAACATTAAAGTAGAATGAGAAAAAAAAAATCATTTTAAATGTCGACAGCGATCGGCTTGATTACGACGATTGTACAAGGATGTGCTTTTATGTAGCCAAAGTAGTTGAAAAATGCTTTGTTTTTTCTCTTTGAATGATGAAGTTAATTTCTCAGGCATTCTCTCTGACGCGTATATGTATCAAATCTCGTGTGATGAAGCCGAAATTGATATCTATAAAAAATTAAAGTTCATATGATCTGGTGCCATTTCAAGTATTTGTATAAAATACATCACCATTTAAATAAATTTGAATTTGGATAGTGCATGTGCGTATGCATGTCCATTCACTTGGGAACACGAGAGGGCGAGTGAACATATTTTTATTATAGGGTCACATTTCTCATAAAAACCGAATAGATGAGACTAACGTGGCAGTTTCTTTTAGGAAAGGAAACTATAAAAAGATTAATCTAATTTGAGTACATAATTGAAGGATAATTCTCATCAAATTACTCACCATCTCTTTCCTCTACCAAAGGCTTCCATTTTATGTACTATGGTCGGTGAGGTCAAAGTTAACACCAATCAGTTTCCAGTTGCTGCAACCATCAAAGTTCTGTAATTCAGAACGGGAAAGTGTCTAGCTGTCAGTGATTTGAAATATAACCTAAAGTTGCCTGAAACTGCACACACACAAACACGCAATCAACAAATATCAACTTTTAAAGTCCCCCATATAGAAAAACAACATGAAAAGCCAACAGAAATACTTTATTTTCCTCTGCATTGATTGATTAATTAGTTTTCAGGACCTTTTGTAATTACTCTAGATACTTAATCACGAAAAACCAAGAATGTTTGTATTCAACACTATACACGTGTATTTGCTTGTTGATCTTCATAATGAATTCACAATAAGAATGTAATTTTTCGTTCGAATAAGATCGAATCGCAGTAGTTTATGAACACAACTTTGCTGAAACAAGGAAAGTTTGGTACGATAATAATGCGATTGATTGTACTGAAATAAAAAGGAAAGCGAAAAGTTGCAAGAAAAGAGAAGAGAAGAGAAGATAACACATAGGCATGTGCGAGGCGAAGGTGTAGAAGAAGGTACGTGACAAGGTCATGTTTTGATTATGGGTCATGTTCCATTATGATGATGCAGTGTCCCTGTCTTTAAATAATGGTCTTAATTGCAGAGAGGGACTACTCCACACTGCACTCTCTCTCTGCTAGTAACACCATGCATCTCTGCAACATAGCAAAACTGACCCATTGGTTCTCAGATTCTTCTCTACACTGTGTTGACATAGATAGTATCGTACGCGTAGTTTGCACCCTTTGTTCATGACACCTCTGAAAGCAACTGCTACCACAACGTTAGATCCCACATTTTACTAATCTATCTGCAAAATTATATTTAACATTAACACTGCTCTTAAATACCTTGGATTAACCTTACTTTTATAATTAAGATCCGAATCAGAATCTAATTTTTTTAAAACTTAACACAATAATATATAGTACTAATAACATTATACTAAAAGCTTATTAAATAATACTTTAACTATTTTGTTCACTTAATTAAATCTTGTTTTTTAAGTCTAAAGCAACTTTCATGTATATATCAATTCCGTTCAATGAATAAATAATTTAGACATATACATAAGAAAGTGTTTTCTCCTGTGTAATAATTGAAACTTCAAAAAGAATTATAATATTAAAAGCTTAACCATTCATTAACTTCATATTGTTGACAATGAACATACAAACGTCCCTACAAATTAAGTTTAGGATATTAAGACATTGATTGCAGTCATTCTTATCACATGGAGTCTTGTATATTGAAAATAATATATGAAGCATGTGTTTCTTGCTCTTATAGGTTTTAGCTTCAAAAGGCACACTTCAATTGGGTACAATTACCAGCTTTAATTTTAATTAAGTTTATGGGATAAAGAATAGGATCACATAACTACAAATTGAATCTCTGTGTATTAAAAGTAATACATATAAAATTAGGTTTGGCTCTCTATTCATGTTAATTTTAGCCTCAAATGACGCTTAATTATGCGGAAACTTTGTAACTTTTTTACTCAATAGGAACATAAGATGAATAAAATACATGAATTGAATTAAACTATTTAATAATTAAATAAATTTTATAAGTTATTAGAAAACAACTGAAAGTAAAACATGTAATGTTTTAAAGGGTTAATTATATTTTTGGTCCTTCAATTCTTGGTGAAAATTGGAATTAGTTATTTTCGAAAACTATGAAGCAATCTAGTTTCTCAACTATGTAAATATGTGTATTTAGTTCTTTTAATTAAATTTTATTAAGTTTAGTTGACGTTTTAAACATTTCCGTATAGGATTTTAGTTTGTTTACACCTTTTCACACATGTTTGCTTTAATATTAGTTGAAAAACGCATCTGAAACGTCAAATAAACTTAAAAATATTTAATTTAAAAGATTAAATTCATGCATTTATAAAAATAAATGATAAATTGGTTTAAGATTTTAAAATTAAACTAATTTCAATTTTTACTATAAGGACAAAAATATATTTAACTCTATTTTAAATAATTTAAGTGAATTAAAATAAGTTGAGTTATTCCAAACTATTTTTTTAATTGTTTTAACTAATTCACTAATTGAGTAATTTTGACCGGATAAAATTTATTGTTATTTAGATTTGTTTAATAATTTTGTGAGTGGATATTTTTTGTATAGTTCTATGTAAATCGTTGGGAGTTACCTCAAGAAAAAAAGTAACTCCTTGCACTTTTGGAGTCACGGGTACCAGGTAAATTAACCTAATAATAAAGTTGAGAAAAAAAAAAGAGAAGATGTTCCTCTCGTGTATTCAAATTTAAACATCATAGTCTCACGTGTTTGCAAAGAGATTGTGTTTTTTGTCTTGCAAAAGTAAGCAACGAGCAATTTATTGCTAATGATGAACATGAATAGTTTACAAAAGTGATTTGTACAGTGTTTTCATTACTTGATATGTAAAAAAGGACAAATAAATGTCTTTAATGGTAAGGTTTGTGATTTTTATATTAATTAAATAAAATAATAAATATGAGTAATACTTGACTTTTTAAATTAAATATAAAAATAAGGATGAGTATATACAAATTTATCTTTAAATTTGTCTCTATTTGTTTTTATTTTTGTATTCGTTTTATTTTAAATTAATATGTTTAATTACATTTCAAGTTATTTATAAATTTGTATTTTTAGTTAATTACCTATTGAAATTTTTATTTTTATTAGATATTCAAAAAATTTAAATTTTTTAATTGAGTGTATATTGTTTTTGACTACTATCTTGTCATCTTGTTTTACTCTCTCCACGTATTAAGAAATATAAAATTTTGTGCTTAATATAACATAATTGGTTAATTTTCGTTTTACATTAACAACAATATTTATAAAATCTCATGTGTCTTAATGTATAGAAACAAAAAAACAAGATAACATGATAATATAACAGTTACATCATCTAATTAATAAAAAATTTAAGCAGCAGACAGTGTATTGAAAAATAATTTTGAATACCAAATAGATAAAACAAATTATTAGAGACTCAATTTAAAATATACAATTTTTTTTAAGGACTTGGAAACTTTTAAACCTTAATAAAATACTCATAATTTATTAAACAATCTAAATAACTTATATTAATCGTCTTATTCGGTCATTCACATAGTTCAATCAACTCTACTAGTAATTTTTCTTTTATTATAACCTTAATTACATTATTTTCTCTTTTTGTAGTTTTGTTCAAATTGGATATTGAATTTTATAAAACACAAAAATCAATTTCATTAAATAAAATAATTTCTAAGATTTTTTATACTATTTTTTTAATTATTTATTATTTTTTTTTTCACATAAGGATGTTTGCTTCTAAGTTTTAAAAGTTCAACAAACTAAATTTAGTTTTTGGGTAACATAAAGAAACTTATATTTCATGTTCTATTTGATCCTTAATTTTGTTTTCTATAAGAGTTTTTCTTTGGTAAAAAAAAATTTATTTCCTCGTAATGACTTAACTTGTCTGATATCCATCATTTGTACTCAAATCTTCAACGTATTTTTTTCCATCGTAACCTTTTGTGAGATTTCATTCAATAATGTATATTCAATAATGTATTTGTCCTCAATTTTATCAAATTAATATATTTTGTCATATTTATTATTTTTATAACCATTTGTCTTTTATTCAATTACTAGTACTCAGATTTAGTATTTATATAATTGTAATTTTTTTCTTAATATTTAAAAATTAAATAAACAAATTATTAATATTTTTTTACTATTGAATCTTTAATATTATTATCTTTAGTTGTGTATTTTTTATGATTTAAAAAAACTATTTAATTAATATTTGGACAGTGTCTTCGTCTCTAAATGTGTGAAAGTGTATAATTTGAGTTCGGACAACAAAGATGTGAAGGATCATGAATATTTGATATTTTCACTTGTAGCATTTTATTTCCCAGTCTCAATCAACCTGCAACATATCGTTATTGCTCCTGTTATGGTTGTCTCTTGTTGCTTTAAAAATAAATCAAGAAATTGTTTCATTAAAAAGTGGCAACAATCCCTTTTGTCTAATGATTCAGGAAAATTAATTAGTAAATTCTTAATTACGTCATTCATTCAAATTAATTTAGTAACAAAGAAAAAGTTTTCAAAAATACCCTAAACTAACAACGTTCAGATCTATGATCCATAATCACATATGTAAGAATATATATATATATATATATATTTTTTTTTTTTTTTCACATGACTCAAGAAATATATATGAATATATAGATAGATTGTACTGACACAAAGTCAAAAAGCTTAGACGAGTTACTGACCATAATAATAATATTAATTAAAGCACAAACATAATTTTACAATAGATCTACCATTGAATACACTAGGTGTGTAGTTGAATCAAAGGCATAACAATAATAATAATAATAAAAAGTGATGCAAAATATTATAGGTATAAAGTTGCATGTGTCTGCATCAATGTGAACGCTTATTAATTACAGGATCTATATGAATTACTAAGCAGTGATTTATTTAAGCCTTTCACATGCTCTAAATAGTGATTACCAAAAGTTCACGTTATTAACACAAAGTGTCCTTTCACATTATTTAATGACTTTAACCGACACTGAACCAAGCCCTATTATATATTGTATACTATTATGGCAACAAATCAAAGTCACTCATGTTCAATTTTTATGAACAAGATCAAAGCATATGACACATATAGGGAACTTATTGGATCGTTACTATATACATGAGAGGGGACAAAAAGATCCTCTAAATTGCAATCATAAATAGTGTGAGCAAACTTCTATGCATGCAATTATTTTTCTTAACTCATTCTATAACTTCTCAATGCTCTTTATGTGAAACAAAAATATAAAGTGCTATTTATCTTTCAAAAATGTAATATATATTTTTTATCTGAACATATTTTCTTAAATAACTTAAACTTATCTCAAATTATATAAACAAATTATAAAGTGAGGTTTGTAGTTTCACATCGATTAAAAGTAAGATATTTTAAAACATTTTTATAATATATAAATGAATGCAAATATTATTTTATAGGTCAATGAGATTGAGTTAGACTTAGAACTTTTTTTAACAATTTATCAATATTTACACTTATTTTATCTACAAAACCGACTTGTAAAATGAGGTTTGCACCCCACTTATATATTGTAAATTGGCCTTATTTCTAGTTGATGTGGGACTTCCAACACGCTCACTCACGCCGAGGTATATACATCTCGTGCGTGAGACTAGAAATGAATAGGTGGTCTATTAGCGGCCCGATATCGGGTGGGACAGAATGTCCAAAACAGCTCGTTAGGATAGGTTCTAACCTGACTCTGGTACCATGTTAAAAGTGAGTTTAAAGCCTAACTAAACCCCTCTATGAATCTAACAAATGGTATCAGAAGAACGACAGTACAGAAAAGATAAAAAAGGAGTACTCGTGGTTGGGAATGCTGGAGGGGGAGTGTACAAATGTGGTTTAATTTTATTCGAGATGGGACTTGTATCTGAATGAATAAGTATAGAAGAGAGGATGTGTTCCAAAATGCACACAGAAACGTCAAAAAAGATCCTATAAAGTTGAGGTTGTGTGGTAGGGCAAGAAGGGTTTGTCTTCCCATGTGAAAAAATAGCAAGATTGTATGAGTTAGACCCCACTTCATATGTGATCCTCTGCCGACGAAATGAACGAATCACAATGGCCAATCTGAAAACCTCTCTTTTTGCTTATTTAACTATCATCTTATGCATACATTAATTACATGCATATCCGAAACAGTATAGGGTTCTTACTTAACCATGGCATTGAGTAACCATGCATTATTCAGACTCACACCAAGTAAACTTCTATACTTGGAATAAACACGAGCTAACCCATCAACGCGTTTCATTTGTAGGCTTAATGCTTTTGTGGTGCGTAGCAATTAAGTAGGTACTTGTGTCTGCAGATATGAATAAATTTCACATGTTTGTATTTAATGTCTAAGCAACTTTGCATGCATGCCAGCCAAACATCGTGTCTTTGCAGATTCTGGATGAGTTATGGCCTCTTCTATTAGGCCATAGCACACAGGTTAAAGGTACAATATACGGATTTTTCTTATCTTTCAAACAGATTATGAATTTATGATGATTATGATCGTACCCTTTTGATTATGTTTGCTGCATCTTAATTAATTGCTTGATGCTAAGAGGAAATGAAGAAAAATCTTTGAAGCCGAATGAATGAAAGGCTGAGGTTGAAGTTGGGATTCTTACATTGGTAACTGAGGATAACAGAAGCAAATGAAAAATGCACTGTTTGTGGTTTTGTCATATTGCAATTTAAAGTTGACAAACGCCTTTCCTCGCATCCAATGTGTAAATGCCACTCATAAGAACGTTATGTTTGTTGTTATCTGATAAATAGTTGTACTCAGATTTTTACCACCACTATTCATTCACACTTTGGGTGATATTTATTACCATGCATCAAATTGTGCAAACAATTCAAGAAAAAACAAGAGTAATTTCAGAGAATTTTTTCTCGTGTAATCATTAGTAACCATTCGCTACATTTAATGGCTTGAATTCTGGTATCAGTACATAATTAGATACTGATAGGATAAACTTGTCAACTAGCATTAATAATACATCAAAAAGTAAGAAGAAAAACGTAACAATTAGAATGAGTTCATGTTTTAACTTTCTTAAGAATACATGTTCAGTTTCTGGATCAGGTGTTATATTTTTAATAAGCAAGCTAGTCTATGCTTTTATTCTCAGATGACAAAAAATTCATCTAAAGAGGTTTTGTCATTTTCCATAAAGAAAGATTTTATTCTTTCATTTCTAAAAAGGCTTCAGGTGAAAGAAAAAGGGGCTTTGGAAATAATGTAAAACTTTCTGAAACAGATTGTGACTTGTTTGGACTAATTTTACTGCAGTAAAAGTTCTGTCTTTTTTTTTTCTTGCAGGAAATTTGCAAGTTAGTTTAGTATGAGGAGAATTAAAAGAAGATCTTAAATTCATTCATAGGCTCCTATAGTGGACTCAAATTTCATTTGAATTGTATGAAACTGGTTTCACATTCCCGTTAAAAAAGCATAGTTTTCCACAAACCAGATTCCCTAGATCCCTTGCTCTCTCTCACAGTTTTCAGCATTTGCATGGTCCCAACAGCTCAAATGTGTCTATCTGTCTGTCAGGTTGATGTTGACTCTCCTCTATTTATTCCTTTCCAATTTCCCCTTCCATTTCCACAAACAACTTCCTTCAAGGTTCAGCTTCTTTGAACAGATTCTCTTCCCTTTCACTCTCTTTTTGATGTTCTCTTTCACTTTTTATACACTATTACCTACTCTACCTCTTCACCTAGTTCTCATTAATCAGAATTTATTGCACAATGCTGACTTATTCACACCCCAATGATTCATTTATGCAGGGAAATGGCTCTCCTTGGATTTCTTCTGGGACTTTTCTACATGGTGTCACATGTGAAGGGCTACGGGGGTTGGACCAATGCACACGCCACTTTCTACGGAGGAGGTGATGCTTCTGGGACAATGGGTACGTTTTTCTGCACAAAATGTGACTCACATTTTCGTTTTTACCGTAACTGTATATACTTTAGCAGTAACATGCATATGCATATCTCTGAAATTGCAGGAGGGGCTTGTGGTTATGGAAATCTGTATAGCCAGGGTTATGGAACTGATACAACAGCACTCAGCACTGCACTGTTCAACAATGGTTTGAGCTGTGGTGCATGCTTTGAAATCAAATGTGTGAATGACCCACAATGGTGTCTTCCTGGCTCCATCGTTGTCACCGCCACAAATTTCTGTCCCCCCGGTGGTTGGTGTGACCCTCCCCAACACCACTTCGATCTCTCTCAACCTGTTTTCCAGCACATTGCTCAATATAGAGCCGGAATCGTTCCTGTAGTTTACAGAAGGTAACTAACATTCATTCTCATTTCTCTTTTTATGGATCTCCTTTTCAAACATCCTTATATCAAACAAATGTTGTGAAAGATCAGAAAGAAAGTATCTTGATGTGAAGTTTATAATCCTTGAAGCTGAGATTTGTTTGTACATGGATTTTGAAGGGTGAGATGCAGGAGAAAGGGTGGAATCAGGTTCAGCATCAATGGCCACTCTTACTTCAATTTAGTGCTTGTGACGAATGTTGGAGGTGCTGGTGATGTGCATTCTGTGTACATCAAAGGGTCAAGAACTAGATGGCAAGCCATGTCAAGGAACTGGGGGCAAAACTGGCAAAGCAACTCCTATTTGAATGGGCAAAGTCTTTCCTTTGTAGTGACCACTGGCAATGGACACAGTGTGGTGTCATACAATGTTGCTCCAGCTGGTTGGTCCTTTGGGCAGACCTACACTGGGAGGCAGTTCAACTACTAACCAACCCTTAATTCATCAGTACCTACCTTTTCAATAATGTTCAGTGAGAATATTACAGGTGAAAGAAGCTAGTTACAGTAGAGGGAGATTATTAGTGTTGTGGGCTAAATATGAAGATGATTTAGTCCCTTCTTTATATATATATATATAGTATATTTGATTTGATTTACTTGTATAGCAAGCATTTGCAGATGATGTGCTGGCTTAATTTATGCTATGCCTCAGCAAATGGAATCCTTGCTCTCTGTTGAGAAAGATAAATTGTAAGAAAGATTCTTGAATGAGTGAGAATGGTTATGTTTGAGCTGCTTAATAAAAAGGAACACTTGCATGCATTCCTTTTAAGTGTTGTGTGGTGGACAAAATGAGTGATTCAGGTTTCTGCTCTGATCTCTTGTGAACCAGATGTAATCATTTGTTTGGGTTAACTCCAATTGGGCAAAGTAAAAGAGAACACATGTTCTTCATCGTTACCCCCTTCTATTGCATCTATAAAGTCATGTCTGCAGCTTTTTGTACTTTTCTTTCTTTTCATTTTTTCTCTTCTCTTTCTTTCTGCTTCATAGCTAAAACCAATTTCAATTACAAGTGGTTAGAGTTATTTCATTCGCCTAAAAGTGTGTAATGATGCCTTCATCTATTCATTAGTCAATTATTTACACTTTAATTTACTTGTTAAGGATAAAAGTAAATTAATTATTATTAGTTCCAATACACCTGGTATTTTCAAATGATTTAAAAATAAAAAATAATTTAAATACACGTTTTTTCTTTGATGTTTTAAAATATTTTTTAAAGGTAAAATTAGGACGGAACTTTATTTTTCCAAAACATACAATGTATCAAAAGTGATGATCGATAATGTTATCTCAAAGTATTTGGAATACTATGATTTCATTAATTATCCTATAGAAAAAGTTATATACATAAAATTTTATACGAACGCTCCAACAAAGAAATGAGTCAGAAGTTTCCAATTTAAAAGGGAAATAAACAGTATTTCCACAGCAACTTTTTATAATTTCATTTGATGTAAATTGGGCCAAAAAAGTCATCTAATTTGGTCTGAGGACAGACATGCAAAATTCACCACACATACTAATATAGATTTGGTTACTCCCAACAAAAGTCATAGAAAATTACTTGAAAATGTTTAGTAACTTAATTATTCCTTTTCCTTGTGCATATACCACCCCAATCATTCACAATTTGCAGAGCAACTATGTTATTGATCTTTCTCTCAGATTTTACCCAAACATAAAAAAAAAAAAATGTGGTGTTTGCATCTTTCTCTTTTTGTCACATGACTTCTGAAAGGTCAAATTCTCCTTATTTTTAAGTAAATGAAATAAGCAGAAAGTATAAATAAACCGAGTCAATGGGTTTGGTTGTTCTGTAATGAGTCAAAACATCCATTACTCATAAAAAAGTAGCTTATATGTGCACCAATCTCGCCAAGACTTATTATTATGTAAGAAAACTGATTTTTTTTTTCAAGTAATAATAATGAAACCTAATAAATTGTTGGACTTTACAGCAGTGTGCAGAAGAAAAAGGTGAGGAACAAAAGTGATACTTCAAAGGTAGATAGAGGTGTCAAGGCCCTACATTGCCTTAGCTAAGTTGTGAAAACAACTGGGATTGACCCCACCTTAATTTTTTTTTTATGAATTATCTATTTGTTGATTTAGCTCCATTTATTGAATAAGAACAATTTCACTTTTAAAAATTACATGAACTTTATAAACAACTAAATAAGAGATAACATTGAACCAAATAAACACAATTTGTTTATCAACATTTTCAAGCTTCCACTATTAACATAATGTTATTATTTAAAAAACGAGTTAGTCTAGGTCTATAGTTAAGACGAGTCAGACTTTACACACGAGACAAGTCAACTTAGATCCACAATTAAGATGAGTCGACACAGAATGATAGTCTAAAGCTAAAACGGTCCGGTTCAAATTGACAGTTAAGACGGATCGACTCGGTCGATGACCCTACGATTAATTATATTTTAAAAATTAAAATTACACAGATGAAAGAAAAAAATGAATAAATCATACACTTTTATAATTGAAAGAGTAGAATTTTTATTTTGCTTTTGTTTGAGCATGATGAATGCTGTAATGTCAAATTTATTTGTCAAACATCTATATATAGCTGTCTCCATTTGACCATTTATATCTCCATTCACTAACTCTTCAACTGCATCATTTTTATTTTATTTTTTGTCAAAACCATTTTGATGAATCCACTTTGTGTTCCCACTGAAAAATAAAATTGACCACCAATCACTCATCTAATTAAGAAGGCTTATGTCTCTAAAATTTGGTGCAAGTCGCACTACAACATTGGAATGTCACGTTCACATACTTTAATTTTCTTATCTTTTCAAGGACTTTCCTTTACACGGTATTCTACAACATTTAACTTTGTTTATTTTTGTAAATGTATGTTTTTTACAACAAATAGGTCATTTGTTTTTAGAAGAATAGTAACAAAAGGTGAGAATGTTATCCAAATAAAATAGTTAGAATATAAAAAAATGAAGTTATTCTAATCCAAACAAAGTAACATTTTACGGGAAAAATATTGAGTAAAACGAGCAAAGTCATGAATGAAATATGAGACTTTATCTTTCAGTAATACCTGACGATTAAACTTAGAGATTTTTAAATTATATTTTTGAACCATTTGAATTTGATTTTATAGGGGAAAGTAAAAATGTGGCTCCCTCTCTTTATTCCTAGTATTAGAAAAATTATTTTTCACCTCCATGATTTCTTTCTACATTCAAAAATATGAAAATTCGGACTTTATTCTTCTGGTTTAAAGTTTTTTTTTGTTTTTTACGGATTTTGGAATTTAAAGATCAAAAGTGTCTTTTAATCTGAAAAAACTTTATTTTTCATCAAATTATATAATTTGAAAGGTATTTTTAACTTTGAAATTATATAACCATCTTTTACTTTTAGGTTACACAATTTTATCGTTCTTTTATGAAAGAAAAAAAAAAAACTTCTATATTGTGTAACATGATAAACATTTTGGATTGCACAAGAAAACTTTTTCTTTTTTACTTTTATATTACAGAATTTAGAAGTTCTTCTTTTCATAAAATTATACAATCTAAAAGTTATTTTTTGTATACAAAATTTTAAAATTACACAATCAAAATTTTTTGTTGCATAAAAAAAATTAGATTGCACAGTTCATATGTTATTTTGATATAAAGAATTTTTAAATTATGTAATTCTATTCTGAATTACACAATTTAAAAATTATCTTTTACCTAAAAAAATTTTCGAATTGTGAAATTTGAAGTTCACTCTTAGATTACATAATCCAAAAATAATTTTTGAGTATAAGTAGTTGGATACAAACTGGTCGTGTATTAGCAGACGATATATACAAAGGTTCACGATGCATTGTCATTAAAAATCAAGATATTGAAATTTGACTTTTCAATCGATTAAAATTCTTTCAAACACAACCAATATTTATACCAACTCCTTTTACCTATAGGAATACATCTTGGATCTATCGATTGTGTTATGGTCAAAGTCCAAGGTCACTTGGTGAAATTAGAAGAAGGTGTAGGTATTATTGCGGACCGGGTTCCATCAGGATTCAGTGTATTATGTTTAACAATTATATATAAGTACAGAAAATATGACAGGTGATAAGAAAACACGAAAAAGACCAACAATATTTTTCCAGGCAATTGCTTATTGTACCCATCAATTTCTTTCTACACCCCATAATTTTATTTTAATCCATCTATGCCCTTATGAGATCGAGACACTGACTTCGTTAGATTAGGTGTGTAGTGGTGTGGGTTATCCGGAAGCTATCTGATGGGTGCAAGAAGAAATTTGAGTGAGTGTATGAAGTGCTTGCCCACTTTCCATTTGTCTTTTTGGGCCATATTGCAGTTTATGGGTTACGAAAGTAGTCAACAGTGATCCACTCTCTTTATTATATTTATATTGCCTGTTACTGAACCTGCACTAAATTAAAAAGTGAAGTTTTCAATCTCAATTTGCGAAATATTTATCAATTCATCTAAATAATAATAATAATAATATATGGTTTGACTGCACTTCTTAGATTTTAAAAAAGAATGAAAAAGGAAATAAAACTTACTTCTTATGTTTTATATTCTGTTCATGTAATTAATTAATTTAAATTTCAAGTTAACATGATTTTATTATAACAAGAGGACTTATATTAATTTGTTATTATATTTAGTACAAATTTTAATCTCATCATATTTTTCAAAATGTGTTGAATTAGCTGTTATATCCTTCCAACAGTTAAAACACAATAATAGCAAATGTTGTAGTTTTCAAGAATAGAAAATATCTATGACTCACCGAATATTGAATATTCTACTTTAAAAAAAAAAAAACTTCAATTATCTCTTTAATATATTTTCAAGAAAATACTTGAATTTATACATTGCATCAGAAAAAAAAGTTAATAATCATTTTTAAACATTTGAAAATAGAATCTCACAATCTAAATACAAGGTAGTTCGTGTAAAATAAAATCATAACAAAATCACCTGATAAAAATAAAATTACAAATTAAATAGTAACATTTTCAATTAATACTTTCAATTATATAATCAAAAACATATTAGTAGATTATACACGTTTCTTTTCAATCGAGGTATATATAAAAATTATTTATAATCAACAATTTATTTAAATTATCAAAACTGATATATCTCTAGAATATAAAACAGGGAGGATAAAATTAAACGTTATCTATATTATTTCTATATTATTACTTGATCGGTATCACAAATACTTTCAAAATCAAGGGTTAAAAAGAAAAAAAAAAAAACTTAAACTTGTGCTGTTATCCAAATTTTCGGTGTTTATTAAGGGACCAAATGGTTTATATCGGAGTAATAACAAAAAGTCAGAAACTGAGTTTTAGACCATACCTTCCACAACGTGAACAAACTCTCTCACCTACCACCAACTCTCATTCTTCCGATTCATGGTATAAAAAAAACAACCAAAGACTTCCCCTGTCATCTTTGTCCCAATTATTGTTTCTCATGACAGGTTCTTCATCATAGTTGACTCCAACCCAACCCAGTTTTCATCGAACTTTGCTGATAAATGGAAAACCAGCACCAATCATCAAAGACTTCTGAATTAGATGCTCCTCTCCATTTAATTGGATTCGAGATTCAAGATTTGTCTCCACAAAGGGTATCTGGGCATCTCACTGTTACACAAAAGTGCTGCCAGGTTTTTCTCTCTTTTCCTGCAAACCACCACAACAACACACGCACACACAGACATAAATACTTTGGTCTGGTTTTTTTTGTTTGTCTTTAATAAAGATGGGAACTTGTTGGTCTAATTTTGCACGCGGTGAAGCCCTTCAAGGTGTTGCACGGAGGGGTGTCAGCATTGATGGCAGAGGCTCTTGCGAGCATAGGTGCCCACATGGCTTCTGGTTACCAGAGAGTGGCTGGGATTCAGCTCAGCATCAACCATTTGAAAAGTGCTGTGCTTGGTGACTTGGTCTATGCAGAAGCTACCCCTGTAAATGTTGGCAAAACCATTCAGGTTTTTCAATTTCTTCTTTCTCTTTTTCTTGCTTAATCCACAACCATGTCTTACTCTACTACAGATCCAATCAAAATACAAGAAAATAAACTATCTCAGATCACAACCCAGGGGTGTTCTTGTTGTGTCGTTAAAATAAATATGCACGTGTTGTTGACCCAAAGAGTAAAGTCAGTGGGGACACTATGGGTCCATAGGAAATAGTGAACTTGGTATATGAAATTGTAATTTTTATTTCTCCATTAATAGAAGCTTTGATTTCAAAGATTTCTTTTTTTAAATTAGCATCTGTGACAGAGTCACAACTGAACTACCATTTTATTATTTGGCACAAGATAGGTTCGATTATTATTTAGAATCTGGCTTTAGGAACGGATTGGAACTAATAACCCTGTAAGTATATTTTAGGATCTGCTTTTAAGATCATTCACTGTCTTTTTCCATTGTAAGTTCTTAAATAGGTTGGTGGTAGTGGGTTTTGTCTTAATAATGGTTTTGGGAATTTCACCATGTGAGGATGTTGGAGATGGGAATGTCAAAATTGACATTTTGTTCAGGAGGCTGCTGATAGTATTATTGAGGGATATAAATGTCTTTTCAATGTTTAGAATTACATAATTAAATTATGATGGCAAACACAGACTTAAAAAAGTTCATACAGTTAAAAGGGTAATTTTGATAGTCAATTATTTTTACGAATTCAAATTCAAATACGAGTCTAAGTTTTAAATTCGAGTCTAAGTTTTAAATTAAGTAAAAATAAAAAAATTAAATATTATATAAAAATGAAAACTTATTATTTTAAAATTTTAGATTAAAAATTGTGTCAATTTCTTATGTGTAGATTGAACATATGTTTTATTAGTGTTGTATATATGTAGCGATGATCTTTCAATAATAGTAATCCCTAACTTTCATATTGATAATTGAGATTAGTTTGTTTCCCATCTGAACTAAATTTTTGAAGAAATCAGGTATGGGAGGTTAGAATCTGGAAGCTTGATCCTTCAAACAAAGAAAAGAGATCTCTGATATCATCATCAAGGGTTACTCTACTATCCAACATGCCTGTCCCCGACAATGCAAAAGGTGCAGGAGAAACACTAAGGAAGCATGCTAGACTGTGAATATTCCTGCTGTATAATTTACTTATGCATAACCAAAACTTTTCTTCTTTTCTGAAATACAACGAGGAAAGGATTGTTGAGGGTCTAAAAAAAGCATCACTAGTGCTTCAAAATATAAACCATTCTAATAATTTGTTGCTTGAATGGAATGTCAATTTCTTGTAATTATAAAATGGATCGATATACGCATGGAAAAATCTACCACTACAAAGCAAAACCACCCATAAAAATCATCATTACATTACTTTTGAGAGAGTTATTATAAAAGTCAACAAATTTATGATATACCTAACAGTGTTACATCACTAATTCTGGTACATACATTACCTACTTTTTTTAATGTATTTTTAAAATAAGATCTATTAAACAGAAAAGTTTTTAAATATGGAGGGTGGCCCAATTTAATTTTGATAGATGTTACATAAATGTCGATAAATTGTAAACAGTGTCAGACAAAATCGACATATCACTGTTCTCTGCACAATCAGTCTTAAAACCAAAGATACCTCAGTGAACAAATGATAGATATAGCACTGTTCTCTGCCCAAACCTAAATTTACATTTGAAAACCCATCAACACTGCCAAATCTAAAATTTAAAAGCAGAACAAAAGGTAGCGACTCCACAATAAAAGATCAGCACGACCAATAAATGGACCTGGATAGTTATGCACAAAAACTAGTCTTCTGAAAACAGAATATATTAATTGAAGCTTAAGAATAAAATAAAGGAAATAAGAAACTTTACACGACAACAAAGAAGAATCTGAAATCCTAAAACTCACTCTGTGTTACAGAACAGACTGGCTGAAATACTTCTGTCTGATAAAATGTTCTGGAAGTTGTAACTTGAATGTCACTGCTCCAACTATGTGCTCTGATAAAACTCACCAAGTAGGAGAATAATTTTTTGCTACATTTTGATGTCTTTTATCTTCTTCTATCATCTGTAATAATCTCCTTAAGAACAAAAAAACCCTAAATATCTTCTTAGCTTCCTTATAAGAACCAAACACATTTAACATGTTGTTACATGTGGAACACTAATGTGTTAAGCAAGTTCTGACGACATATCTTGTATATCACCAATCTTTGATGTGTTACATATTATAGCATCGGATTTAGATACAGTCAGAGCGAAAATAACTCTGCACATATATAACAGAAACTTTCCTTATAAAAATGTCACAGTAGAACCCCTAAAACTGAATTATGTAACTTACTAGTTTAATTCATACGTAATGTGACTAAATTCTTATTTTCTTACTTTTCCCTTCTTTCCAACTAAATAGATAATCATTTAAATTTTTCATATTTTTTTCTCCTTTTTAGTCTAATCTCACTTTGCATTTTTCTTTTCTCTTTCATTTCCTCAATTTCTTTCACACCATCCAAATCATAAAAAAAAAATGTATCTTTCGATATTTAGCTTAAATGAGGAATCTATTCTGAACTGATTCTAAATCCATGTAAATAAAAATAGTATCACTTATTTAGATTATTTTTTCATAAATATTTTTGAAAAAAGAAAAACGTACATGATTCTAAATTAGCTTACATATAAATTAGTTAACTTTTCAAAAACCTTTTTCAGATTTTTCTCTTATTTTCTGCGTCTGTGACAAAAAAAAAATCCATATTATGCATCCAATTGTATGTTACCTTTCTTTCTTTCACCTTTCTTGTAATAACTTGTCTATTATGGTTAAAAGCCAAGGGACTAAAAAACCAGATAGCTTTGATTCTTCTACGGAAAACTTTATGAGAAATTGGTTTATGTCACAGTGTCTTTTCTAAGTTTCTTCTTAATTCACTTCATATTTATTATACTTTTCTTTGCTATGTTTAATTCATGGATTTTAAGCTCATGCAAAGCATTCCATGAGAGTTTTTTAGGGCTGACGATGATTACAATTTTCCAATGTACTTTTTCTTTCTACAGGGTATAGATTCTGATATCGATGATAACATTATGCAGAAGGAAGAAGTGAAAGAACATATTAAACTAACTCATTTATTAATATATAAATGAAACAAATCAGCAGAAGCGATTTTCCATAATTTTTACAAATTCAATGAAATCTATTCTTCCATCTTGATTTGTATCAAAGACTCTGATCATCTTGTGGCAGTTCTCAAGTTCTTCTGCTTCTTTCAATCCCAAAATGCACAGAACTCTCTGCAACTCTTTGGCATCGATAAACCCATCTTTGTTCTCATCAAAAACATCAAAAGCATGTTTCACCTCTTCCAAACTTGGCTCCTGCTCCTCAAACAGTTCAGAAAGCTCCTTGGAACCATACTTCTCTTGAAGTTCCTCACTTTCCGAGCTGCAAAACAATCCCAGTTTTGCCATCACCGTTTTGACCTCATCCCTCTCAAGATAATTCTCACCATCTATGCTTCTCTCTGACTCATTCTCTCGGTGGCTAAACTCAGGCTTTGATACCTGCTCCTCTTCCCTCACCTTTGAGTAACGAGAGTGAAGTTGGCACAGAAGGAAAAACCAAAAACTAAAGAAAAAACTCTGGATTTTGTAGAAACATGTATAGCACAAGGAAAGTTCTACCAAACCAAACGAGGGAGAAGTTGAGTTGCCATCATTCTGAGATGCCCCCCCTTCTGAAATAACAAAGTCAATTCTTCCTAGAGTCATGGCTGCAGATATGTGCAAGAATAGATGAAGAAGTAGCAGAATTGTGTGATCCCTTGTGCCTGAAATTGTTATTGTTAAGTTGTTAGAACTTGGTTAGCCTACAAAGACAAGAAATGTTGCTGTGGATGTTGTTTAAGGTTGTATTGATGGTCTTTATAAATATTGGAACTTTGAAGCAGCCTGAATAGTCAGCCCTGAAAGCTGAAGGAAGGTGCTTCACAAGTTCATCAGGAATTTGAAAGAAAGTGCTACCATGTCACTATGGTTATTTCTTGACAGCATCATGGGAAATTTCCTGTTATGTGTGTGGATTTTTTCTTAGGTTGATGTGGTCTTAGAAAGAAAGGTATATGTCAGGCTGGCCTGCTTTGTCTATGTCTTCTTCTCATTTCATTATGTATAAAATAATTTTCTGCTAGACTTTCTGGCAGGTTTTTTGGTCAAAGCTAAAAAATATGCAAAAAGACAAGTTTCAGTAGTTTCCAAGAACTGAGTGAACACTAATTGCCTACCATCATGCTATGCATCACATTTCCACTTCTCAGATATTAATAATTGGATGTTAAAAACATATATATTACATTAATGTCATTTATTTCTTTTCATGAATTTAATTATGGTTATTTTCAATGTAAATTTTTTTTTACAATCAATTCAAAATACAAGTTTCTTATGAAAAATCAACTTGTTTAACAAATATGATCATTTATTATTGAAGTAATTAATTAATTTCTAATTGTAGGTTTTGAACAAGTCCAGATTCTTTATTAACTTTGAATGTTGTTATTTGCTGAACATTAAAATTAGACTGTTGTTAATTTAAATATTATGAAAACACGAAAAAAAAAATTCAGCAAAAATCTAAATTTGTTTTGAACGGTGCAGTGTGAATCTAACATTTGAGTTAATATCTTAAGTCTTGCAAATTCCCTACGTCCACTTATTTGTAGACATCAACTTAGTTACGTCACTACATTTATAAACATATTTGTGTCTTTTGCATTGCTTAAAGGTTGGGTCGTTTTAGAGTAAATTTGTGTTGAATGTTCTTGTAATCTTCTCATCTATTTACTATTCCATAACATAACTCTTCCAAGTTTACTATTTTTATGGTCTTTCTGGTTATTGGGCCCACTTGTTGGACCATTTATTTTTTATTAGTAGAATCAATTTGGTAAGATGGTGAGAAAGTTGTGAACTCGAATATTAAAATATGCGCCTACATGTGTAGTTTCTCCACTATAAATCACAATTTTGGTTTTCACAGTATTTTCTAGGAAATAAACGAAAAATTCAATGTGAAACAATGAATTGGTTGCTTCTCATATAGTAAATTAGTAAAATAAATTCCCGGGAAATTTAATATATAAATATTCTTACCGGGAAATTGTGTAATTCTTCAGTTATCACCGATTTTCCTTGTTCAAGTGGGGTTGCATACGATTATCCTAGCTCAAATAATGCTTCAAGTGGGATTGCAGAAGATTTTCCAGATTCAATGTTCAAGTAAAACATGAGTATATAAATAAATAAGGAATCAATGTGTATTTGGACCCTAAACATCATAATTATGGTCAATAAATATATCCAAATTATGCAGATACTAAATAAATATTGTTTTTACCAGAAATTTGCCGATTGATTCGAAATGGTTGGACTTGTTGTCGTTGATTTGTATCCAAACTCCTTTTATTTATGAGTAAAAATATGATAAAATGATGAATTCTTATAATAGCATGTATATTTAAAGGTTTTTAGACGTATGAATAACAACAAATAAGATAAAATTAAAATATAACAACAAATACCAGATATAATAACTGATTTCAGTTTATTATAATCTGGATTTTGTTTATATTATTTAGGGATACACGATGTCATACTTATTGGATCCTTTTAGGCATGACAATACTAATATATTTTTGGTGTGATAGATACAGATATTATTATAAAATTTTTTGTTACAAATAAATTTATAAAAATATATTGGTATATATACAAAACAAAATAAAATAAATAAATAAATATATAACGATGAATGATAGGATATAGAAATTCCCAAATTAATTATCAGGTTTGTTGAACCAACCCTCTGGATTTAGAGTCCATAGACCATAAGTGAGAGGTAGAGTCAATACCATAATTATAGAATAATTGGTGTTAATTTTTCCATATAAAATTGATGGTTTGTTCAACTATTATTTTCCACAATTAAAGTGAGATGACATTTCTTCAAAGGAAAGTTTATAAAAATTTGGGATCTTGATTAAAATTTGGTTAACTTTAGCTTTGAAATCTTCTTTGATGAAAATAATAATCACTGCTTAATTTTGTTTCATAAAGTATATAAGAGTTTATTTAGAAAATAGCAAAAAAATCTTAATTGATTGATGATGGTAATAAGTGTTTTGTTTTCATACTTGTATAACTTATTTTATGAATTTAAATAACAAAAGAAGATTATCCCGTAAATATTTAATCAACCATTAGCTTTATATAATGAATTTAATTTATAAAAATAAATAAACACTAATTTTCAATTTATTTTTCATGTATTTTAAAATTGTTTAGATCGGTACAAAAATTAATAATCACTTTATTAAATATGTATAGTAAGCATTTAATCCTAAATAATGTTTTGAAAGATTTTATAATTATCATGAATCTCGTCATATATTTTTGTGTTGTTCACACAAAAGAAGACATTCTTTATCCGTATAGACAGATACTTAATGGCAAAAAATGTTATATTTTAAATATATAGTGATAGACAATGCTAGAGTGATATTGAAAAAAGCACCACAAAAGATTAAAAAAATATGAATAATATATATTATAAACTCAATCTAACTCTTTGAATGGACTACATAAGTCAACTTGTGAAGTCAATTTTGTTTTGTCATCTATTGCTTCTTTTATTTTAATTGTAAAATATTTGAGATACATGTAATATTTTTACTTTTAAATAATTATATTATTTATTTTATTTTAATTTAATTTTAAAAATTAAGAACTTAAAAAAATTAAATACTTCACCTTTTATTTTTGTATTTAAAGAAATGTTTTGTAATCTGTTCGAATACAATCTAAACATTAAAAAGAAAATCAAATATATTTTTTAAAATTATTATGATAAAGTAAAAAAATAAAAAATAGTTTGAAAAATAAAATGGCAAATATTATATATATATATATATATATATATATTAAAATGATTATTATTTAAGGGAGGATACGAAGAAAATAAAAAGAAACAAAATAATATAAAATAAAATTAATTAAAATTGAATGTTATCAGGATTAAAAGAAATAAAATAAAATTTGAATCTCCCGCATTAGTCTTTATCCTACTCATTTATTTCTTTAATTTTATCATATTCAATGATTTATTTTTATTTAATTTATATTTGATCCTGCTCATTAATTTGTAATTTTTTTATTATTTAATTTATCTTACCTTATCGATTGATATTATTAATTTACGAGTATGCATTTAATTTATCTCTATTAATTTATAATTATGTTATTTAATTTATTTTTGCACCAAATTATTTTATTAAATTTATGACTATGTTATTTAATTTATTTTCAGTAACTGTGGATATTAATTTATATATTCTTTTATTTTATTTATATGTGATATGTTGGTCTATATCTAATTATTTGTGTGGATATTAATTTATATATCTTTTTATTTTATTTATATGTGATATATTGATTCATATCTAATTATTTGTTTTTTTTTTATTTTGTATTATTTTAAACATTATTATCTTATAATTCAGTTAAAAAATATAATAACAAAAGTAAAAGAAAATATTTTTCAATGAACTTGCATAAAAGAAAGTTGCTTACATATTTTATTATTATTAATTTTATACTTTTTATGTTTGAATAATGCATGGATTATTGATAGACAAAAATACGACATATCTTGATAGTCACAATGATATGTGATCTTTTAAACTATCTAAGGGTATGTTACTTGATAGAGAGTTTTAGGTTTTATTGGAGTGAGTTAATACTAGACTAAGGTATGAGTGTTTATATTAAGAAATTCACACCGGTATATTACAAAATAAAAGACATGAATTATTGTAGGGTTTAAGAAAATTTTTAATAAGTAGGTTAATATTTGAATATTTATAATATCGATTTGGATTATATTCATACACTAAAAATTATACTATTATGTTCAACAGTTTTAAGATTAAGTTATGAGTGTACATATTTTTTATTTTGTATGAATCTAACAATGTTTTGTATTCTTGAGAAAAAAATAATATATATATATATATATATATATATATATAACAATATATAAAGAGAATTCTCTATTTTGTGTTTATATTTTAAAATACCAATTTTATCTTTTAAAATATAATTATTTATTAAGTTTTTAAAAATTGACGGTTACTTTTACAAATATTTTTATAAAATCGTCTATTTCTGCTCTCTCTCTTTTTTCTCTATTTATTAATGATTATTCTTTTATCTTTTCTAATATATTTCACTTTATTTTTAATAAACATAATTTTATTTTATATATTAACTTAATAACATTACATTATCATCACATATTAATATAATATCACGTATATTTAAAAATTGCGTACACACATGCGCGACAACGCTACGCGCCTGTGTGTACGCTAGTATATATATATATATATATATATATATATATATATATATATTTTTTTCTCATATTA
>Ga0214545_1003149_pt1 | contig 31692 bp, 17 predicted proteins | sample CNSS4metaG_FD_160064 | JGI IMG/M metagenome (GOLD analysis project Ga0214545, IMG submission 160064) | Root nodule microbial communities from cowpea collected in UCLA plant growth center, Los Angeles, California, USA - CNSS4 | ecosystem: Host-associated > Plants > Roots > Nodule | place: USA...
TCAAAGTATAAAAAAAATTATTGAAAAGTGACGATTTTAAATGACATATTTTTCAATAATAGTACGACATTTAATAATATGATAGTTAAAAACGCCATATTTTGCATGTAAAATATGACAGCTCTAAAAATGCCGTATTATACTGTTAAAAGTGACATTTTCAAAGAACCGCCATATTAAAAACGCCGTTATATACGCGATTTTTTGTAGTGTAGGATAATTATTTTGTTTTGATATCCAGGATATGACAATTCTAATATTTCTTCAACAATTTCATAATAGTCCAAATCATTTTCACCGTATATATTTCCTCTAACACATATCCCATAGTTCATGGTAGATTTATTAGCTCTGTAGTTCTTAGTATGAAATCTATATCCATTTACTATTTGACCATTATAGGAAGTTACAATCTTAATCGGGCCGTAACTTATCTCTCGAATCAATCATCCTCGACTTGACCAGTAAGCACCTATAGAGGATTACATAAAGAAAATATATAATTATATCACTTAATAAAACGAATATCAAAGTAACATTTAAATTGTAATGGGAAACAACTCACTTGGTGCTTCAACCACCTATTGAAATCTTTATCTCGATACATCAATATTTCATCCTCAGAGATATTAGGATTTGTTTCCTTTAATGAATCCTCAAATTTCCTAATGCAAACAACAATTAATATTATAACTAAGTTAATTATGAATAGATAAATTACAAAAAGAAAAAGTTACTGCAGATATGGTCCTACTTCTTTGCAATTTACAATGACATATGTCTCAGCAATATGAAGTTCCTCCTCTGTTAATAATCTATTATAGCCTTTACCAATAGGATGACATGGGTGTCTAAAAGTAGATAGCTTCTCTGTATTTTTATCTTCACCACCATCATCGTTACGAATGCAGGGATTAAAATACATAGAAGCAAAATTAGAAATTTCTTCTAAAACATATGCTTCACAAATGGACCCTTCAACCTTTGCTTTATTTCAAACCTTTCTTTTCAAATATAACATGCATCTCTCAAATGGATACATCCATCTATATTGCACAGGTCCTCCGACCTTAACTTCATGTGGGAGATGTATAACCAAATGTTCCATTGAATCAAAGAATGTTGGTGGAAAAATCTTTTCAAGCTTACAAATTGTTTTGATGATAGAAATCTTAGTGTGCTCCATGATAGAATCATGCACTGCATTTGCACAAATCTCTTTAAAAAACAAGCTGACCTCTGTTAAAACATCTCGTATAGGCTTTGGCAACATATCATGAAATGCTAAAGGAATAAGTCTTTGCATAAAAACATGACAATCATGACTTTTCATCCCATATATTTTCCCCTTATCTACATTAATGCAACGTGAAATGTTAGACGCATAGCCATCTAGAAACTTTAGTTGTTTTATCCATTCACACACCATCTTTCTCTGGTCAGAATTCAAGACATAGTCCAAGCCTGACATTTCGTGGATCCAAAGCAAACTTAGGATGAATTGCATTAATTTTTTTCCAAGCCTCTGCATCAGCTGGATGTGTCATCACTGATTCATGTTGGCATACTCCATCTGCATGCCATCGCATATATTTTGAAGTATTAACAAACATAAAGAGGCGTTGAAGTCTTGGAATAATGGGGAAATATCTTAACACTGAGTAAGGCACATCCTTATTTTTTGTTGTAGTCTTGGGTTTAAATTACAATTCTTTACACGCCAAACAAACATTTTTGTCACTGTTTTCTTTGTAATATAGCATACAATGATTAGGACATGCATCTATCTTTTCATATCCTAATCCCAATTCACTTACCATTCTCTTCGATTTGTACAAATTTTCAGGCAACCTTTCTGACTCTAGAAGCATGCTTTTGATTATAGCAATCATTCGATCATAACAACTAACACTCATGTTAAACTCTGACTTCAAGTTTAGGAGTTGTGTTACTGCTGACAATCTTGTATGCTTCTTACAACCATCCCATAAAGGTTCATCAACATTCTTTAATAAGTTAAAAAACTTCTTAGCTGATGGATTTGGATCCTCTTCCACCTCTTGTACTTCTAGATTTGATCTAGCATGAAAAGCATTCATAACCATATTATGATATGGATTTGTACTTCCTTCAACACGGTCTTGGACAACAGACGCACCATCTATCCACCTTTCTTCACCATGAAGGGTCCAATTTGTGTACCCATCCATAAATCCATGCAGATACAAGTGCTTTTCCACATTAAATGATATATCCCAATAACGATTCCTACATTTTCCACATGAGCAAGGAATGTGCTTTGTTACATCAACAAATTTTGGATCTCTTTTAGCTACTTGAATGAAGCCATCAATGCCATTTCTAAATTCCTCAATTATACTACCAAATTGATCTTTTCTTCGCAACATCCATCCTTTGTCAGGTCTCATTGTCCTTGTAGATTGTTTAAACATTGGTCAACATTTTGAAAAGAATGGATTGACACTAATTGAAGACATAATTAAAATTAAGAACAAAAATTAGTTAAAATAAAGTAAATATGAGTAAATATTAATTGAAGCAAGATATTATATCTGCCATGTGATTACAATAGTTAATGGAAGCCTTCCTTAGCCAACAATTAACGTTGAAGAGGGTGACACTCTTGTGATTCTTAAATAAAACTAATTTACAATATATAAATAAATATAAATATCAATTCAATATACTTAAAAATCATTTTTTTAAATTATTAATATTTTAATGAAATTTATTGTTTGTTGAGAATTTACTTCTAAACATAGATGATATAAAACATTAAGTTTCAAATTAGATATATTCGAATTGATACCTTGCACTTCACTTTTCTTCAATATATATTATCCTATCTTAACTAAAACATTAAGTTTCACAAAAATTGTACCTTTAATAAACAAAAAGATGAATTAAACTTTTTAATCAATTGTGTTTTTCAGTTGGAGTTTTTTTTTCTTTTTTATTATTACTTAACATAAAGTCACATCAATATTGTTTATCTCACGCATTTGTAATTTTTCTTTAAAATGCTTTTATACCATAAATTGCAAGTCAAGGTTTAGTGTACCTTCTAAACTAAGAAAAACTGTAACATCACCCTATTAATTTAATGAAAATAAATTTTTCTTTCCACCAGCCTATGGTGACATATTTTCAATCGAAAAACTAAAGCCAAAGCAAAAAGACTCAAGTTTCTTTTAAATCTAACTCTTCTATTTTCTATTTCTATTTGCAATTTTTCTACGTAGAAATGTGACTAACATTTTTGTTATAATGTTTTGACTAACAAAATATATAACAAAATAATATTAATTATTATCTAGTTGGAGTCGTATTATTATTATTATTATTATATTATACGTGATGAGTAATTCTAGATATTTAGGTATCTTTTAAATTCCTTATAGATGAAGGGATTTGACCTGCTAAACTATTATGTGACAAGTTGAGAGCATAAAGTCCTGTAAAAATCCTTATCACTCCTAAGTTGGACTCAAGAAGGGTAGTGATGATTTTCAGATGATTACTGTTGTACACCTAGAATGCAACAATGAACAAAGGGTAGAAACTGATACCACGTGGGAATAGTTCTTGCACTTGAAGAAGTGCTATAGTCCATGCACATAATGTAATGTGATGAAGCAGATTTAAGAATTGAATTATGTGCTTCATCTGCAAAATCAAGATGTGTACTTCATAAAGCAATGTTTTTCCATGAAATTAGATTTTAAAAGTTTATCCTCCATTCAGTTTCATAAGTGTTTTATTCTCTTTTTGTGATCTACGACTCTTGAAAATGTAACATTATTTTTAATAAAATATGAAATATTATTTGAGAGTAAATAGATTCTTAAAAGCAATAACTTAGAAAAAAGCTGCTAAAATATGTTTATGCACATTTTTCTATTTGGGTAGAGGAAAAAAGAATCAGTGGAGCAAAAATCAGATTTGGTTGCTCCATGGAAGGAACGGGATCACATATCTTATGAAGCTCATCAATCAGGTCCTTCTATAGGTATTTGAGTATATTAGATGAACGTATATTAGTTGTCTTCACCATCTACAAGGTCAGTCTCTCCAAGCAGGTATGTGATATAAACAATGTGATGTCTTATTTATTCTATTCATAAGTAGTGTTGAAGAAGGGTTGTGTAATTTTAGAATCCTGTATTTGCGATAGGCATCTATTGGAAGGAGATCATGATCCTAGATTTAATTCACCTCAGCATGGTTTGACGCCTGTGGCTGAAGCAAATAATAAAAATAATAGCTTACTAAAGCAGGTACTTCCTTAAGTTCCAAATTTCATATTTAATAAGAGGTCAATATTTCTAGAATGGTTTCTCAAGAAACCAGGGAACTTTGTCAGGTAATAGGAATCTAACTCTAAACTATCGTGGAAGGAAGATAAAAGATCGACATTTATAAGATTTGTCTCTACGGACAAGTTGTTGTGTGAAAAGCAAGTGTAGTTGGATTTGAAAGTCTCTTAATCAAATCTAACTTTATTATGCCATTTAACTTGTTGAATGACAGTTGAAGGACTTTAAGAGACATGAGATTAAAAAAAGATGGAGGAATGGGGCCTTCTAAATTATATATTACTTCTTAAATCAAGAGTCTCTAGCATGGAAGAGAAGATATTTGAAAAGTCATCAAGCTGCCCACGAAAATGGTTGTTAGAGAGATAAATACTTTGTATCAATGGAAGTGCAAAAATAGAAGAAGGAATGTTTCCATCAAGTTGTCCTAAAAATCAATTTGGATCGGCATTCTTAGACCTTCCAAGTGAACATAAGTGATTAAACTTGTGAAATAATTGTGTGAGGTTCCTATACATATTCCTAGCATTGCTCTGTTCTTTTCCCTCGGCTGACACACTCACCCCATACATATAGCATTGTCTAATCATGGTGAAGTTTTTTACAAGCATCTGTAGATCTAAGCTTTCAAGTTTCAGCGGTTGATTATATAAAAAGGAAAGAGAAGTATTAGTTTGCATTATTGAGGCTATGAAGCTGATGAATGAAATTGAGGTATGTGTATTTGTTTTCTTGTTTGTTCTAGTATATCATTACATTTGTTTTCTCTATCACTATGTTGTTTACTTTATGTTTTCCCACAATATTGATACAAAAATCTAGCAGTTAACAAATCTAAAGGCACAAACCTAGTTGAGCTTCTCAAATCTGCTTATGTTTTACCTCCATTCATAGTTTACTCACTAATCATTTGGAAAAAAAATCCTAATTTAATGCCACTAAATTTATTTACATCATTTAAAACTCAACGCTGACACTCCAGACAAGAAACAAACCATGAATTCACACCTTCTTAACTCCAATCACCCAAATGACCTATTTCTAAGCATGCAGTGTTCTTATTTCTCTATTTCACAAAGAGGAATCATGGGAGAAAAACAAATCATACAAGCCTCAACGAAATTTCAGATTTGAAGTGGAAGATTAATTCAACGAATTTTCAAACCCTAAAAATCTAACGAAATACTTGTTTTGATTAATCGAATCAAAGGCTCGAACAAATTTCAGATTTGGAGTGGAAGATTGAAACCTTGGACATCAGCCAACACCGTGCATAGATTGAACGACGCCATGAGCTCTTAAACGAAAATTATTGACATGAGTGAGTGGAATATTAAAGATGGAAAAGCAAAGAGAAGAGTAAATTACCGATTAGGAGCAAGCAATAGATGTAACTACTCGAACGATGGTGAGAGGAAGAACCACAACGAACAACAGTGAGAGGGAGATGATCGAACGATGGTGAAAGATAGAACCCACAGTGAACAATAATGAGATGCAGATAAACGAAAGCAAATTCTACATTTTCTTCACCAGATCAGTATACGAAGGTGATGCTACGAAAAGAAGATGAACAAATTCAATCAGCAAGGAAAAACTTAAATGAAGTATTCTCGCATAACACCTATAATGCACGAATACGATACGTGTATCGGATACGTCGATACGTTTATTTTGAAAATAATAGGATATGATACGTGATAAATACGCGATATATGAATATTGAAAAATGTACAATAATTCTTAAAAGCACCATAAATATATGATTGTTATTGTGTGAATCCAAATTAAAACTATATGTACTAAATTTGTCAACATAAAAAAATAAAAATTATTGTCATTGTAATGATACTACTATAAGAAAACTTTCAAATAATGACCAATTTTAGTAACAAAAAATATGTTAGAGACCAATTTTCTAATTAGAGACCAATTATTTTAATAGTCAAAATCTTGATAGCTAATGTTAGGGACCAACTTAGAAACCAATTCATAATAAAAGCTATTTTAATTATCAATTTAGACACCAATTATATTTTTTTTGAACTATTTTAGTTGTAAATAATTTTTAGTTTTAAAATTGGTACTTAAATTGCTCACCATATAATGATTAATTATTTTTGGTCACTAAAATTTGTCATTATTCAAAGATTTTATTTTATTGTACTATGGCTTTATAAATTAGATATTTCATTACTTCACTAAGTATCGATGAAGTATCCTAAAGTATCGGACACGGACACGTGCTGGACACGGACACGTGACCCAAGTTGAAGTATCGGTGCATCATAGGTTATTATATATCGGAGTGCAAAACAAATAAATAAACACCCTAAACAAATCAATAATAAAACAAGATTAAATAATGTTTTTGGGTCCTAAACTTTCAATAAAAATCAAAATTAGTCTCTCTTTTGAAACTTTGATCCGATTTAGTCCTTTAGCTAGTGTGTGAATTTAGTTCTTTTATCCAAATTTTGTTAAGTTTATTTGACATTTTAAATGTGTTTTATGATAACATTTGAGTTATTTACGTTGTTTGACATGTTTCCGCTCCAATGTTAATTGAGAAACGTGTTTGAAACGTCAAATAAGTTTAACAAAATTTGATTAAAAGAACTAAATTCATACATTCCTTAAGTTGAGAAACTAAATTGGACCAAAATTTTGAGGAGTTATTAATTTCAATTTTCATAAAAAATTAAGTGACTAAAAATATATTTAACCCAAAAAAAAAACATGTAATGCAAAGTCTAGGCTATTTCTTCCCACACTCCCATTTTTTCTTCCTGCACCCCTAACTTTTAAAATTATGTTTTTGCCAATATAAAATGTTACATAAAGAAGAATTAAAATATATTCTTATCCTTCCTCCCACACTGCCTTCTTCCCTCATTTTTCACTGCACTTCATCTTTTTCTTCACCTCTAGTTTTTCCTCTTCATTCTTTCTAGCGTGTAGAAGAAACCCATAAACCAAGATCCAAGATCTAAGCCTTTGTTCAACTTGAGAGGAGTTATGACTTTCCTTTATGGCTTTTGTAGTCCCCTGGTAGGGGTGGGTGCTTCGTATTTGGGATTTTAATTCAATTCCGGATTTGGTAATCTGAAATGCACTGCTAGATTGTATACCAGGTCGATAAATCCGAAAGTTTTAAGTTGAAAAATTCTAGAATGTTCCAATTTAGAATGTGGTATCGGATTGATCAATATTGTATGCATATGCAAATTCTGGATTGGCTATAGGGGTGGACAAAATATCTAATTTTCTTGATTCAATCTATTTTTGCTCCAATCCAATCCATTTAAAATCCATTTAATGGATCTGGATTTCAATCTAATCTACATTTTATATATTTTATAGATTGGATATCCATTTTATAAATCAAGATTTTTAAATATGGATAATCCAAAAAATCCAATCCAAATTTTCAATTTAAATTTTTAGTTGGGTCTAAAGGTTGAGATGGACTATGCTAAATTCAAACTAGGACGGGCCTTGCTCGACGACCTATACAGATCGGGCAGGCCCGACGACCATAAAATGTTGGGCGGGCCTAAAGATATGAACGGGCTAGGCGAGCCCGACAAACCGAACGAGTTGATCGGGACCAACGATCCGAAATGAGTGAGCCCGATGAACCGAACGGGGCAGGTGGGTCCGAAGATCCGAACGGGCCAAGCGGGCTCGAAGACCCAAATGACTCAAGCGAGCTCGTAGAACCGAACGGGTCAGGTAGGCCCGAAGACCCGAACGACCCAGACGGGCCTGATGACCCGGACGGGCCCGACGACCCGGACGGGCCAGGCGACCCAAACGGGCCCGAAGACCCGGATGGGGTGGACGACCTGGACGAGCCCGGCGACCCGGACGGGCATGACGACCCGAACGGGCCGGACGAGTCTAACGACCTACACGGGCCTTACGACCCAGATGGGCACGACGACATGAACGGGCCGAACGACCCATGGGTCGGACGATCCGAACGGACCTGACGACCCAGACGGGCCTGACGACCTACACGGGCCTTACGACCCAGATGGCACGACGACACGAACATGCTCGTCTACCCGAACGTGCCCTACGACTCAGATCCGCTCGACGTCTTGGACGGGCCCTACGACCTGGACGGGCCCGACAACCCAAACGGGCTTGACGACCCGGATATGATCGACGACCTGGATGGGCCCGACAACTCAGACGAGCCTGACGACGTTGACGTACCCGACAACCCAGACGAGCCCCACGACTCAAACGTGTCTGACTACCCGATTAGGCTCGACTGTTTGGACGGGTCCGTTTGGGTCGTCGGGCCCATTCGGGTCGTCCGGCCTGTTCACGTTGTCGAGCTTGTTCGTGTTGTCGGGCTCGTCCGGGTTGTTCGGCCCGTCCGGGTCGTCGAGCCCGTTCGGGTTGTCGGACCCCTCTGGGTTGTTAGGCTCGTCCGGGTCGTCGGTCTCATCCGGGTCATCCGGGCCTTAATGACACAAGTTTTAAAAAAATCAATTTAAATTTATTTTATAAAAAATGGATTCTGGATTTTGAACTTGATCTAAATATTTGGATTGGATTTAAATCTTTATCCAAATATTTGGATTTGGATTTTAAAAAGATCCAAACTACTTTTGCTAAAGAAATGAATTTGGATCAAAAATCTAATCTAATTATTTGGATATAAAATGGATGTGGATTGGATCATTAAAAATCCAATCCATGTCCACCCCTAATTGGCTATTCGAGAATATATTCTCAAATTTGATACTGCATTTCGGATTGTCCACTCCGGTACTCAATTTTTGATTACCTGATTAGCTAATCTGAAATCACAAGTGCATACCAGATTGATCAATTCAAGATAATTTCAAGATTGATCAAATAATTTCCATGTCTGGTATTACATATTGGATTGGCCAATCCAGAAAGCACAATTAGAATATAGACTTTGATTATTCAACGCCAATGTTTATACGTTGTCAATAATTTCAAAAAATGTCACCGTTTTTTGAAAGGTTCTGTTTCTCTTAAAATCATATTAGACAATTAAATATTTTTTTTCACCAGTGATACATCTTGATTTTAGATTTTTAAATTAAAAAAAATATCCAATTTAAGTGAATTGAAGTTAAAATCCGAAAATATGAATTTAGATTTAGAAAAATATATTTAAATGGACATAAAATAATATGATTTGAATTTATAAATCTAATCTTTTGTCCATCCTAACTTTATATATATATATATATAAAACAAAAATAACACTGTAAAATTTGGATAGCATGCTATTGTAGATTTACTTCAGAGAATATCACTAGCCAAAATACTACCTTTCACTAGACAGGCAAAACATTGTCTTGAAGATAAGAAAAGAATATCTTGAAAACAACGTTTTCAGCATTATGAAAAGTCAGTTTTCTTTGTAATAAAGTTAAATAACTTAACATGAGATATAGAAAAGCTGGCGACATCAAGAAATAGAATGAACAATATAGAGTAGACAATATATTGGATGGTAACCCCACATTTAAAATTAATAATTAACTTGGATTAATATTGGGGCCCCACAAATTTAATTGAGGAGTAGGTAAATTAAAGACCCCACATTTTAACTAGTGTTGACGAGTGGGTAAACTAAGTTCTATATAAGTGGAATATGGTCTCGCATTATTCTCACCATCTTTTTCATCTTCTTCTTTCCATTTCTTTCTTAATCTCACCATGACACTTTCTGGCAAAATCATCACTGAAATTGGGGTTCATGCAACTGCTGAAAAGTGGTTCAACCTCTTCGCAACGCAACTCCATCATGTTCAAAACCTAACTGATACAATTCATGGAACCAGGCTGCACCATGGTGAAGATTGGCATCACAATGACTCCATCAAGCACTGGACTTATGTCATAGGTACAAAAACTTCTAATAACTCTACACATCATTCTCTCCCTCACTTTTAATATACTTCTATATTATATCTAATTCCCTCAGATTTTTACTTACATCTGTAAATATATAATTTTTATCAGTAAATAAATATAAATAAATAAACAATTGGATTATTCTAATCCATATATAAAATCTATAAAAAAAATTCTATTAACACAAAACTTGTAAAATTCAAACAATGAAGGAACTTAGAAATGGACAAAAAAATACTTTAAAAAATATCATTAATTGAGCATGGAAATCCTCAAAAACATCTTCTTCTTTTTTATTAACAAAAATAAATATATTAATAGGAGCAATAGGATTGTCTCACCCAAATACAAAAAATAAAGAAATAAGAAAAAAAAATATCAAGAACAACTCTAAACCTTACAACTTTCTCTTCTATAATTGTTCTTCACCAAGTTACAAGAACATAGACTCGATGAATCACTCTTGATTAACTCTACTAGAATGATCTTTATCTCTTAAGCTTTAAAAGGTTAATTGTTGCCCGTGTAAACCTTACACCCTAAATCCTACATTATAAGGTAAGAAATATTTGTGCATGATGTATCATATATTATTTTAGAATATGAGTTTAAACTTATTTGGATTCTATCAAATTGGCTTATGTGAGTGTTGTATTTGCATACTAATGTATACAACTTTTTGTTTGATATAAATAGTTGGTTAAATACAACAAATATTAATATATTATTTTAGTATAATAAGAAGAAAAAAATAACAATTTTAGTACAACATATTTAATTTTGTTAGTTTTGTGTGAACTTTGTTAATAGTTAAGGTAATCGAGTATGTGTTTGATCCTTAATTATCATGTGTGCTTATTTAAGAAATAACTAATGTTAATATGAAACTAACGTGAGAGGACCTACTAAGGATATTAAATTTACACAAAAAAACAAAGGTTAAAAGACTAATTTCTTAAATAATTTTTCCTTTCATAGATGTACTCGATCATTAACAAGTTAAAACAACATTGCCGAAAATGTAACAACTTGTGAGATTGATTGAATGTATTGAAAGATCTCTAAATCTTATTATGAATACTAATGTTTTAAAAGAAATATAAAACAAAAGACTAAAATGAGTGTTTTTGAATAAGTTGTTGCTTCTATTGTATACTTCCCTCGTAGAAATAGGTAGTATTTATACATAGAAGAGAGTAAAATACGATTAAATTGTAATAAACTTGATTAAATAAAATATTAATTTGTAATAAAGTTAAAAATTGGCAATCCATAAACAACATTTACCCATATAATAAATAGTCCATAAAAACATTAATAACAATAGCATAATTTTTTCTTTTTTATTTTAAAATTATATTAATTGTTTCTAACAATCTTCATATAATTTAAATAAAATAAAATATAGAATATTTTAAAACAAAATATTGTATTTCAGCATAATCAACATTAATTTCAGGTTTGATCCTTACACTTATAAACTTCTACCTTTCGACCTCAAAAAATTCAGAAACTTAACTAGGTTTTAATAAGCAACACATACAATATCGGTGTTCATATTATGTATACCCTTCAATAATCTCACACCTCCACCCAAAGTAAAAACATAACCGGTAGTTGATTTTTGTGTCACTAAAATCAAAATCCAATTTGCATTAGTATACCCTTCAATAATCTCAACAAATTTCACATATTCAATTTCATGACTAGAAGAATCACAAATAATATTATCACTAGAAGGCAAAACAATATTAGATGTATAAGAAACAATTAGTCAATATATCTCTAGATTTCGTAATAGTATTGTAAAAAATTTCAATCACTAATGTTTCTTTTCTTATTAAGAGGTATATTAACCTTTGTAAGAGACTCTCACACTTTGAAATATTTTAAATGTTGTTCTCTTTTTCTTCTATAACTTATAAGGAGTTTTTTGACAACTTTTATAGGAAATTCTTTTGAGAATTTGACAACTAGAATATAAAGTTTTACCTCATATAATTTTAGTCAAAACTGAACTTATATTATAACATTTACCATATCAAACAATTTTTTTTTCTCTTTCAATTACCCATTTCAATTCAAGTAAATTATATTTGTTTTTCATGTGTGTATAGAAAAAGACTTTATTGTTTTCTTTGATTAAACACATATTTCACGTGTATGCTTTAAATCAATAGAAGATTTAGCAATACGAATAAGAGATATAATTTATCTAATAAAATTTGAATTTATGTGACCTAATCTAGAATCCGACAATTTAATTTGTTGTTACCGGTAGGAAAGTTTTTACACATAATTTTTTTAGACTTGGTAGTGACTTAATTATATCCATGGCAAACATAGTATTATTATCTCCACCTTTTTCAATAAAAAGGAGTAATGAAAATAAATTTAATATAACTATTCTCTCTAAAAATGTTAGAAAAAAAATAAAATAAAAAAACAAGACACAAATAAGGATAAAAAGACATTGATCAAATCAAACAATTCTTATAAAAAAAAATAAGAATATAAGATAAAATTTATAAATAAAGAATTAGAAATAGCCTAGGTTGAAACACGCAAAGCACTACCTTTATAGAGAAAACACTTCTAGTGCACAAGACAAAATACGTTTCTCTGTCAAAATACAATAACTCGTCAGATCAACCGAGTGTAGTGAATGATCTCTGAACCTTATAAACACAAATGTTTTAAAAGACAATACTAAAAATAGTTTTATATTAGCTATTGTTTTTGTTGTGTATTTGCCTCATGAAATGGATTGTATTTATAGTTGAAAGGAAGTAAAATAGAACTAAATTGTGATAAACCTGATAAAATAAAAGAGTAATTTGTAATAAGATTAAAAATTGTTAATCCATAAATATTATTTATCCATAAAATTTGTAGTCCTTAAAAACATTAGTAATTTATTTATTTTTAAATTATATTAAATGTTTGTAACAAGAATAAAGTGAAATTGTGAGTTTTTTAAAGACATGAACCAAAGCTAAAATATTTATAATTGAAAAAAATGTTATGTATAAATGATTATTATACAATGATTCTTTATACTGGTATTAATTGTTTGTGAAAGAACAGATGGTAAGGTTACAACATGTCATGAGAGTATTGAATCCGTTGATGAAGAGAAGAAAACAATCACCTACAAGATATTCGGTGAAGACATCGAGCACAGGTTTAAGGGTTTCAAGGCCATATTTGAAGCCATTGATAAGGAGAATGGTGGTGCTATCGTAAAATGGACCATTGAATATGAAAGGCTTGGTGAAGAAGTTGATCCTCCTTATGGCTACCTCGAGTACCTGCACAAATCTACAAGAGACATCGATGGTCATCTTCTGAAGGCATAGCCGCAAGAAGGAAAGTAAGAGAATGAATAATGGAGTTACTTGCCCTTAAAATAATGGTTGTGTTGTAATGATGTTGGAGGAGAAGTGTTCTTATCATATAGGTCTTTTGTATGAAGAGAATAAATTTGGATATGCATGTTAATTAGTGTTTGTGGATTGTTCTCTCATCTTTTCTTCTAAATCCATCAAATCAATCTTATATCTTTAGATTGTTGGGAACGAGATGTACAAAAAATCTGTATCGTTAGACAATCAACAGATAAAGCCTGCAACGGATAAAAAATGAATATTATAAATGGATACTCACGGATAGGGATGGCAACAGGTCGGGTCGGGCACGGATAGTGCCTACCCGCAACCCGACCCGCAAAAAAAAAAATCCACTTGTTAACCGCCTGTTTACCTATCGGATATCCGTTTAAAAAATACCCGTGGATATTTTTAAAACCCGCCGGTACTCGTGGATACCCGATACCCACAAATATTTTAAAATATATGTATTTTATAAATTTTTTAATATAAAATTATAAAAATAAAATATAAATTAAATTATAATTATAATTATAATTAAATTTGATATAATAAAATATATTGTTAATTTTAATTTTAATTAAATTTAACTTAATAAAATATAAATTAAATTTTATTTTTATTTTTTTGCGGGTAACGGGTACCCGCAGGTACGAATAGTATGATACCCGTACCCGACCCGTTTATAAGCGGGTATTAAAATATCCGCTACCCGCTACCCGCAGGTAATAAATACCTGCGGGTAGTAACTATCCGTCGCAGATTATATCCGCGGATATCCACGGACGCGGGTATTTTTGCCATCCCTACCCACGGATAACAGGTACACGTATTTTTTATACCTGCATTCGCATGTTAACGGGACAGGTACGAGTATAATAATATTCATACTCATGAATACCCGTATATGCTATAATACAATTTAAATTAAGAAAACATGATTAAAATATTAAAATATTGATTTTGAATAAATTATTTTTTATCAATTGATTTGAAGAAAATCTCCATCTCGTAAAACTGTCATTTAAAACTATTTAAATAGATTATTTTAAATGTATTCGTCAAATTTTGGTCAATTTGGTTCTTTTCACTAATGGTGTTTAAATATTTAACATTTTTTAACAGTAAATGCCACGTGTCATCTTTTTTTTTTTTTAATTTTAAAAAATAATTTTTTTAAATATTTTTAATTTCAAAAAAATTGTCCACATGTCAAGTCACAATTGTGCCACATGTCAATGCTAGGGCCACATGTTAGTTTGTAGTAATATTATTATTTTTGTTCAATTTAGTCCGTATATTCGTTATTTTTGTTCAATTTAGTCCCAAATTTTGTTAAAATAAATCAATTTTGTCCCTTTCAAATTGACACCAAATTTAATATCTTTTATACAAATTATGTTGATATTTTTTCTAAAATTGACATTTGAATTTATTATTTTTTAAATTCAATTATAAATTATTAAATTTAATTATAAATTTAATAAAATTTTTATATTTAATTGCTAAATAGAATATAATTATTTATAGTATTATAAGAATATAATTATTAAATGTTTTTTTCTAATATTTATATTCTAAAATAATTTTGAAATTGATATTTAAAAATATTAAATATTCAAAATATTTTTGAAAAGTAAACTAACATTTGTAAAATGCAATAAATATTTTAGATTTTATTATCTAAAATGCAATAAAAATATTAAATATTTTATATTTAAATGTCAATTTTACAAATGTTAATATATATTTTTAAAATTTTAATAATATTTAAGTAATTATATTCTATTTAACAATTGAATCTAAGAATTATATTCAATTTATGATTAAATATAATAATTTATAATTGAATTTCAAAAACAACTAATAATAATGTCAATTTTAAAATTAAATTATTCCATTTTAATAAAATTTAGGATTATATTAAAAGAAATAACGAATATAAAGATTGAATTGAACAAAAGTAACGAATATTGAGATTAAATTGAACAAAAATAATAATACAATCACAAAATGACATGTGGCACTAGTATTGACACATGTCACAATTGTGACTTGATACATGAACAATTTCTTTTGAAATTAATTTTTGTTTAAATAATTTTAAAAAATTAAAAAAACCAGAAACTGACATGTGACATGTACTTTTAAAAATGTTAACTATTTAAATACTGTTAGTAAAAATGATAAAATTGAACAAAATTTGATAAAATGAAAACTTAATACAAAATGAAATTGAAGATATATATTTAAGTCATATATATATATATAAATGAATGTTATGTTTCGTTAAATATATACCAACTTCTATGTAGATATTAAATGAGTAACTTAGAAAAAAATTATACCTAAATATTTATTCTTTGTCTCGTTATTATAATTAGGTTTGCATTGTCAAATCTTCGCCAACACGTACAAACGCATTAACGAGGTGGTGATGTGATGAATTTAATGTGTGCACCACTTCCAATAGAAACAAGAATATAATGGTTAAGTGGAATAAAGCACCTGATCCATGTCAATCACTTACTACAATACAAAATATATTTTAAATTAGTTTAAAATATTAGTGTTTTCAAATTGTTACATTATTAGGATCACGCAAAAAGTAATTTTTTTAAAAGTTAAAAAATATAAAATAATTTTTAAATGATTTAGTTATTGGCAAAATCGATTTAACTATTTTTAATATTTTTTAATAAATAAATATTCATGTTACTTGATTAACATCAATGTACTTGACACCAGTAAAGATCGTTTAATATTATGCAGTTGACTTAATTAATTTTATGTGAATATTAACTATTTTTAACCTTTTTGCTAAATAAAACTAGTTATGTTAGTTTTATGTTCGCTACTAACTAAAATAAATATTTGACAGTAAATCTACTCATTTATTCTGCAGTTTCTTTTTCTTATTTGAGTATTTAGACTATAGCATATGATTAAGAAATAAATGTAAATATTTCTATTTCAGTCCGATGTAGTGTCCATGCATATTTTTATTGTCAATCATTTAGAAATATAATTGTACTTTATGGCCCATCGGTCCATCGACATTGTGTGGTCCACCAGTCCATCGAACAAGACTGAGAGGGCTTGTATACTAAACAGACCCTCGGTCGGTCGGTCACACGGATGAAACACATTTGATTGTTGGTTACCCATGAAAGGGACCATCGGTCGATCGGCCACACGGATGAAACACATTTCACTGTTTAAGGTGACTTGCCCATAAAAGTGACCATTGGTCGATCGGCCATACGGATGAACATTTCACTGTTTAAGGTTACTTGCCCATAAAAGCGACCATCGGTAGATCGGTCACATGGATTAAATACGTTTCATTGCTTAAAGCTACTAACTCATAAAAGATAATCCGTCTGGCCAAGCGACCATCGGTCGATCGGCCAAACGGAAAACCTGGAAGAGTCAGCCGGATTAATTAAAATTAAACAAGTCAGTAATCACAATTAAGGGATCATTGGGCTGTGATTAAGGAGCCCTAATCATAGGCCCATACCAGAAACTATAAATAGGGCCCAAAGGTAGGTTGGTGAGGATCTTAATTCCGCATTTATTACAGCAGTTACGCTTATCGACCGATCGATCCCTAAACTGACTTAAGCATCAGAGCCTTTTAGACAGGTACACCGATCGTCTGTTCAACCGATCGGACAAAGAAGAAGATCGTGTGGAGTGGAAGATTCAGCAGATTGCTTAGAGAGGAAGTATCGAGGAGAAAAGAGTAGAATTCAAGTGGTATTAGTAGGTGTTTGGTCCCTACACCCGAAACAATGACCTTTAAAATAAGTATTTTATAAGTGGAACTCTATCTATAATATATACATTTCAATAAATTTTAAATAAGTATTTTAAATATTTAATAGCATTTATTAAAATTTAACAGAATTTGTTAAAGTTTGAAATGTAAATTTTTTTTATGTAGTTTCCATTTTCTAATCAATTTAAGGAACTACTCTGTCATAGATGAAGAACGTTTAGGAATTATGACTCTCACAATTATATTATTAGATGAATTCAAGAACTTACCTGGATCCATTACAAAGTTCACTTAATCAATATGTTTTCCCTTCTCTTACCTCTCTTTAATGGCTTCTTGATGATATTGAATTATCAAGTAGAAAGTCTTCTCCAGTCAAAGTCACTTTTCTTTACGTTCTCTTTGAAACGTAAAAACTCTACCACTTTTCAGAAAGCAAGTGTCATACTTTTCTTCTAGTATTTTAAATTTTTAATAAAATACTATAATACCCCTATGAAGTGAGAAGTGAGGAAATTAATTTAATAAGTCCAAAATAATCCCCCATAACTTTAATAACTTATATTCTAATAATCATCACATTAGAATCTTTACATTAAAGTTATTCTTTAAATTACATGAACCAAATATTAAATTAATATATAATTTAACATTCTCCCACTTGGTACATGTGATGACTTGAAGATCCAATATTAAACTTTAAGTGCAATCCATTCATTGAAATTATCAAGTAAACTTTCTTTAATAATTGAATTGGATGATGGATCATGGCGGTTGCAAGCTATTCAACAACATGGTTCCTTCCATGTATCACAAATCATCTAACTCAATTTCACTTTAATTATACCATAATATGTATCTTTATTTTCTTTTCAAAGATGCATCCTGTCATTCCACATAAACAAAACAATAATGTATACTTTTAATTGTGAATGACAAATAAATGAACAAAAACATAACTATAATTGAATTCACAAGTGTCAAACAAAGAGAGCATTATTGAAATAATGTATATATACCAGATTACATTCATAAAAAGGACTTGCCCATAACACCCATCCTTTCAACATGACCAATAAATGTTTTGGGTGATAAGCCTTTAGTTAATGGATCCGCTATCATTAAATCTGTACCAATATGCTCAATTAACACTCTACGTTTCTGCACTTCTTCTTTGATCGATAAGTACTTCAAATCCATATGTTTTGCACCATTCGAGTACTTATCATTCTTAGAGAAGAAAACAACTGCAAAATTGTCACAATAAATCCTTAATGGTCTAGCAATATTGTCAACAATACCAAGCCTTGAGATAAAATTCCGCAACCACAAAGCATGAACAGTAGCCTCAAAGCATGTTACAAATTCAGCCTCCATGGTGGAAGTAGCAATAACTGATTGTTTTGCACTTTTCCAAGAAATTGCTCCTCCAGCCAATAGAGAAACATATCCAAATGTGGATTTTCTTGAATCCATACATCCTGTATAGTCTGATCCGAGTAACCAATCACTTCAAGATGATCTGACTTCCTATAGGTGAGAGTATATAGTTCTTGGTGCCTTGTAAGTACCTAAGAACTTTCTTTGCAGCTTTCCAGTGGTCCATACCAGGATTACTTTGATATAGGCCTAACATACCAACAACAAAAATGATATTCGATCGAGTACAAGTTTGAGCATATATCAAACTCCCAACCATTGATGCATAACGAATTGACTCCATGGCCTTTCATTCTAAATCATTCTTAGGATATTGCATTTGACTAAACTTATCCCCTTTCTGAATTGGAATTATTCCAGCAAAGCATTTATCCATTATGAATCTATCTAATACCTTGTTAATATATGATTTTTGAGACAATCCCAAAAATCCTTGTGATCTATCACAGAATATTTCTATTCCTATCACATAGGATGCCTCACCCATATCTTTCATTTCAAAGTTATTAGAGAGAAATTTCTTTTCATCATGTAACATGGCAACATTATTAGTAGCAAGTAGAATATCATCAACATATAGGACTAAAATTACAAACATGCTCCCATTAACCTTCATGTAGATACACCGATCAATGGTGTTTTCTACAAAACCATATGACGTGATGGTATCATTAAACTTGATATACCATTGTCTAGAAGCTTGTTTTAGTCCATATATTGACTTCTTTAATTTACACACCATATTTTCCTTTCCTGTGGAAACAAAACCTTCAGGTTGATCCATATATATTTCTTCCTCTAAGTCACCATTTAGAAAGGCGGTCTTTACATCCATCTGGTGAAGCTCTAAATCATAATGAGCCACCAAAGCCAAAATAATTCTCAAAGAGTCCTTTTTAGAAACAGGAGAGAAGGTCTCTTTGTAATCAATGCCATCCTTTTGAGTAAAACCTTTGGCAACAAGTCTGGCCTTATATCTTTCAATATTGCCTTTTGAGTCACGTTTGGTCTTAAAGACCCATTTACAACCCACTTGTTTATAACTTTCAGGCAATTCTACTAGATCCCAAACTTGATTGTCATCCATTGACTTTAACTCTTCTTTCATTGCATTGAACCACTTTTCAGAATTATCATTTTCCATGGCTTGTTTAACTGAGATTGGATCCTCATCAATGCTTAAGTCACATTCATGTTCAATAGAGTAAACCACATAGTCATCTGAAATAGCTGGTCTCTTTTGCCTTACAGACCTTCTTAATATTTCTTCTTGTGGTTCCTCTACCATTTCCTCATTAATGACTTGTACATTGTCACTTGGTTCATTATCTATATGTTCATTTTGTGGTATTGGAACATCAACTTGTTGTCTCTGCATGTTGTGTGACTGTGATACAACAAGAGGGATAACAACTTGAGAAGAGACATGTGTAGAAACATTACTGTTAGTCTCTTGAATGTCCACTATACGTGATTTATCACTCCCACTGAACTGGCCATTCTCAATGAACCTAGCATTACCAGACTCAACTATTCTTGTACTATGGTTAGGACAATAGAACCTATATCCTTTTGACTTTTCAGGATAGCCGATGAAGTAACCACTAATGGTTCTTGCATCAAGCTTCTTTTCATGTGGATTATATATCCTTACTTCTGCCGGACATCCCCAAACATGAAGATGTCTTAAACTAGGTTTCCTTCCAGTCCATAGTTCAAAAGGAGTCTTAGGAACTGCTTTACTAGGAACCCTGTTAAGAAGATGGACAGCAGTCTTTAATGAATACATCCACAAAGATTTAGGAACATTGTTATGACTCAACATACTCCTAACCATATCCATGAGAGTACGATTTCGCCTTTCTACTACACCATTTTGTTGTGGTGTACCGGGCATTGTGTATTGTGCACAAATACCCTGACTTTCGAGAAACTTTGCAAATGGACCTGGGCATTGTCCACTTTCAGTGGATTTTCCATAAAATTCACCACCTCTATCAGATCTCACAACCTTTACTTTTCTATCTAATTGCCTTTCTACCTCATCAATAAACACCTTTAGGATGTCCACTGATTGAGACTTTTCATGCAAAAGATATAAATAACAATAACGTGAAAAATCATCTATAAAGGTGATAAAATACTTTTCACCACTCCAAGATGGAATGTCAAATGGACCACAAATATCTGTGTGTATTAATTCAAGAAGTTCATTACTTCTTGTGGCAGAATTCTTTGATATGTGTTTAGTTTGTTTACCTTTAATACAATCAACACATACATCCCAGTCACCAAAATCCAATTGAGGTAAGATTTCATTTTTCACCAACCTCATAATCCTTTCTTTGGATATATGACCCAATCTTTGATGCCATAAGAAAGCAAAATTTTCATTTTGTACATTGCACTTACTACTAGAAACATGTTCAACATTAAACAGGGAATTAGTAAAATTAAAATTAAGATTCAAACGATATAATCCATCACATAAAGTACCAGAACCATAATAGTACGTATGTCTATACAAATGAAAAACACCATTTTCAATCTTAAAATTAAAACCTAAACAATCCAACTTTGCAACAGAAATCAAGTTTCTAGCACAACCAGGAACATAGAGACACTTTTCAAGATCTAGACAATAACCAGTGTCTAGAATCAATCTGTAAGTCCCTATTCCTTCTATTCGTGCCTTCATTCTGTTTCCCATGTATAAATACTTTTCAGTTCCTTTTATGGGCTGGATTGAAAGAAATCCCTGCATAATATTAGAAACATGAGCGGTAGCTCCAGAATCTAACCACCAAGTATTATTAGGCACTTCAACAATATTGGTTTCAAAATTTACAGAAACATAAAATGTACCTTTCTTTTCAAACCAGGATTTCCTTTTCGGACAATCTTTCTTGAAGTGACCCATCTTCTTGCAAAAGAAGCATTTAAGGTCCTTCTTGATTCTACCCTCATTAACTTTCATTGGGGCTTTGTCCTTCTTGTTCTTCTTTCCTGGATTAGCTTTGCTGGAGGTAGAACCATCATGAGTCATGAGATGAATTGAATGATCCTTCAGTTTCTTAAGCCTTCCTTCCTCTTGAACTAACATGGCCTTTATTTCTTGAAAGTTCCATTTATCTTTAATAGTGTTATAATTCACTTGGAACTGGCCAAACTCAGGAGGAAGAGAGTTCATAATAAACTGTACCAGAAAGGATTCATTCACCTCCATTCCCATTGACTTCAACTTTGCAGCTATGTTTGCCATCCCTGTTACATGATCATGAATGGGCTGTGACCAATCAAACTTTTTTGTTGTCAACTCACTCATGAGAGTTCCCACAATGGACTTATCAGTAATGTCCGACTGTGAATACTCCTTGATCATCCTTATAAATTCCTTTGCATTTTCGGTCTTGGGCATAGATGGCTTCACATTCTCTGCCATGGTCATGCGCATCAAGTTCAAAGACAGCCGATTAGACCTTTGCCAAGCCTCATAAAGAGTCTTTTCATCTGCTGTACTGGTCTCATTAATGGCTGGGGGCATCTCATCCATAACTATGGCCAAATCTAAATCGAACACACCCAATTGAAACTGGATTTGTTCGTACCAATCAGCATAGTTCAAGCCATTGAACTTGATCACACCACTGCCCAGACCACACATATTCATGGAAGCTGTAGAAAAAGAAATATATATAAACTCACACACATTAATGCTTTGATAAATTTAATGGATTCAGACAAATAACTACACTAGTCATGCATTTAAGTTCACCTTTGGGTGACGCTTAAACTGATAAATACCATACGAGTCATTCATTTAAGTTCATCTTTGGGTGATGCTTAAACTGACATATATCATACAATTAAGATGATAAAAATAAAAAATAAAAATAAAATAGATGTACTTTAATATACAATCAATCATACTCAAGTCTACATGTATGCTATCTTTGGATATGCAAACATATTTACTAAGTATATCAAATGTATGTCTCACTTTAATATCATTATAAGCAATGGTTCACCTTTGGATAATCCATATATGCCTTATAACAATAACTTTCAATAAACCCATAAACCAATTAATATATCCATAATTTGGTATCCTTTATTTCATGGATGATTACCATAATTCAACTTTACTTTAGAATTAATTAAAATGTAAAATTTGATCCCTTTGGTGATTACAAATTTACCATACAATTAATTCCTAAATTTGAGCTTTTAAACCACTACATTGCACAATGTCCATTCTCCTAAATAGTGATGAGCAATTTAGAAAACAACGGAATAACAAAACTTTAAATTTCTATTATAATTGCAAATCACCCGAAATTCAACTTAATTGAATTTTCTTTATCGAAGTGAAATTAGCAATAGCAAATAAACCATAAAGCAAACCATTATGCCATACATGTAAGTCAATGCACTTTTAAAGAATTTGTAACAGTAAAAGCTTTCAAATTCATGTTGCATAATTTAAAAGGTTTTCAATTCAATGCTTCTTTAAATCTCGCTGCATGCGTACACATTTCAAATTAAAACCATTTCTAACAGTCAAAACTATAATTCACATTTCAAATTAAAATCATTCCTAAACCTGGCTTTGATAACAATGTAAAAACTTTTATGTAATTTCCATTTTCTAATCAATTTAAGAAACTACTCTATCATAGAGGAGGAACGTTTAGGAATTATGATTCTCACAATTATATTATTAGAAGAGTTCAAGAACTTACCCGGATCCATTGCAAAGTTCACTTAATTAATATGTTTTTCCTTCTTACTTCTCTAGAATGGCTTCTTGATGATATAGAATTACCAAGTAGAAAGTCTTCTACAGTCAAAGTCACTTTTCTTTACGCTCTCTTTGAAACATAAAAACTCTACCACTTCTCAGAAAGCAACCATCATACTTTTCTTTTAGTATTTTAAAATTTTAATAAAATACTATAATACCCCTATGAAGTGAGAAGTGAGGTAATTAATTTAATAAGTCTAAAATAATTCCCATAATTTTAATAACTTATATTCTAATAATGATCACATTAGAATCTTTACATTAAAGTTATTCTTTAAATTATGAACCAAATATTAAATTAATATATAATTTAACACGAAACACTACTAAAAATATTCATATTACATGGGAATTCTCTTGCAAATTTGTTAAAAAATTTTGCAAGAAAAAACTTTTTCCTACTATTTTTTTCTAAGAATTTTAATTGGTAGGTAATTCCATCATAGGTAATTATTTCTACAAAATTATAAAATTTGTAAATATTTTTTATGAAATTTGTTATGAAAAGTGTTTTATACAAAATATTTTACAAAAAAATTGGCAGCACTTTCCTGCAATTTTTTTTATAATAAAATTTATAAGTATTTCTTATAAAATAAATTTCAAAACAAAATTGACAGGAAATATGAGTTTTTTTAGTAGTGAAATATATTTAATTTTAAAATTTTGTATTCATTGAATTATATATATATATATATATATATATATATATATATATATATATATATATATATATTTCATTGACATCAAAGATATCAATATTACAAAATAATTAAATAATTACTAAAGTAATTGATTCCAAATAAACTTTGTGGGATTAACAATCATCACATTATTATGAGATATTAGCGTAAGTTTAAGTAAATTATTTAAGGAAAATAACATCTATGATTTGTATGGTAAGAACCTATCAATATAGCATAAATAATTTTATTGAGATGACTTGTTTTCTTTTGTTTTTTAGTTTCGGAATTTATACCGGTGTGGTGTGTAATATTTTGTAGGAATTATATGACCCTGATGTTATATTTTGGATATGACCCTCATATGAATTGTTCTTATAAATTATTTAACCATGTCGTTTCGTTGTTCTTATAATTATTTAACCATGTTTCGTTGATGTTTTCCCTTGATACCAATGGTTTTATATGGTTTATGTTTATTGTGAGAAATTGATAATCTTCAGGCAGGGCCCTTATGTGGCATGGCACTATTCAAGAAAAAAAAAAGTTACTGCATATGATTTAAACAGTAGATAACGTCATTTAAAATAGTTTATTTCATCATCTATTTTATTATCTGGGGTAACTATGAACAAATATTTGTTAATTGTATTGTATAGTATTCATAAATATTTTCAAATATTTTTTAATTAAAAAAATTTATAAAATATTAATTTGAATAAAAGATTAATTTTAGAGTATAAATTAATTAAAACTGTATACTAAAATATTATTGTAAATAAATTTAATTATTTTAAAAAACAAAATTAGATGAGTGACAAAGTATAAGTTTTAAAAAATGAAGATTTTTTAAAGTTAAGTTAAACTTTCTAGATTTGAATAAAAAAATTATAAACAAGTAAATCAAATTCTAAAAATATTTAATATCATTTTATTAATATTTTGTTTTAGTAGTTTTTTTAAATGCTCAAATAAAATTCACTTAAATACATTTCTGCCAATTGAATATTATAATGTCATATATGTTTCATTAATAAATAAATAATTTAAATACATGAACTTATTATTTAAAACATTTATTTAGTATGCTTTACGAATTTTACTTACATTAAAAATATTGTTAATGGAATTCAAATAGAGTCTAAATGAAGCAAATAGAAAGACAAAAACAGAAAATTACTATTGTTTAGAGACCAAAGTTTTAAAAAAGAAGACAATTATAGAGACTCTACATATGTATATTTGTCATTAAATTAGAAAATGGGTCATAATATTATAGATTTCTTACATAATATTTTTGTGGTAATTACTTGTGAAACAACGTAAGACAGTAACATGTCTTGAAACCATTGAATCCGTTGATGAGCAGACGAAAACAATTATGTTGAAGCTCTATGGTGAAGATATATAAATGGATAAGTGTAAGGTGTTGAACCTAATCTTCGAAGCCATTGAGAAGGATATGGTGACAATGCTGCAATTGAGTATTGAATATGAGAAGAATTAAGTGTTATTGCTTATCTTGTTAGGGATGAAAAAATGCTAACAAAACAAGAATGTGTGGCCAAGGATATGCTCATGTTTGTACTACAATAACTCTAAAGTTTGATGTACAATGATCATTTTTAGTTCGTATATTTGTTTACAATTTAAAAATTGTTAATTTAATTATTAATTAAAATTAATTTTAAATTATATATATAATTATATATATAATTATATATATAATTATATATATATATATATATATATTGTTTTCTAAATCATGTTGTTGTCCTTTATAATATTTCTCTCTTTATTTTATTAATATCACTTTTTTTAATTAATGCTAGTTTGAATACAAATAATTAATACACCATATTATAGATTGAATTTTGTAAAAATAAACAAAGAAATAAATACAGATAGTGTATTATGTTGGAAATAACGCATCATCAATTAAAAACATTAGCATCTTTACCCCAAAAGTCAAGCTATTAACAAAGAAATAACAAAGAAATAAGATAAAATCAAAGAACACAATAATATAACGTGAAAACTCCAAATACAGAAAAAAAAACACGATTGCAGAGAATAATCACTATGTGCAAATTTGTATAACACACAAAAAACACTCTCAACCTTTTGACTCCAAGTACATCCACACCTCCAGAGCAAGAATTTCGCTACTCCTCAAAACACTGTATTACAAGAGAATAATAAAAGTCAAACACTAGCTCAAAATATCTTTGAGTTGAGATATAATCACTAACACCCATCCTTTGATTATTCTATGTGATGTGAAACTTTTCAAGACATTTTATCAGTTCAACATATTATATCTAGACTAAAATGTAAACTAACAGTGCATAACTCCCCTTGTTTCAAATTATTACCTTTAGTTGTTAATATAAGATAAAAGTGAATGACAGCCAATATTTAAGACAAATCAATTCTAGTTACTATATAATAAAAGTGTATGACAACTTAAAAGAATATTCATATGAATTGCTTAAAAATTTTATATGATTTTTATAAGAATTTAATGAATGTTATTTTTGTGCGAACAGCCGTTATAAATGTTAGCACACAGAAAATACACAAATCTAGACAAGTTTTAACATATGCAATGTAACTTAAATGACCCATCCTCCCATTTAATATAATTTATACTCCTCACCAATATATTTATAATCATACATTTATTAATGTACTTGTATATAGTATAAAATACATTTCAATGTAAATATTTCTTGAACTTTCTAAGTATGAATACATTTTAAAATAGGTTTAAATACCTTTTTTGTCCTCATTTTCGTAGTGTTTGTTGCGGATGATCTTCATTTTCACATAATGTTTAAAATGGTCCTCATTTTTACCGAATATTTAAAATGGTTCTTATTTTCACAATTCGTGTTTGATTTGGTCCTTTTCTGTGACGCCGTTTAAATCAGTAACGAAGCACTGGACAAGTGACACTATTTGTATTACGTTGCATTGGGAGTGTGTTGTGTGTACTTACAATGCTTTGTTATTGATTTAAACGGCGTCACAGAAAAGAACCAAATAAAATACGAATTGCGAAAATAAGAACTATTTTAAACATTCGATAAAAATGAGGACTATTTTAAACATTCTGTCAAAATGAGGATCATCCGCAACAAACACTACGAAAATGAGGACGAAAAAGATATTTAAGCCTTTAAAATAAAAGAAAAGATAACATAATATATTTATACTTTTGTTTGTACCATTATTAGTACTTGCAAGTAGGGGTAACAAAATGAGTAAAGCCCAACGGATCAGTCCACCATCTCGTTAAAAAAAAGATCGTCCGGGAGAGAGATGTCAATCTGTTAGCTCGAAGCAGCTTGGCTTGCACAAGATGCCAACCCATCAGGACAGCCCACATATCAAGCTGGACCAACCCGCAATCAATTTTTCTTAAAGAAAAGGCATGTTGATGTTGTAATGTGTAGTAGTGAGTGTTGTGCTTTCTAATCTCATCATACATAATATTAGAAAGCAAAACAAAACCCACCACCACCACACAATCACTCATATAGTCACTCATAGGACACCACCACTATTGTACCAAAACCCAAAACCACCCCTACGAAACCTAACACCATAACAGAGAAACGTCACGAGCGAGCAACGATCACCACCGCACAAAAACACCGTCAGCAGCAACCACCACCATGCGAGTTCAAGAAAGGAGGGTCGCAACGTCATGCACCACACAATGCGTGGGGGAACGAGATCAGAAGATGAGGCACACAATGACAATTCCCTTGATTTTGCAAAGTCAACCATTCTCCTTGTCATCTTTGTCTTCGTCATCAGTGTGTTATTCACTAAATCCTCCATGTGGTGGTTGTAATTTGGGAATTAGGGTTAAAAAATGGGGAGTTTGGGAATTATGGTAGATTCTTGAATAGTCTCAATTGATTTCAATAGTTCCTAATTGAGTTATAGTTAGGTCAAATTATGGTTTATCATTTCAAATTTGATTTCAATTTGAATGAACTGCAGTTAAATGCATTTGATAATGGGGATTTTTGGAATTATGGTTTTGCAAATCAAATTATGGAAGTTTCTGGCATTTTTTTTCTCACTTTAATGCTTTGTCAATGAGGGATGTTGGAGACAAAACTTTGGCACATGAAAAATAGTGCAAAAAAAAAAAAAACTAGTGGGCCAATGATAAGTGTAAAGAATAAGTAAATTTTTCATCTAAAATTGACACTTATCATATATCAAATGGTGCTATTTGTGTATAAAACAAACCTCATTAAGTTCAAGATAAAAAATAAGGTATTAAGAAAGAGATTTTATGAATTGTAATGATATTTTGTTGTTTTGCAGTAAATATAAGAGAAAATATCAAGTATGTAGGTGAGTTATAGTACTAAAGCTACGTCATGGAAATAGAAAAGACAGGACAAAATATTTTGACTTTATGGCTGAGCACAACAAATGGAGCTGAGCCTCATGAGAAAACCTTTTTTGCAAGGAAACCTAGACACAGATCCTTGAGGTTGAGTAGCCAAGAAAACCCTCCCAAGAGGGAAAAATCAAATGCTAAGCACCAGGACAAGGGGTTGAGCGGAAAAGGAAACCCGCTTGTGAAGAACCCTTGTGGTTGAGCACCACCAAAAAATTCCTATAAATAAAGACCTTATGTCTTCATTCTAGACATTGAGTGGTGTTACAAATGTAGCAGTAGGAGAGAATAGGGTCTTTGAGACACAAGGGAAATGCTCTTAGTGTAAATCTTATGTGTAGATGTTGCTATAATTGCATTGTAATATTTTATGAGTAGTTGAACTCCCTCGTGTCTAGGTTTGATGTAATCAATTATAATTCTATATACTTCTACTTCTTGGGTATTTATCTTTGCTTTTATTCAATTGTTTGTGGTTTTATTTATGCTTACTGATGACTTGATCACTTATCTTATTTCACCGGTTTGAATTGAGTTGGAAGACTGGTCTCAACTTGTGTGGATGAATTAACGACTCATCCTATTTCATTAGTTTGGATTGAGTTGAAAGACTTGTCTCAAACTAAGGTCGAATAAGTTATCACACTTATACTGGTGCTTATTTAGTAACGAGAGAGGATGCTAGATGAAACGGTCCTGAACATGGCAAGGATTCATTCAACGAGTCTTGCACATTAAAGTAACACTAGTGCAGAATCGCGTTTTTAACTCGCCTTATAGGCTTCGGTTACTGCGGAACCGAAGCCTATAAGGACGCGGTGGCCTTTTTGAAAATTTTTGAACTTTTTTGCCTTGGGTCCCTATCCAACCGAAGCCTATAAGAGCTTTTATGCTCCGGTTATCACTCAACCAAGACCTATAACTCATCAGTGTTCCCCAAAATTTCAAAATTTCCACTGACAGTAGAGGCTTTAGCCTCGGGTGGAATAGGACCGAGGCCTATACGACTTTATGCCTTGGTTATTAATGGAACCAAGGCCATAGACCTTATTTAGGGTTCCAAATTCGCGAACCCTGCACCTGTTCATCTTCTCTACGCCGACCCAAATTTTTCTCCTCTCCGTGAGCGTGGTGCAGATGCAGGTTCGCGTGTGCAGGTGCTTCCTCTGCCATGACTGGTTGCTTTTGCCGTGACTACAGCTGCATTCTCCGCTGCCATGGTTTAGGCGAGGTCCATGGTGTTTCGTTGCTGCAGATCGGTTTCTGGCTCACGCGTGGAGGCTCGCGGTGAAGCTGCATCAATGGTGGTTCGCTGCCTTTGTTCGCCAATGGAAGTGTTGCTGTCGTGAAGCTGTCGTGCGAGATAAACTGGTGCAAATTTGCTCCAAGCGCGGTGATGAATGGATCTATTGCGGTGGTTGCGTCGCTGAGGTGTGGTGTGGTTGCTGTTGCGTGGTTCATTTTGGTTGTAAATCTTGAGCTTTCGCAGTGGCAGAGATGGTGGTGTCTGCAAGGTTGGATGCGCGAATGGTGGCTGGTGCGTGAATCTGCCATGGTTGGATGCGTGAAGATGGCTTCGATTCTCATATACCCAAAACAAAAAAGTCCCTATATGGCTCCGGTTCCTTTGCAACCGAGACCAAAAGGCTCCTTTTAGTCTCATCCCAATATGCCTCAGGTCTAAAACCGAGGCATAATGACGAAAATAACGGGGGCCAAAAGCCCTTACTGCACTAGTATAAGGATTCATTCTACTAGAAGTTGAGGAATCACACTAGGTTTGAAGTTCTTAGGTTCTAGTGTATCAGGAATGAACCTAGATCTACATAGAAAGACTACTCCCAAGACATTGAATGATTTGCATAGTAAGTAAACAAGATGGTAGTGATGTAGTAGAAGAAGATGAGATGAAATCAATTCATAGCCCTTACTCCATTCAATCTATCTAATTACTACTATCTATTTTTACTTGCGCTCTTTATCAAAACCAAAAACCCAAAAATCAAACTACCAATATACTTGTTAAATCCATATGGATATGACACTTGTTGATACTACTATACGTTGCTAGGAAATGGTTGTTGAGAACAATCATCAGCCAACCTGCCCAGTAATAAGACAGGTTCAACTTTTCAACCTATTTTGTGAAGTTGGACTGGCTTGGTCCAGACCGAATTTTGCAGGTATATAGCGAGATGGATCAAAACAGGTTGGGATGACCCATTTTTCCATCTCTTTGCATGCAACATTATTTTTTTCCTATTATCAAATAAGAGTTTATATATATATATATATATATATATATATATATATATATATATATATATATTGATTTTTTTAAAATCATCACATAACATATAAATATCACATACATATATTTATCTTATCACAATTCGAGATAGAACATATATAACAAATTACAATTGAATAACTTATATTAAAGAATGTTGAAATTCTCAATTGTGTGTAGATGAAATAGTGTAATTTATCAGATTTATTGTCTTTTGAAAGACTTGTGTAAAACATGTTCTAATAAACATTAATGCTTGACTCATCAAAAATATCATTGGTAATAAAGTTTCTTATGTTAGGATGGTTAGTTGCATATGTTAGTGATGCAAAAACTTCGTTTAGCTTCTTACAACTTGATATATCCATGTGATTTGATCATTAAACAATATCTTCTTTCTTTATTTAGATGTTTAATCTCAACTTCTGTAACATCATGTTCTGTAACATCATGTAGCAATGCCATTTGTTAACAATGGTTGAGGGTCTGAGTTTCATCTCATTACTTAAAATTTGTGCGAGAAACTATAATCACATTATTATGAGCTAAATCAAATATCTGACAGATGGAAATTGAAGAAAAAAAAAAAACACCATGCGTTATTTTTTTATTAATTATTACTTTTC
>Ga0214545_1003151_pt1 | contig 31660 bp, 14 predicted proteins | sample CNSS4metaG_FD_160064 | JGI IMG/M metagenome (GOLD analysis project Ga0214545, IMG submission 160064) | Root nodule microbial communities from cowpea collected in UCLA plant growth center, Los Angeles, California, USA - CNSS4 | ecosystem: Host-associated > Plants > Roots > Nodule | place: USA...
TGTATGTCTCACATGATTGGTTGATGTACGCTTAAGACAGTTCAAGCCATGATGTTATATGTACTGTATATGTTATATTGGGACTGTAAGTTGATGTGTTTAGCATGGACGTGGTGTGATATATGCTTGATTGTTTTGGTATATATATATATATATATATATACACATATTGGCATGAGATTGATGTGTATGAGAACTCTAAGAGTTGTTGGTGAAAAATGGCTAAAGTGTAGGTAGGACGTAATCCCATGACCTTCGTAGGGAGTGTTCATGGTGGTGTCTCATCTAATGGACGTAATTCCACGAGGGTACATGGTGGTGCCTCAAGGCCTGGACATAATTCCACGAGAGTACGTGGTGGTGCCTCAAGGCTAGGACATAATTCCACGAAGGCCTCGTGGTGGTGGCTCATGTAAGGGTGTAATTCCGCGAAGGCCTCGTGGTGATGCCTCACTGCTAGGACGTAATTCTACAGTTTGGTGGTGGTGCCTCATTGTATGTATCTGGATAGTCAAGTCTTGGTGTCTTATGTAGTTTGGTACTTCTTGTGTAGATGTACGTTAATTATGCTTGACTCTGAACTCGTATGTTGAGTGTTATGATATAAGAATCCTTTTTGCACTAGCTTACCCCTTTGCTTGTTTATATGATTGTGTGTAGTTTACTCCTTTACGATGACCATCGATTCTATTGATGTGAGTAGATGTGAGAACCCTTGCTAGTGGTAATGATAATAGGGATGTTGCAGCTTGATGGATTGGACGGGTATTGGGCCCACTATGGGGCCATCACTGAAGGATTTTATTAGTTATGATTCTCTTGTCCGTACAAGACCTAGTATAATTAATTTTCACCTGTGTATTTTGTTTTGGACCGTGTGGGGCCTCTTTTTATGTAAAATTGGTGTGTTTGGTGTCCTGTGTACCTTCATACTCCAAACTCTATAATCTCTGAATATTCATATATGTGACGTTTTATTAATCTGAGGTTATCCAGTTTTTGGGATGTTACAAGATACGTGTAATATCCAATACATTATCGTATATGTACATCATATGTTGTCATCGATTACCTATTAAATAAATGTCACTTCTCTAGTGTATATTGTTGCATAAAAAGTGCACAATAAATATATATATACACATATATATATATATATATATATATATATATATATATATATATATATATATATATATTCTTTGAATCTAACTCAAGTCATTTTCCAACAAATTTGGTGGAATAACTTCACATAGGACAATATTTATAAGAGTTTACAGAAAAAAGGTTAAAAATATACATAATGAAAGGATGCAATGAAAGCCAGCTCAAGGGGAAAGTGAGTCAAACATTTGCTTTAGGCCTCCAGTAAAAGAAGGCCTCAATTTTTTTTCTAATACTAATATTTCTCTATGAAATTAATAATTAAATTAAATTTAAGAGAAAAGGCCTCAAAATTATTTTAGTATTAATATACATATATTAAATTAATTATAAAATTATGTTTAAAAAAAAAGTCCCCACAAAAATATTTTATTATTAATATAGCTCTATTAAATTAATTATAAGTTTATGTTTAAAATAAAATTTAATTAAATTATTATAGTTTGATAATTTTTATTGGTATTAAACATGATGATTAATGAGTTAAAACTTTTTTTAGTAAATTATAATTTTGTTTACAAAAAAAAGATAATGATTATATATCTTTATTCTCTTACCATCATTCTGTATTTTACTTTTTTACTTTTATCTCTATGTGACTTCTCTTGTCTCTCATTACTTTCTTCCCTTCTAAGAGTCACTCTTTTAGGGGTTTTACCATATTACATTCTTTGAATCTCATGTTGTTCGTGTGTATCAATTTTTTCATCCTCAATTTTGGTTAGTATGTTTTTTCTTTATATTTGTGTTGCTGTTATTTTTATTTTGTTTTAGATTTGTATTAGAATTATAGATGTGTTTCTTTTGTCCAGTTTTATTTTTCGGTACTTCTACGGGTTTCGAGAATTTTTTTTCATATATCTTGTCCACCTACTATCAAGTTGAGAAGAATAATGTTTTTTTTTAATTATTTTTGTTATTGATTAATCTTAAAATAAACTCTACAGGGTTGTGATAATTTGTTGAATATGATGGATTTGATTTATTTTCATAATTAAATATCTTAAGGGAAATTATACGTGTGAAAAATGATAAACCAATTTATATTCTTAATTATATAAAAAGAATAGATTATTTTTCAAATGCGTATATAGCTTATAAAATAATATTAACAATTCCAGTTGCTTCAGAAAGGAGTTTCTCAAAGCTGAAGATAATAAAAACATATTAAGATTAACAATGTCCCAAAAAATATTAAATGGATTAACCCTATTATCCATCGAAAAAGAAATGTTAAATGAAATTAATTATGACAATTTAATAAATAATTTTGCATAACAAAAAGCTCGAAAAATAAATTTTGAATAAAAGACTTCATTTTTTAAGTTTGTTTTAGGTCTTCCAATCTCTTGGACCGCCCCCAGATGCAAAATAGTAAAAAAAAAAAAGCTAAATATAAAAGACTAGTTGGTTATCTAATTCTTTCATAATTAAATTCTTCATTATCTATCAAATGATGATCATTCAATCAATTTTCCAAACAAATTTCAAGTCAATCAAATAATTCATTAATTAACTCGTACTAGAAAGATTCTCATTTAGCTTTTACATGCACAATCATAACAGTGGAAAATCCTATCTGTTATTCTTCCACTTATTATTAAGCAAACAAGTTTATAAGTTATAATAAATTAATTCATTTAGCTTCTTTCTATAATATAAGAAAGACTATAACCACTATTCATTATTATAATCCAACTATGAATATAATGCAATGCAGATTACATACGTGGTTGCAAACTATATAAATATTTTACCTTCCACAAAATAAAGAAGTTATTAGAAATCTAAAACAAATTCTGATTAAAGACATAAGACTGAAAAACTACATTTCAAAATAATGCTAAAGCAGGAATCAAAAATTCAAAAAAAATAGATGAAAATAAACTCCATTCAAATATGAAAATAAACTCTAATGATACATAACCTCATAATTCAATATGAAATTACAAGATAATCAATTAAGAGGGATAATTTTCCATGTGGAAGACCACCTAAAACATGAAGGGAAGTGGAGTAAATTACCAATTCTATCATCAATAATTCCCTTATCTTCAATCTTTTTCTTCCTCCAACCACAATTATGGAGATATAGGGGTACCTCCATCTTCATCTTCTATCACCCACAACACTCACTCACCTCCAATCCATTTTCATGCCCTCATGTTCATCCATCAACGAGATCTTTCTCCACTATTGGGTCATCGGTTAACATCTCTTTGTTCATATTGAGTTGGTTCACCACAATTTCAACTTGAGTGATGCACTCAAAAACTCCTTATATCTCTTCCATTCTCATGCTCTCTAATTTATCCCTAATTGTTTGAAGTTGGACTTGCTTCAATCGGCCATCTCTCTTGTATGCCTTCTCTAAAATGTTTCATGCTTTTTTTTGAAGTTTTTAACACTGGGTATCTTTTCAAAATCGAACTCATCAACATCTTGTTACAACATGTACATGATTACCTTATTCTTCATATGTGTTGTTTTCAATGCATTATTATAGGTTGTCGTTAGATTTGGGGTGCTTGTTGTTGGTTCTATGTAGTTGACTACTTTTGTCAACCTAGACATATGCACATTGCTTGTAATGCTAGCCATCGTACTCAATCTCTTCTAACACTCCACTTCTCATTTAAATTTGTTGACAACAAGTTTTTAGTGAATAATTTTGATTTACTTCCTCACTCATTCATAATAAAAAATACAATTGGACTTTATAGTCTTAACTTTAACTTTTCATTTTCAAACCTTAAAATTTGTTAATTATTACAAAACATGAAACACTAATGACCATTAACAATACAACATGACATAATAAACTCTTGACATTTGTACTCTACAACTAAAACATTAACTACCCTTTTAAAACTACTCATTTAAGTTTATGGAACAAATTCTCACAAGAATAATTAGGACGGAAAAAATTCATGAATCAAATTCGGCCCGTAGGAACTGATTTATCTCAATAAACAGTATTTAGGTCTAGTGTGAAAAATAAAATTCGACTGAATCTAATGAAAAAAATAAAAGAAAAAAATGATCAACTGAATGAAAAATTTCCGTAGAAGAATATGAATAATCCCAGTGGTTTGTCGATACCGGGAATAGGTGCTCAGGCGGCCTTATGATAGAGCATGTAGGTATTTAAAGAATTCATCATATGCTACCAGGAAAATAAACTTTTGACAAACAAAATTTTAACAAATTTAATAAAGTTTCTAAAAATAAAATTAAAGTTGATTAATTTTTTATTTTTTAATTAAAATAAAAAATAAAATAATATATTTTACCTAAATAGAAAAATTTGTCAAAACTTTGTTAAAAATACTTTGTTAACATATCATAGCTCTATGCTACAATATGCATTCATTTGTGTATTTGACGTGATTGTGATTGAAATATATTGTTGAGTGTAATGTCTATGATGTGTTTGAATTTATTAATCCTCTTATACATGTCGTTTACATGTGTAAGATATATATTTTTCCACTTTGTTCGTCTTGTTTGTTTAATTACTCGTTATAAGTAGGTATCAATTTGTTAAGTAATAAGAGGTTAGGAGTGATAAAGCCTTTGTTTTATTATGATGTTTTAATTTTATATGAAAACGAGATTGAGATGATTTATTTTAGCTTTGTTTTAAACAATCATTTCAGAGTTTTATTATGATTTTTATGGTAAGATTTATAATGTCTAAGAGTATTTTATCTTAAAACTTTTGTTTCTTTACTTTTGAGTTTTATTTATATAAATAATATATGTAAGTTTTTCCTTTTGCTTTTATCTTTTATATTTGAAAATACACGAATATGAAAATTGAATAAATGGCCTACAGTATTCTGATTCTGTCCATTCAATCGTTAATATCCTGTGAAGCACAACGTCAATGGCAACTCTGTATTAAAACATTCTTCATTTTCTAAATTATCCTCTCTGTTACATTTTTATTCCAACATTATTTTCTTCTCTAATGCTCTCTCTTTGTATCCAACAGTGGCGTGCAAGCTGTTCGTCCTCCTCCATTAACATCCACCTCCGACCCACCTCCTCTTTTTGATGGCACCACCAGGTTGTTTTCATCTCAATCCAAAGTTCGTATCTTTCATGGTTCTTCAATTTTAACATGCCCATGTCCTTGTTTGTTTTTATTGTTTATTTAGGTTGTACATCAGTTATTCTTGCCCCTATGCACAGCGTGTATGGATAACTAGGAACTACAAGGTTGTTTCTTTGTTATGTCCTTGTTTTTATGATTTCCATTTTTACTACTTCCATTTGCCAAGTTCTAAGTGCGTGCTTCTTGTGCTTTATTATGATTTTGAGTTTAATTTCTATGAGTAAACCATCTGAATAAAATAATTTATTCAACCAATAAAACATTATTATTGTTGAAATAACCCTTTTGAAGTAGTTTTTGTAAAAGTTATCCAGATTGTAACTAAATAACATTCTAACAACCTTTTGCACTGTCTACACATAGATTATTTACTCTTACTGGTAATTGAAACTACAGAGACTACAAGACAAGATCAAATTGGTACCTATTGATCTTCAAGATAGGCCATCTTGGTATAAGGAGAAAGTCTACCCTGAACATAAGGTGAGTAACTTAGACAAATTAGGGTAATTAAAGGGTTCTATTTTGCCATTTTGATTTGGTTTGGTTTGGTTTAGCAAGTTGAATTTGTTTCCCTAAAATATAATTTATTTGTAGGTGCCATCACTGGAGCACAATGGCAAGGTTTTGGGACAAAGTCTTGATTTGATCAAATATGTAGATGCCAACTTTGAAGGGACACCTTTGTTTCCTGGTGTAAGAACTAGAAACTGCACATTCTCTTTATGGCCTCTCTCGTCTCTTTGTTAGAATGAATTAATGATGTTAAGTTGAAATTTTTGTAGGATCCTGCTAAGCAAGAGTTTGGTGAACAACTATTATCCCATGTTGATACATTCAACAATGACGCGTCCTCTTCATTGAAAGGGGGTGTTGTACAGCAAGCTCGTAAGCGATATATTTAAGTTCATAACTATAGGAAAATTTCCCTTTTCATTTTCTACACAAATTCAAGTTGGTCCTTAAAATGGTGATTTAAATCAGGCTCTGCCTTTGAGTACCTGGAGAATGCTCTTGGTAAATTTGATGATGGGCCATTCTTTCTTGGTCAATTCAGTTTGGTAAGTTAGAATCATTTCATTAATCTTAGATTTTCGATTTCCTCCGATAAACTTGTTGCTTTTCAGTCTGTGATCATAAATGTTTGTCGTGATGCATCTAATGTGTTTGAATAACTCAAAATACCTTAGCATATCTTATTATACTCGATCATTGATTTCCATATTTCCTCGTTAGTTTTTAGAATTATGATAGTACAAAGAGTTAGTACTATAAATCCTATTGTAATACATTAAATATATTAATATGTTGTAAACATATTGTATTACATATTAGTTAGCACCAATTCTGTGTTTCGTGATCTTTAATCTCTATCCAAAACCCAAACATTTCAATAAGGTGAAAGATAGTCATGATTTGATCCCAATGTAGAATACTAGTATGATACGTGATTACATCAACGACCATAGCTTTTCTTTCACATTGTCTCAAAATATTTGTGATGATCAGGTGGATATTGCATACATTCCATTTGTTGAAAGATTCCAACCTGTCTCTATTGACGTGTTCAAACATGACATCACGGAAGGAAGGCCAAAACTTGCAACGTGGATTGAGGTACACTATAGTCAGTTGTGTGTAAAAAAGGTTCCATTTTTGGTGGAAATTTCTCTTTCTTTCAAATTTCTCAATTTGTTGCAGAACTGCTGACAGATTGTTCCATTTGAACCTGCATAACTACTAAGTAAATAACCCTTGAGACACACTGGTTACAAAAGCGAAATGTGAACGACAATGTTTCTTTTACAGGAGGTGAACAAGATTGATGCTTATACAGAGACAAAATTAGATCCCCAAGAAATAGTTGATAGATTCAAGAAACGTTATCTGGTAGTATATATATTATGAATCTCTTAACTATTGTTCATTTTGAAGAATCATGATTGGTTTCTTACTGATATCTTTGCTGCTACTTCTGCAGTCTCAACAGTGAGCGTTGGATTCAGTCAAATATCAGTTATGTTTATCTGCTAAAGTTGCTCACATAGTTATGTTCACTTCTCAGCTTGTATCTTTGATGTCGTAATAATGTTTATATTACCACCTTATTGTGCTCTTAGAGACTTATTTAGATGTTCTTTAGTTTCAAGGTTTAATGTAAAAATGTTGCATCTTTCTTTTGACCCAAAGTTCCCTTAAATTGATTTCTAGCTGAGCTTTTTCAACTAAGTTTTGTTTAGGATGAATTATCGCATACAAATCGATTTAACGACAAGTATCCAACTAGTGGTCACTTACTTTGTATAGTTGATTATGCTCCATGTTGTCTTGGTAGGGCTGATTGGTGGTCGGCCTAAGCTCTTGTAGAGGGTTAATAACTACTCGGTCTTAAAAGCGAACCAGTCCTCCGATTTCTCAAAGAGTTATTCTGTTTGAGGGCTTATATTTGTCTTTGCTTAACGGGATGAATAGGTATTCGGCCTAAGGGTTTGTCGAAGACCAGAGACTAGCCGGTCTTATACAGTACATCTAATATTTGTAGTATGTGACAATTTGAAAAATAGATTTTAGTAGTTTAAAAGCTCAAATGTTATTTAAACTTCACAATTTCTTTACACATTTTTGTTATCAATAACATTGTGTTTGGTTTCGGATGAGTAAACAAAAGTGAATATTCTCCCAAATAATATCCAATAATTTATATAAAACAGTAGAACTAATTTTATAGAAAATGGATACTTCAACTCAACCTCAAAGATGTAAATAAATAAAATGAAAACCATGTAACAGAGAAAATAATGAGTATATCGTTACTAAAAAGTTTATTTAAACAAACATAATCAACTATATTATAACACAATCTAATAATATTACTATAACATAGCCGATTATATAACAGTTAAAATAATCACATAATAATGATAATAATAATAATAAGGCTTAAATAATGATTTGTTCCTTGTTTTCATTCGGTTTTTCAATTTGGTCTTATTTTTTTTTTTCAATTTGGTCTTAATATTCGTCAATTTTATTCAATTTGGTTCTTTTCGCTAACACTGTTAAAATAGTTAATGGATTGTGAACAGTAACTACCCCGTGTCATTTTGTGATTTTTTTTTTAAATTTTTAAATTTTTTTATTTGAAAAAAATCTCCACGTGTCAAGTTCATATTATGCCACGTGTCATTTTGTGATTTTTTTTAATTTTTAATTTTGTTTTTATTTAAAATTTTTTATTTTTTTAATTATTTTTAAAATCATTATGCACATAATTGTTTAATAAAATGCATTTATCAATGACAACATTATCTACTTCCAAAGACTCTACACAATCTCAAATTGCAAGGAAAAATAAATTGGGGAGGTTAGGGAATGGAGAGATAGCACATGGGTATGACATTTAGCATAGAGGAGAGAAAGATTTGTTTGAGAAACACACCAAGAACAACAATTTAATCAACTCATAATAGGTCAACCTTTCAAGAAATGCAGTAAGGACACCTGGGTTTGGAAAAAAAGGAGGAATGTGTTTTTTCGGTTAGTTCGACATATAGAACTTTGCAAGACAATCAAAGTGGGAAAAGTAACACAATCTTCAAATCATATTGGAGTGTCAAGGCTCTACCTAATACACAATACCATGGGTAGGGGGTCTTGTTGAATAAAGGGCCAACAAAGGAAAAAATTAATTCATAAGGGGATACAACTTAACAATAATCTTTGTGAGATGTGTAAAGAACAAGATGAAAGTGTTTGTCACTTATTTTTCTACTTTAAAGTAGCTCAACAGGTATGGGATTTGTGTGATAGGTGGATTGGTGAATGCTTAGTGAAACATAAGCAACCTAAAACTCACTACCAACACTTTATCTCTCTCTCTCTCTCTCTCTCTCTCTCTCTCCATTACACAGCTGCAAGGTGAAGATTGAAGATCTTGGTTGATCTTGGAGGCACTTTGGCTTAGGATTAGTTTGAAAAAGTCGTGTATGGTTGGCTAGGGATAGCCACCATCAGGTTTGGTAGTTCTTGTGCCTCTAGTTGTTTACCTAGTGTGATTTCAGGTCTGTAAGTGTGATTCTTGCAGGGTGTTAGGCTAGATTTTTGTGTGAGTCAAAAATCGTGTGTGTTTCTTTGTTCAAAAGTTTAATCTTGGTCTGTGATTTGTAAATCTTTTGAATATAGTGGAAACTAGGCTCAAGTTGTCTTAGTAAACTAGATGTAGCTATGTGATTGAGTGAACCAGTATAAATATTGTGCCATTCCCTTCCCTTCATCTCACTCATTTTAAATCACTTTAAAAGCTCAAGAAAACAAAGTAATTCATTCTTTGTTGTGCTTTAATACGTTTATGTGTAATCTGATGTTGCATATCTGTTAGAAATATTGATTGGAACAAGTCTTTGTGTAAAAGTTTATTGTTTGAGTTAAATCTGCAAATTTTGCATTCTGCATAAATTCCCAGGATTTTAGCCGATTGATTTGAAATTTTAATCAACTGTTTCATAGGCTCAAGAACAAATTAGTCTACTATTTTATTTTTTTGACCGATTGAAAGTGTATTGTTCTGCAACTTTTCCATTCGAATTGCGTAGTCTATTTGATTCAATTAAAAGGGGTTTAAAGCTTTAGAAAAACTTTTAAACAGCTAATTCAACGCCCCCCTCCTCTTGGCTTAAATCATCATTTCAATCAAACAAATTTAACTTCATCCAAAAAAGCAGTAGGTTTGTTGGCATGTATAATTATGCAAGAAGGCACTAAGGACTTGAGCTGTTGCTGGAACAACCAAGGTAACAAGACTAGGAGCAAAGAGTGAAGCCTCTTAATGGCATGTAAGTTTTCCCATGTTTGATCATGTGGATACTAGGGCACTGCATGTGACCAATCTCATCAAGTTGCAGCAGTAGTTCAAGCAACAACTCTCAACTTGTTACTCCTTATTTTTAGTTAGCATATCTGCTAAGTGTAATGGTACTACAAGTTGTGCATCTTAAATTGAATAATTCTTTGAACTTTTTGTAAAAGGGTTTGAACATCCCTAGTATTCTATTTAATATTTATTTATTCTTTTTGTCCGTAAAAAAAAATTATTGAAAGACTTAATGATTTAACCAAAGGTGGATAGTGACTATAAATAACTTATTGTCATTCATTTTAAACATAAAGAGAAAATAATAATCTTACAAATTTATGAATTAAAAGATTTTTTTTATCTATCATATCAATCAAACCGTTTACAAAATTTATTTTCATTTTCTTTCACTTTCCTTTCTTTTTCCATTCTTTTTCCCTTGATCTAAATATTCACTATTTTTTTTCCTCTCATTTTCATCATTTTTACTTCCTCAAAGCCACTAGTTAAAATGAACAAACCCAAAAGAGGAATCACAAAATTCCATATTTATGATGAACTCTAATGTTGAGTCATCATTGATTTCATCCTCTCCCCCTCTCTCTCCACCCTAACTACCTTACTCAACAATAATAATTTCATAATTAATATTATACTCAACCACTCTGGTTGATGTCAAGAATCACTTACTGCATTATCCAAAAACCACTATTGAGTTGATACCTAGATGTAGGTATATATGTGTTTGGTTTAGGCCACCAAAACCCATAACCTATATGAAGCTTGAGCCTATTTGAGTATATTTGAATTACATATTTTAATCTCAATCTATTTAATAATTTAGTGGGATTAAAACCCATAACCTATATGACGAGGTAAATGGGTTTCATCTAAATTTAGTGAGATTTTGTGGAATTTTAATAATTTAATATAAAAAATGTAATATTAATGCATTATATGTGTAAGTTAAGTAAAAATAATAAAAAATATATAATTTGTTTATGGTTAAATATTTTTATACTTAGTATGAAATTATAGATTAAGTAAGACATTGTTGGATAATGTGAGTTTTCTATACTAATTATGTTGCGTTGCTTTAGACAATTTATCTCTTATATAGGGTTATTTAAGTCAATTTTTGTGTCATTGTTATATATGCATCTTCTAAAGAATCAAATATGATAAGTTCTACCCTTAATGTAATAAATTTCGAACAAGTTATATGGTTCTACACAAAGTGAGTACTAGAGTAAAACAACTACTAGAAAGAAACATTTATTTTTTAGACTTGGACGATTTGATCATTTCATATAGGCAACACAAGTCGCAACAATCTTATACAAAAAGTTGATAAATATTAGTTTTGACACGCACAACAAACTGACAATCTTACGTAGAATCATAATGTATTTTGCACGAGCTTTTTATTTTATCTATAAAGTAAATCATAAATCGTGTTATGAACAATATGGAAAAAATGTATCATCTTTGTAAAATTTTCACCGTGTGAAGATATCTCTAAACAATAACTTTTATTGTACATCTTTTTTAGAGTTATTCTTGCGTCTTAAACAACTTTTTTTTTCTTTTTGTGATAAAGATTGATAATAATTAAATATTAGAAAAGTAAGAAGTGACTTATGGAAAAAAAACCTAAAACCTTATTGTTTCATTCCGATGTAGAATCTTGTTATTGGTTTTAGGATGGGTGTCAATATTCCTCTCTCAAATTTGTTAATAGAATTAATGTCAATCATCATACATTCGAGGTATTATCCGTTTTGAAGCGTGTGTTTGGTCATCGTTTATCTTTGAAAAACGTTTTGGAGAGTAAAAGGAGAAAAAAGTATTTAAAGTGTCTTAAACTTTGATTTCGAAATAATATAAAACTGTTGGATGTGATAGGAACACATATATTCTTTTTCTTAATGTAAAATGTGCACAAAATACTCGTTATTGACCTTGTATGTTGATAATTAAAAGTGCATAAAAAATACTTAATTTTGATTATTGTAATCCTTTACATGTAAATAATAATTGGATAAACTAGTATAGTGTCTTTTATCTTATGCTATTGCATTTTTATATGTTTATATTGCCCTTAACAAGTTATTTGTTAAAATCATTTTATAAACTATTTTTATATGTTTAGCAATCATCCCAAACCGCCCATCTTTTATTGTCTTGCAAAAAGACTTTTAAAACGTTTTTAAACTCTATTCAATCTTGTACTTCCAGAACTAACATATTCTTTTCATCAACATGTGTAGTTAGATGTTAAAACCCCTGTAACAAGTTCGTTTTAAAGAAAAACTATTTTTTAGGTTACTTAAAGTACAAGTTATGTAACCATTCAAACACTTTTTTTTTATTCGATAAATCTTATAGATAGACTTCAAAATATAAAAATATTTATACTATCAACAATAAATTGATTACAATTGTTGGTAGTGAGAGTATGTTGGCTTATTATTTTGTACAATAATTTCTTCTGTGTGAATATTTTATTCATTCATTATTATTACTATAATAATCTTACCACATAATCCAAAGTTATCACAGCAAATTTAATCATGGAATACCATTTCATGTATCCTTAATAAATATCCACCTCAAAAAACTTATCATGCTTATAAGGGGTCACTATAGATAGTTTGTAGAAAATAATATCATAATGATAGGACGAAAACAACCCATGGATGGCAGAGAAAGTGAAACCTATACTAATAAATCTATCTCTTCATTTGACTTGTGTCTCTAGAGTTTTATTAGAGTCGTTCTGGAGTTTTTAATATGTATTTGTTTGATTCTTCCCTTAAAACAGAAGCCAAACATACATTTTAATGTTTTTTTTTTCCTTGTAACACAGTTATTTTATATTTTAAAATAATTGTGTAGTGAACACGAAATTATTTTTACCCATTGCTTCAAATTATTATTTGTTTAAAACATATACACTGAGCTTAAAGATTTTATATTTTGAAACAAAATACTTATTCTTTTAATATATATTCAGCTTACAAAACTTATATATACTCAATTACTTTATATATCTTTTAAATAGTATTATATAATTGAAAATTAGGAAGTTTATGCTGTGTTCCTTGAAAAAAGAATAGACAAATTTTTTTTATCCTGTGTGATACTTTATACATAATCAGACTTGAAATGAAATTCTTTATATTTTTTTTATAAAAGAAGATAATAAGAATAAATTAATAAAAAATAATTTTCTCATATATTAAAATTAGCCTACGTTGTTATAGAAAAAGAAAATAAAGAACTATATTTTAAATAAATTAAGGTAAAGTCATTTTTATAATTTAGTTTTTAAACATAATTGTTTTTTTAGTATTTATAAAAATATTTAGGAAAAGACAGTCTGACAAAACTATAATTCGATGTTATATTACTAGTGAAATAAAAGAAAAAAAATGAAAGAATGGGGAAAAATCCTGTAACAGAATATTTGAATTAGTTATCTGGGATGTATCATATTAATCTTTCAGTTAAAAGAAATCCAAAAATATTTAAATTATAATATTACGACATATATAAGGATTGAAATGATAATAAATAATTAATGTTTAATAATTATTTGAATTTATATATAAGGACACTTATTACTCTTTACTTGAATAATTATATTTGTTTATATTATTAACAAAGAAATTTATATATGTACCTAAATTTTGTTTTAATTTTATCTTTTAATGTTAACAAATATTTGATCTGAACTGTTTACACTATCTAATATACTCTTGATTTAATGTCAATTGTAAATGTTAACCTAAATATATCAAAATTTTAAACATTAATAAATTTTAATTTTACCTCAAAGTTCACTATTAAAATTATATTTCATAAATTGGAATTTTACCTCAAAGTTCACTATTAAAATTATATTTCACTGAGTGGATTTTGTCAACGAGATTAGTGAAAACACATACACTACAAGCATATGCGTCAATTTTTTTTATCATAATAAAATTATTTTTATTATTATAGTTATAAAATTAAATATTATTCTTTCTATAAATTTACTATAAATAATTTTTATTTATTTTATAGGTAGCTTCATTATTAGAAATGAAGTTTAAAAACACATTCAAATTAAAAATAAAAACTATTAAATTTAAAGAATTCATAAAATTCATAAAATAATTATTTTAATTTGAAAAGAAATTTTATTTAAAGAGTAAATTTGAAAAACAAATATGAACGTACAAGAGAGAATCTCTTTTATACAACTAAAAAAATTTATAATTTTAATGTAAACCGTTTTTATTTATTTTTTAAGTAGTTTTATAATTGAAAAATATTTAATTTTAAAAAAATAGTCAAATTGAGAAAAAGTTACTTAAAGGATAAATATAATAAAATAATTATTTTATTTAAAAAAAAAACTTTAATTTAAAAGATAAAAATGGAAAAGTGAATACCAAAATATCAAATCATTTATACGCATATATATATATATATATATATATATATATATATATATATATATATAATTACTTTATTTAAAAAAAATTATTTTATTTAAAGTATAAAATTGAAATAACAAACCTGGATATCAAGACGTGAATGTTATTTATATATAGGTATAAATTTAAAATATTTTTATTTAAAAGGTAAACTAAAAAATGTGAACATACAAAGAAAAATACCTTTATATAAATATAGATATAAAAAAATTTTATTTGAAAAGTAAAATTGAAAAACAAATATCAATAAATAAATAGAAGATTGTCTTTTATATATAGGGATAAAAGTATAGATGATACACATGTGTCCTACATATATATATTTGCATTTTATGATAATAAAAAAATAATAATTATAAAAAATATAAATTATAGTTAAATATGATTTTGGTCTCTTAACTTACAGTGAATTTTAGAATAAGTCCATTTTAAAATTTTAGACTAATTTAGTCAATTATCTTTCGAAATAGGTGGATTTAGTCATTTTAATAAGATTTTGTTAGGTTTATTTCAAAATAAATCTAACAAAATCTTATTAAAAGGGTTAAATTAACATATTTCAAGAGATGAAAGACTAAATTTATCCAAAATTTTGAAATGGACTAATTCTAAAATTTACTGAAAGTTAAGGGAGAAAAAACATATTTAATTCTATAAATAATTATCATAATGAAATAATTTTTATTGTAAATACTTTTATAACTTAGTTGCATAGTTAAAAAAAATATTTTAAATTTAAAGATAATATAATTAATAAAATTATTATTATTAATTATTAATAAAGATAAAATGGATAGTAAAATGTATAAAAGGAAATGGTTACGAGCAATTACAAAAGCAATCCTTATTATGTATACGTATAAATGATGAGTACATACGCTTAAACGTATATTATTCACTTTTACTTTAAAATAAAAAAAATAAATGTAAATTCTTTTAAGGTGTTCTTTTTAATAATCGTATGATACATGAACAATGGATGCAAAGAAAATTAGTAACTCTGCAGCTGAGACAAACTTTGAAGATTAAACTTTGTCAGGATAGGATTAGATTAGATTAGATTATATATATATATATATATATATATATATATATATATATATATATATATTTAATATATATATATATATATATATATATATATATATATAATTTAATAATAAAATTATTAGAAAAACATAAATCATTTTTTAAAAAAGTAAAAGAACTTAAAACATTTTTTAAATTTATTAATCAAATTATTAAAAAATCTTAAAATAAAAAATATACAATTGTATAAAAATCAAGAAAACGTAAAAAATATTAAAAAAAATTCAATAATCATATTATTAGGAAATATTTTTAATATAGAAAGATAAATTTGAATAAAAAAATCAAAATAAGAAAAATTTAGAAAATAAAACAAAATAAATCGTATATTAAATTCATGACTTCATGAAAATAAGAGAAGCATATAAAATTATAAATATATATATATATATATATATATATATATATATATATATATATATATATATATATATATATATATATATATATATCAGTGAAGTTATAAATAAGGTTTACGACTTCTTTTAAAATTAAAAGTCGTGTTTGTAAAAGACTACTTCATACTTTTAATATTTTAAAGTGATACTTACAGTATTAAACTTTACTTATTTACATAAAATTTTCAAAATATACCTATATATGTAATTTTAGTAAAAAAGTTACATTATTTTGTAAAAAAAATTGCCAAAGTTGTCCAAATTGACCCAAATTGGTTGGTGGATGTTTAGTTCAGTGGTCTTGGTTTCCGTGAGCTATCTCACTGTTTTTGACTTTGAAACTAGGAAATGACGCTTAATAATGAGAACCCAACTTTGACCTATATAAGTGGAACTCGGATTTGTGATCAAGTATCGGAGTAATGTTTAACATAGATAATATTTTAATCCAATTTTTTTATTCAATTTTAATCCATCATTCTTATTATATTTATAGATAATTTATTTTAATTTTTTTTAATAATATGATATAATATTTTAGAGATAATTGAAATGATGATTTAAAATATTATTGTCCTATTTATATAATGATATTTTAACTTATTTTTGTGATTCATTTTTAATTAATTTACTCTTATTACTTTTAAATTATTTATTTTAATTATTTTAATGATATGTCATGATAATTTAAGAATGATTGAAATGATAAATTAAAAATAGATAGAAAAAATAAATTAAAATAATATTTTCCCGTAACATATCAGTGGGAACCTTTAAAATATTTTTGAAAATTTGTCATTATTAAGATGGTAAGTATAAAAGAAAGTAAAATAACTATGTAAGAAAATCAAGATTAAAGAAGATAGTAGAGTGAAATATTTTCCCTCTGTTGCAACTGTGAACGAAGTTTCTAATAAGGAAAATAATGTTTTTGACAAAATTTTTTTTGACAAAATTGACAAAATTACAATAAATAGAATTAAAATAGATTATTATTTTATTTTTTAACCAAAATAAAATAATAAAATAATACTTTTTTACTTAAATTGGTAATTTGTTAAAAATTTTGTTAAAAAAACTTTGTTAACCAATCACTTCCCATGAGTTATGATAGTTTAACAAAGTTTTTAACAAAGTTTTTGACAAAGTTTTCTATTTAGGTAAAAAGAATTATTTTATTATTTTCTTTTAATTAAAAAATAAAAATTTAATCTGTTTTAATTCTATTTTTAGAAACTTTGTTAAATTTGTCAAAGTGGTAATTTCCCTACAGATTTACGGCAAGAGTTTTTCTATTGTTTGCTGTTTTCAACTTTATCTGTAATCTTTATTCATAATCTCACTATTTTCTCCATATTAACAATCCTTTGTTCAAGAAATAATTAATTATCCTTATTCTTCGTACAGTTTTCTATAAAGAAGCAAACTTAAAGAGCTATTCTAATTCAAACATAAAACTCTCTTACAAGTTCAAAACAGAATAAAAACATAAAACTTAAAGAGCTATTCCATCATAAAAGAGAATTATAACGAAATAGAGATTTTTTATAACTATCTCAACCAAAAAATAAACCTAAATAATATTGCGTAAGAAACAGTAGTAATGCAGCACAAAAAAAACTTCATTGTTTTGTCATTCCTCCTTTCCTCCAAAAGAAGAAGCAGCGGCAACTATCCAAAAACAAGAAGATGACAAATATAACTAACGAGGGAGGAGTTTATTTTGATGAGCCTGAAGCATCTCTGTAACTTGACTCATGGATGGTCTTTCATTCATGTCATCTTCCACGCACTGCAAAGCCACTTCAACCAAAACCTCTGCTTCGGAAACATCGAAGTTTCCTTCTAAGCTGGGATCAATTATCTCCAACATCCTAAACCCAAAAGTGGGTGCAAGCTTTATCTTCTCCCTTATCCACGTCACCAGCCGATGCTTCTCTATATTCCCACTGTTCTCAAGACTGTGGATTGCCATAGGACTTCTTCCACTCACCATTTCCAACACCACAATCCCATAGCTATAAACATCCACCTTCGAAGTGATACGGAGATTGTAAACCCACTCCGGAGCCATGTACCCTCGAGTTCCTCTTATTCGTGAAAAACTAGAATTTACACGCTCGTCTCTGTTTAAAAGTTTTGACAATCCAAAATCTGCTACTTTTGGTTGGAACTCTGAGTCAAGGAGAATGTTTTGAGGCTTCACGTCGCAATGCAAAATCCACTCCAAACACTCTTCGTGTAAGTAAGCCAAACCTCTCGCTGTGCCCACAGCAACGTTGAACCGTTTCTTCCAATCAAGTGCGTTGCCAAATAGATTGTCTGCTAAGGATCCATGTTCCATGTACTCATACACTAAAAGCCTGTGCTTCCCTTCAACGCAATACCCCCACATGTCAATCAAATTCATGTGGTTCAGCATCCCAATTGTGCTTATTTCAGCCAAAAATTCAGCCTCCCCTTGAGTAGCTTCGTTTAAGCGTTTAATAGCCGCAACACGGTTATCATATAATGTCCCTTTATAAACAACCCCTCCTGCTCCTCGCCCCACCTCTTCTTTGAACCCTTTTGTCGCGGATCTTAGCTCTGCATAGGTGAACCTCTCAAACCCTGTGGCAGACAGAAGGTGTTTTTGTTGATCCAGCGTGTCAGGCTGTTTACTTGTTCTGAAAAAGAAGAACCACACTATGAAAATGGTGGAAAACTCAAACACCCCGACCCCGCAAGCGAACCAAACCAAGAAACTCAATGTGGAGTTTTTTTTTAGCGGCTGATAAACCCTGTTCAAATTTTGAGACAAACGAACGGAGCAATTCATCCGGGAATGCTTTGGAATCTTCGCGGACGAGCGCAAAATCGCATTTGGCAACTTTAGATACGTATCTTTATCGTAACTAGGACTAACCCTTCCATTGAATGCCACCTTTTTCAGGTAACAACCATGTTCTCCAAACTCATTAAACCTGAACTCAACAGCTACACATTTATCACAAAGTGCCAGACATCGATTTTGGCATTCCTTTAAGCTCGAAACGAATTCATAGGACATATCATAGCCATTCAGTTCCGTGCTTGGAAGATGGAGAAAACCCAAAGACTGACGACTGTTACAAGAAAAATCAGAAGGAGAAAACTCAGGCTCACAGCCCTGAGTCCAGTCATTAGGATCCTTAACCTTATACCCGTTCAAGCGATAGCAAGTCCTCCCAATAACAGGATCATGATTGCAGATGCTGTTCTGTCCACAAATTCCATGAATGGAGCACGGTTGGGAAACAACTTGCCACGTCACCTCCCAGATCTTACGCTCCTCGTTGAAGCTATACAAACGCAAATTACCATCAGAATCCATCTTGAGTCTCCTGTACAGTTTTTTGGGATAATCGGTGGAGCGGAATTCAAACCCATCAGAGGAAGTGAAGAGTCCAAAGGAATCTAACAAAGCGATTTTGGTTATATTGTAGTTGGTTCTGCCCGTGGGAAGCTGCCACGATGCTTGCCAGTACGCGCCGGGAAAAGTGTGACCTTTGTAGAGTAAGCGAAGAAAGGACTCGTCGTCGAAGTAAAGTTTGTAGAGTCCGGAGGAATGGTTCGTTGCACTTCTCGGAGAAACGAGGGCGCCTCGCTCCGTGAGTGGCTGCGTTGGAAGAAGGGTGTCGGTTGGGGAATCGAAGCTTTGCCAAATGGTTGTGCCTTCGGAAGTGAGGAGAAGAAGGTTTCCATTGTTTCTTAGCTTTAGGTGAAGTTGGAAGGAGGAAAGAGTGGCGGTTTCCCAGATAATGGTTCCTCCAGCATCAGTCAAAACGAGGTTGCCGTTTGTCCGGAGTGAGAGGAAGGAGCCTTTGCCGTTGACGGGTTGGTCACGGTTGGCCATCCATAAAACGGTGGGTTGTTTGGAGCGCGTGAAGCAAACGGAGAAGCAGAGGGCGTTTTGACCAACTCGGAAGAAACTGGCGGAAAAATCGCCATTGGATGAAAGGAGGATGTCGCTTTGTTTCTCTACCGAAAGTGAGGAACCTTCTGGAAGTGTGTCTCTGGCTGCAGATGAAGTGGAGATGAATAGAAGAAGGAGAAAGAGGTGGTTTCGCATTCCTCTACAGAGCATAAAGTGCAAGAATTAATGGATGTAGATACACCAATCAATCCGTTGTTCCAAACCTGATACCTGTTTATATACGTCTACCATTTTATTCTTTTTCCTTTTTTTTGTTGTTGAGTGTATCAAAATTAATGACTGCCATAAGATAGTATACAATTGTATTTATCTTTTAAGCTATTGTTATTATCATTTTATATTTAGCATTGAAACTTAAAGAAGATAAAGAATGGTAAGTATAAGATTTTTGCTGAGATTTTTATTATTTTTAATTTTAGCATCAAACACGAAAAGTTGATAAAAAAGGAATTTTGTATCCCTAATAAAAGGAAAATGGCACTATTTGAATCACATTGTTAACATTTCCATTCAAATAAAATCACTTTTAAAAAATGTACTAGTTATACATACATTATCTTTTAGTTTCATGGTTGAATAAAAATAAATTGGACACCATGTATAAAATTAGTAAATTTAGAGGTCATAAAATGCTTATTTAACAAATATATATATATATTAGAAAAGTTTTAGTGCCCTTTTTTCACGTCATATGCCCCCAATGCCATCTATTAACGAATTCAGCCCCACATTTTTTAAAAAATTTGAGTTCAAATTAATAAAAAATATATAATTAATTTTTAAAATAGTTTGTTAAATATAAAATTATAAAATTAAAATATATATCTAAAAGAAGTTTTTTAAATAATTTTAAAAAAAATAGAATAACGATTAAAAATAAATTATTATTAAAATAATAATTAAAGATAAAACTGAAAAAATAAAAGTGGACACAAAAATGATATCTCTTTATATATTATTATCAATTAAATTTTGTGTTAAATTTAGAAGTTTTAGTTTTCTATTTTGAAAATATCTCAATTTGATCTTTAAAGTTGATGTGGTTAGAAGATAGACAAGCAATAACAAACAAATCAACTAATGTTGTATTAAAAGGAGGCAGCAATGGTACCTTCTTCTACTATGAAGGCCCATTCAATCTTGGTTGTATTATGTAGAGTATCACAACACAAGGAAGTACACGAAGAAAATGTAGAGTTGTGGGAAGTAATTTTAAAAATTATGTCCGCTGATACTGAAGAACTTAAAAGCCCAATAACTCGGATGTGATAAGCCCATAGCCATCTTAAGAATGATTAATTATTAAACATTTAAGGTGTTGCAAATACGGTATTTTTACCAAACTGGTGCATCACCATACTTAGATAGGAGAATTCTACAACATTTTTTCTCATGAACTAATTATCACTTCTATTTCTTTATGAGACTTTCATTTAAGGACTTCATATCTTTCATACCTAGAAGATCATGTTTTATATCTCATCCAACTAATCTAGTGAATTTTCTTTAGATATTCTTTGTCACTCTTTAAAATCTGTTTAAATATATAGTAATTAAGTGGAGAGGAAATTTGGTATGCCATTAGTATAATTAATCAGATAAAATTTGTACAATCTTTAAAAAGAGAAAAAATAATAATTAATATAAGATGTTTTATATATTTTATCGTTTTATCAAATTTATCTAGATTTCATGAAATAATTAGTTTTATTCTCTCTTTTTAAGTTTGTTATCACTAGTATACTCTTACAAAAAAAAAAATTAATAGTGTTTTTAATAAATTTATATTGACTATTAATATATTTTTTATACATTAATAAGTGATTTATTCTTAAAAAACAAGTGAAAAGCACCTCAGTTCTTTAGGGACGAAATTGGAAAATCCATTATAAATAATTTCATATAAAAAATATATAAAAGAGTGTGAGCAAAGATTATTATCCGCCAAGTTTGTGTTCTCGTCATTATCGTTGAAATCTGAGTTCCAACTACAAAACAGAGTGTGATGGCTGGTGGAAACCACGAGCAAGCAACTAAAACCATCCACTTCAAAATTTAGGTCAATTTAAGGCGGCTGTTAGTTTATAATAAATAATTTGCAAACCTGTTTCATTTTTTATTTCTCTCTGTATTTTTGTCTTCTACTTTCGTCTACCTGTCCATAGGAGTCAAGCAACCAATATAATATGCATTTGTATTTACTTTGAATATCCATTTATTAATAGTTTATCTTTATAGAAAAAAATAATAATTAATCACCATCAGTAATATCTCATCTTTAACACTTTCTGTCACTCGAAGTAGAACTTAAAATACCAGATCAGTCATGTATTGCTAATTTTATTTGGTATAAACATTATATTTATCAAGTAATCTAATAAAGACATGGATAGTAACTTGGCAAATGGCACTTATTATAGCTTCAATCAGTGAGGTTGTGAAGTTTTTTTGTTTCGCATACGTTCTAAGCCAAGCATTCGTCCATCATTTGTTGTATTTTTCTTCTTGTTTTACCACAACTTGCTACTTTTTTGTCAAAGAGTTTTTGGTTTTTCTGGTGCCATGTCTGCCATTATTGTTACAGATAGGAGAAACTAAAATTGGATATAAAGAGAAAAAATACTATTAGAAAAAATTCTCATAATCGGTGGATATCTTAATAAAGGTGGGTATACTCTCTCCTTCAAACTTTATAGTCAGATCCACTTTTTTTTTTTTCGTTAATTAAGATTAGACTTAGTGTTTTTAGTAGTTATGTAAAATATAATTATTTTATATTCTTTATTTACACATAAGATGAAGATGTGTTAATTCTTTTGCTAGCACACCAAATCATTACAAATAGTAAAATAAAAGTTTAAGTATATTTTTTTAAGATATTTACGTTTATTTATCTAATTATGATTACTTATTTATGTTAATGGTGGCAAAAATCATGTTTGATTCAATTTAAGAGAAAAACATACAGATTATAAAAGTTAAAAATTGATTTAGTAAAAGAATCATCAAGATTAGATTATGTAAACTAAATTAACGCATTCAATAAATAAAGATATTATTTGTTGAATTTAATTCTCTTTAGACCGTTGTCAAAATACCTATTAATATTTAATCTCATATTTGAAATGTACACCTTATTAATAATTCTTTTTTAATCTAAAGTGGAAAGAAATATTTGGGATTGATATTACCAATTTAAATTTTTTTAACAAAATTAAAAATATTCCCTTCTTAAACCAGACCAAACACACAAATTCGTGTTTTCATACAGGTACATATCATAACTCAAAAAGACGATCAGTGCCTTCTTTGAGCCATGTCTTATATTATTATAATTATAAGACAAAAATAAATAAACAAAAAAGTCACCTCCATAAGCTAATGAGCTTAAAATAAAAAGGTTTGTGTCACAAAAATATTAACGTGTAAATTTTATCTCGATAAACTCATTCAAATTAAGGAAGCTATCTCCAAAAAATTATTTCTTTTGTATATTCTTTAAAATTATTAAAAAAACTTATTATAATAAATTAATGATATTTTAACCCACTTTTAATACACACTTTAATTATCTTTAAATTATCACATCTTATCATTAAAAAAATTAAAATAAATAATTAAATAATAATTAGAATAATGAATTAAAAATAAATAAAAAAATAGATGAAAAGGTCATTATCATTATTTTGGAAAAAGTCTTTTCTATATACACTGCTCCTTGCCCAAGCTATTTTCTCTGAACCCTTTTGTTGGGGCTTTTTGATCGGCGAATACGAACCTTGGAAGCTCCATGGCAGAAAGCAGGTATCGTTGTTGATCCAGCGTGCGACGGTGCTTGGTTGTTCTGAACAAGAGAAGCACACACAAGGAAAACAATGAAAACTCAAACGCAAGCGAATCAAACCAAGAAATTGACGGTGGAGTTTCTCACAGCAGGTTTCAACTGTTCACAAATACCAAGGCCTTCCAGTAACAGATCATAATTACACATGCCGTTAAGATCCATCTTCAACTAAGAGGAGAAGAATGAAGAGGGTGACGTCATGTCCATAATGCTTAGGGTTTTTTAATTATACTTTTGAGAATGGCTTAAATGCCCTTTTTCTGCACAGAAATATTTTACTTATATTTAGGTGGATACTCGTACACCGCCTTTTTTTTTACCATAGTATGGTAATTTTTTCAATGTTACATAAAGGGTATATTTGAATTTTTCTTAGCACATATTGTGCTTTGAGCATGATTTTAGAAACAAGAAAGGGTCCATAATTATGGAAATACAATCAAAGTACTGTTTTAAAATTGCTGAACCTTTAAATTTCAAATTCTAAATTCTAAATTATATACTGAAATATGATTTTGTTATTAGAATTATTTTTTCTTTCTCTTTTTCTCTTCCCCGTCTCTTCTTCTTTTTATTCATTACTTTATAATAAATATTTAGTTAGATAAAACCCACAAATTGGTGTTTATTCTACTGGTGGAATTATAAAATAAATTTTAAAAAATTAAACTATCAACTGATTTACCGAAGGATTTTTACAAAATTTAATCATCGAAGAATTTAAAAGAAATTGTAACTAATAAATTTATCAAAAAGATTTAATTATTTATGAATTTTCGTCATGGTCAAGACTTAAAGACGCCTATTTTACTGACAAAATGTGAAAAAATTATATATATATATATATATATATATATATATATATATATATAATATCTTAGGAGTACCCCTTTATAAATATCCAAATTTAAGTTCATTATGGTTGAATGATAAATAAATAAGAGTCAAAAATGAATTTGGATTCTCTGCTAAGTTTTTTTTTGTGTTATTCCTTTACTGTGTTTTCATAATACATTGATTATCATTAATTTTGACATTTTAAAATATATTAAAAAGATATTTAAAATACTGACATAATGTATTTTTAATACTCAGTAGAGGACAGTAAAAAAAAACAATAGAGAATCTAAACTCATGAAAAAATGTACAGGATTCAAGAAAATGGAAAATGGGTAAATACACCCAAAACTTAATTAAATTTTAAGTCTATGATAAATTTAATGGCTTTAATCGAGTTCCCATTATTTATTTTTTGTCCATTACATACTTGAAAATTCAATATTTTTCAATTGAATTACTGTCGTTGTTTACTTGATAATGTGATTATTAGTTTGTCTTGTTACCTTGCTTAATTGTTTTTACATCTTTAAATATGAAATTACCTAGTTTTGTTGTAAATATAAAATGTGGCTTCTATGATTGGATGAGAGTAAATTGAAGTGAAAAGAAAAACAAAATGAAAAACTAAATATAATGTTAGGAGACTACGGAGGTCCATTTGAGAATGGTTTGCCACCAGAAGACCTTCTTTAAATCTTTCATTTGCCTTTTGCATGGCATAATAAGGTCATGAATTCAGATGCAAAACTCTTTTTCTTGATTATTGAACTTCGTTTTGGCCACTTGGAGTTTGCAACTTATCCTGTCAAATTTTCATTCTTAATGTCCACAACTTTACACCGTAAGACGACCTCTATTCTGCAATATCTAATCTTGGATTCGCAAAGTTCACGCACAACTCCAATCCAACTATTGAGTTGATTGCCGAAAGCCAAAAAACTTGACCAACATTACCAATTGAAGCATAGAATAATCGTCATGTGCCAAGTTGCTATGTATAGGACATACCAATTGGGTCGTTATTGGATTATTTGATTAAATTAATAATATACATATATTTATTGGTTGCTTGACTCCAATGGAAGACTATATGAAATTAGACTGAAAAAATACTCAAACAAATAGAAAATGAAATATGTCTGCATTGCTGATTTGTAAAATATTATAACATACCCAAAGTTGTCTCAAATTGACCCAAATTTGTCAGTGGATGTTTAGTTCAGTGGTTTTGGTTTCCATGAGCTATCATCACACAGTTTATGTGGTTGGAATTAATGGCGCTTAATAATGGCAACTCGGATTTCTTTGTTCATCAAGTATTGCAGTAATGTTTGGCTCACATAATTTCTCTCTTATTCTTCTTTACATTTTTATGTAACATTTCAAATTGTTTAATAAGAAGAAAACGGGAAAATGAAAGAAAATAACAGAAGCTAAACTGCAATAAATAAGATTTTGAGTTAGAAATTATATTTTTTAAGTAGTTTTAAAATATATAAAAATAAAAAATTATTTAAAAAATATTACAATATAATATAATATATTATAAGAGAAAGTTATCGAATTTTATTTTTTTAAAAAATATCTTCTGTAAGAATATTATACCAAAAGAGTATTTGACAGAAAAGAGAGAAACAGATTGAAGCATGAAGAACCATTATCGTTGAAAAAACAAGGCTGAGTTAAGAAGATTTGTTAAAATACATTAAGCTAAAACGGTAAGTATAAAAGGAAGTTGAAAAATTATGTAAGAAAATCAAGATTAATCTTTCCCTCTATTACAACCAAGAGTTTTTGGTTAATGTTATTTATTTACTGTTGGCTGTTTTCATTTTTATCTCTAATCCTCATTCATAATCTCTCTATTCTCTCCACATTCACAATGTTCAACCATCGTTAAAAGAAGTAATTATCCTTATTCTTCGTGAACAATTTTCTAATAAGAAGAAAAATTTAAGAGGTATTCCAACCCAAATATAAAACTCTTACAGAAATATATTTTTAATTCTTTTATAGTTTAAAAGTTTTGATATTAAAACTTTACTGTTTTGTAATTCATTCTTTCCTTCATCTTGAAGCTGTTCTCATGTAGAGGAAAAACGAAAAAACAAGAAGAATAAGAAAATTAAAAGACGAAATATAACTAACGAGAGAGGAGTTTATTTTCGTTGGCCTGCAGCATCTCTGCAACTTGGCTCATGGATGGTCTTTCATTCATGTCATCTTCCACGCACTGCAAAGCCACTTTAACCAAAACCTCTACTTCTGAAACGTTGTAGTTTCCTTCCAAGCTGGGATCAATTATCTCCTCCATCCAAAACGCACAAGTGGGTGCATGCTTTATCTTCTCCCTTATCCACGTCACCAGCCGGTGCTGCTCTATGTCCCCACTGTTCTCAAGACTGTGGATTGCCACAGGACTTCTTCCACTCACCATTTCCAGCACCACAATCCCATAGCTATAAACATCCACCTTCGAAGTGATACGGAGATTGTAAACCCACTCCGGAGCCATGTACCCTCGAGTCCCTCTTATCCGTGAAAAACTAGAATTTCCACGCTCGTCTCTGTTTAAAAGTTTTGACAATCCAAAATCTGCTACTTTGGGTTGGAACTCTGAGTCAAGGAGAATGTTTTGTGGCTTCACGTCGCAATGCAAAATCCACTCCAAACACTCTTCGTGTAAGTAAGCCAAACCTTTCGCTGTGCCCACAGCTACGTTCAACCTTTTCTTCCAATCAAGTGTGTTGCCAAATAGATTGTCTGCTAAGGATCCATGTTCCATGTACTCATACACTAAAAGTCTGTGCTTCCCTTCAACGCAGTAACCCCACATGTCAATCAAATTCATGTGGTTCAGCATCCCAATTGTGCTTATTTCAGCCAAAAATTCAGCTTCCCCTTGAGTAGCTTCGTTTAAGTGTTTAATAGCCGCAACACGGTTATCATATAATGTCCCTTTGTAAACAACCCCGCCTGCTCCTCGCCCAACCTCTTCCTTGAATCCTTTTGTCGCTGATTTTAGCTCTGCGTAGGTGAACCTCTGAAACCCTGTGGCAGACAGAAGGTATTGCTTCTTATCCAGCGGGTCAGGGTTCTTGCTTGTTCTGAACAAGCAGAACCACACGAGGAAAATGGTGGAAAACTCAAACACCCCGACCCCGCAAGCGAACCAAACCAAGAAAATCAATGTGGAGTTTTTTTTTGGCGATTGATAAACCCTGTTCAACTTTTGAGACAAACCAACGGAGCAATTCATCCGAGAATGCTTTAGAATCTTCGTGGAAGAGCCCAAAATCGAATTCGGCAACTTTAGATAGACCTCTCCAACGAAACCAGGAATATCCCGTCCATTCAATGCCATCGTTTTCGGGTAACAATTATAGGTAGCAAACTCGTTAAACTTTAATTGAACAGCTACACAATTATCACAAAGTGATAGGCATATATCCAGACATTCCTTAAAGCTCGAAACGCGTGACACGTTCCAGTCATAGCCATAGAGTTCCATGGTTTGAAGACGGAGAAAACCAAATGACTGGCGACTGTTGCAGGAAATATCAGAAAGAGAAAACTCAGGCTCACAGCCCTGAGTCCAGTCATTAGGATCCTTAACCTTATACCCTTTCAAGCAATAGCAAGTCCTCCCAATAACGGGATCATGATTGCACATGCTGTTCGGTCCACAAATTCCATGAATGATGCACGGCTCGGAAATAACCTGCCACGTCACGTCCCACGTCTTACTCTCCTCGTTGAAGCTATACAAACGCAAATTACCATCAGAATCCATCTTGAGTATCCTGTACACTTTTTTGGGATAATCCGTGGAGCGAAAGTTAAAGCCGTCAGAGGAAGTGAAGAGTCCAAAGGAATCTAAAATAGCAGTTTTGGTTACATTGTAGGTGGATCTGCCTATGTCAATTAGGATCTGCCACGAAGCTGGCCAGTACACGCTGGAGAAGGTGTGAGCTTTGTAGAGTAAGCGAAGAACGTTGTCGTTGTCGAAGTAAAGCTTGTAGAATCCAGAGGAATGGTTGGTTGCACTTCTTGAAGAAACGAGACCGGCTCGCTCCGTGAGTGGTTGCGTTGGAAGAAGGGTGTCGGTGGGGGAAGCGAAGCTTTGCCAAATGATGGTGCCTTTGGAACTGAGGAGAAGGAGGTTTCCGTTGTTTCTTAGCTTCAGATAAAGTTGGGAGGAGGAAAGAGTGGCGGTTGCCCAGATAACGGTTCCTCCGGCATCCGTCAAAACGAGGTTGCCGTTTTTCCAGAGTGATAGGAAGGAGCCTTTGCCGTTGACAGGTTCGTCACGGTTGGCCATCCACAAAACGGTGGGTTGTTTGGAGCGCGTGAAGCAAACGGAGAAGCAGAAGGCGTTTTCACCAACTTGGAAGAAGCCAGCTGAAAAATCACCATTAGATGAAAAGAGGATGTCGCTTTGTTTCTCTACTGAAAGTGACGAACCTTCTAGAAGTGTATCTGTGGCTGCAGCAGATGAAGTTGAGATGAACAGGAGAAGGAGAAAGAGTTTGATACGCATTGCTGTAGGGAGCATAAAATGCATGAATTAATCGATGCTGATACACATCAATGCCTTATTCCAAACCTTGCTACATCTTTATATACATCTAGGACTACTGTTTCCTTGTTTTCTTGTTGACTTTATCAGCTTATGATAATATCCAGTTGTTTTTGTTTTTTAAACTATTCTTATTGGTATTATGTTTTATGGTTATATGTTTAGTTGGATTCTTTTTACAAGTGTATACATATAGAAGACAAGATCGATAATGTAGGCAATCATATCTCGATAAATTAATAAAAAGAAAGTATATAAATTACTGTGTTTTTCATATTTTACAAAAGTTTTACTGTAGTTTTTTTTATTAAAAAAACTTGAAAAATATAAGTTGGTTGTAGATTTTTCTACAATTTTATAAATCTTGTGAGATATTCACATAACTTTTTTATGAAATATGAAACATTCTATTAACTATATATATTTCAACTTTATATATAGTATAGGTTTATAGTTACGAAGTAAAGTTCTCTCCTTTCCTTCTTTTGTTTCCATTTGAAAATTATACTACATGTTGATATACATTCAATTTATCACGCCGAGAATAGAAAGAAGAATTACTTTCTATGATACTAATTTAAAAAGACTCATATTGTACGGTTTGTACTAAGATAAACCTTATAGTTACGCACAAATGTTAGAGTTTGATAAAATTTAGATTTTAATTACAAAGTTACGGGTTTTTCTTGTAGATCGAGATGGAATCGGGGAGGGATGAAAATGGATTTTGTTATCCCATATTTTTTCTCAAAGAAAATTTTCATTTCCATCCCCGTCACCAAACTCATTGAATATAAAATTTATGTCTCTTCTTCATTCACAACGGATAACGGGTATATATTTATGTTGAGTTTGGGCTCCCAACTATGCTAAGACCTCCCAACTATGCTAAGGCCCATATACTTAGTCAGACCCATTTGACTCACTTAAGGTAAGTGAGAGAGCTTCCAAGTCAGTAGAGTGTGAGAGCATTGAGTGACCAAAAACACAATCAAGAAGAAGAGAGAAAGGGGAGAAAATTCTGCAGATTTTTCACACTGTGGGCTGAAACTTTGACACAAAGTTCGCAGAATATAATTCTTCATTATGACCGTTTGGATCGTCAATCTGAGGTCTCAAATTTGAGATATTGGTCCCGCGCACTAGTTCTATTTTAGGGATTTTTCTCACTTTGTTCTTCAATTAGCAAGATTTGATGTTTTGTGTTTGGCTGCATATTAGCACTTGTTTGTGCAGTTTGTTAAGACTTATTTGTACATTCTTTTGATTATAGTGGAGCGATTTCTTTGGTCTAGACAACCCGTTGTTTTTACCCTTGAATTAAGGGGTTTTCACGCTAAAATTGGTGTGTTCTTTGATTGTGATTATTGTTGCCATTTTATTGTTGTTGATCCTCATAAATTATTGCAAGTTAGGGGAAATTAATCCGCTGCATTATGTGGTATTTTGGTTGTGTTGTTGTTTTTCCCATCAATTTGTACGTGTATCCACACATAAAATAATAAACAATTATGGTAAAAAAACATAATATTATCAAATATTCAATATTAAAAAGAGAGTTGTTTCTTCACTATCAAATATTTATAAAGAAATTATAATTGTATACATTTTAAATTAAAATACCAAATAAATTTAATGAAAACCAAAACATGTATTAGATTTACGAACCTTAATGAAACTTAATTTAGAAAATTTAAAAATATTTAAAAAATATAAAAGAAAAATAAATATTCAAATTAAAAAAATATTTAAATGTCTGTTTATTTTAGTTTTAAAATTCTAATGAGATCTCTATTTTATACCATAATAAAAGTTATAATACGTTATTTTATCAAAATCACACAAAGAACAAATATTAAACTAAGAATAATAGAATTTTAACGTAGATTTTTTATTTTTTGAACTTCAATATATGTTGGATGGTGATAAAAATATCTAGGGCAATTACGAACATTGTTATAATATATCACTTGATCAATATCAACCTAGTTGATAGTTGAGAGATAATGAAAATTATTTTAGTGAAACAAATGAGTTATTCAAATGAAACAAAAATTAATAATAATAGAATAAAAATTAATTATTTTTTTATATTACCTGATAAATGAGAGGTTAATGCTATTGAACACTTAAATGTTGTCATGTGAAAATAAAATATACAATAAATAAAAATATTCAAATGTGAAACATAACAAATATTTAATTGACATATATCCTTTGAACATAAACACATAAAGGTTGTGATAAAACGAAAAATATCTTAGAAATACGAATGAATTTTATTGCAAACCAAAAAATTAAAAGTGTTTAGTATATATATATATATATATAT
>Ga0214545_1003154_pt1 | contig 31648 bp, 11 predicted proteins | sample CNSS4metaG_FD_160064 | JGI IMG/M metagenome (GOLD analysis project Ga0214545, IMG submission 160064) | Root nodule microbial communities from cowpea collected in UCLA plant growth center, Los Angeles, California, USA - CNSS4 | ecosystem: Host-associated > Plants > Roots > Nodule | place: USA...
AATGGCCATATGCCTCGGTTAGACCAGAACCGAGGCAGTAAAGTTCACTTTCTGTCGCGGTCAAAACAGACCCGAGGCAGAAAGTATATTAAATTTTTTTTATTTTTTGAATTTCCGGTACGCATTAGGCCTCGGTTGGGCAGAAACCGAGGCAGTAAATATTTTATATGCCTCGGGTTGTAACCGAGGCATAAACTACTAGCTTTTTACCTCGGTCGTATATGCAGCGGTTGCGGACCCGAAGCCAAAAGCTGGAAATAACCGCTGTCATTTCCCTTCCCTGCACTAGTGTATAATCTTATTGTCTTAAAATTTTAGAGTAAAAATGGTGTCAAATACCTTATATGTATAATACTAATGTTATATATATAAGATTACAATCTCTCTATGACTATAACATATTACAAAAATATAAATCTATTAGCGATATCAGAGTCGGAGTGAGTAACTAATATATACGAAACATGACCCAAGACTTTCTAATTAATTATTATTCATCAAGTTCTTTAAAACACAAGTTTTCATAGGCTGAATTACGTCAATTTAGATCCATTTATATAAAGATCATTGTAGTATCCTAATTTTTTAAATATTTTATTTTGTCTCAATTAACCAACATGTGTACATCATATCATAAAATTATACATATATAAGAAACCATCGCTATATGTTTTAAGAATTTGGCCTTCCAACTGGCGTAAATTACTTGTTTTTGAATGAAAGGGTTTCCAAAACATAATCTTGAAATTAATTTCAATTCAGTAATCCTATACTGCAGGTTTTGAAAGAAAATAGAAAATATTGATTCATTTGGAATTATGCAGTAACATGCAGATATACATGGTTGATAAAGTTGTCAAGAATTTTATACCTAATTAAGCTGTTTGAAATTCTGCATCATCATATTTATTATTTTTCAGAATTAAAGCCAACTATAAGCATGAAAGACCTATAATCTGCACAACTTTTTTGGAATATTTGTATCACTTTTAGTCTGCATTGATTCTGCAGTAGTACTGATCTTCAATCTCAAGAACTGTGTAAAACTCTTGACTCTCTAGGTAAAGTTCTCAAGAATTATATAAAAGAATATAATTCTTATGTATCTTCTTTATATAACTGAACTCTTCAAATTTGCCTGTTGTTTACTACTTACTATCCCTTAGAAAGTTTATATTACATATATGTTTGACCTTCTGCATCATGCAAGCTATTTTACTACCTCTTTCGTTATACTCTTATTTTCTAACAGTCTTATATTACTGGATCGGAAGTATTCTTTGTTTTAGATCTTATAATTCTGTAAATATTTTGTTTTTAAAATGTGTCTTAAAAGATAGAAGATGTATTTAAATTATTTTTTATCTTAATTTTAGGTGATACGAGACTATTGAATGTACAATAACAAAAATTTTATTTTAAAAAATTTAAAAATTTGTTTTGATTTGAAAAGTTTTTAGAACATGTAATCGGAAAATCACTTGTACAAAAGGTAAAATGGCCATTTGAAAATTTGAGCGGCGCAAAGAAATTGTCAAGGTGCAGAAAGTAAAAGCCCACAAATATTGAATGAACTTTTAACACTTGGACTATTAATGGGTTGAGTTTTCTTTTGTCAAAATAAATTGTCAAGGTGCAGAAAGTAAAAGCCCACAAAAGATGACAGCTTGTTGCCATAATAAATGATTACACACTTGTTATAATAAATATACCGCAGGCCTTCATCTTTTCCACTTTCGAATTAATCAAAGAGAATAAGAACTTAATTCTAGATTAGTTAATCTAGAAAAAAAATTAATTCTAAATTTTACAATCTAAAATATATTTTATATTTCATAATTCAAAAATGAAAAAATTGATTCAAAATCATCTAATATATTTTCAAATTGCAAAATCTAGAAGTGAGAAAATCAACTAAATTATATAGTTTAGAAGTGAAAAAATTAATTTTAATTTCATCTCTCTCTTTTTTTCTCATCTTTGAATCTTTCAATCTAGAATTTTTTTTTATAAAACTGCAGGAAAGAATAACACTGGAAGTCAAGTAATATATATAATTCAGTATGTATAAAGATGTACAAAGAAAACATGGAAATAGAAGATCAATTTTCTAACAACCGTGGGATGTTACCAGGCCTCATTAAGGACAAAATCCATTTTTCACACATTAAAATACTAATAAAATAAGTTGAACAAAAAATAATTTTATTTTTTAATGTTAATAAATTATATTGCTTTTTGAAGCTAAAAAAAAATATATATATATATATATATATATATATATATATATGTATAATCCCTACAATTTAGTACCCACAATTATCACATGAATTCACTCAATAATAAATGGTTCAAACAAATTCTTATTTGTCCTATGCAGCATTTTCCTACCTCAGTTCTGTGAGGACCTTTGATAGAGAATGTCATGAAAAAGAAAAAAAAGTTGAATATATAATATTAAAAAGAAACAATCATAATAATAAAATTAAGAAACTCAAGATAAGTCATTCAACTCATGGTTTATCGGTGACTCGTTATGAATTAAAATAAAAAAAATACTCAATTCAATTTAACTAATTGTAACAAAATTTATAATCTATTTTTCACATGTTAGTAAATTCACCGGCTGAAAGATCTTTTGTTATTCTAACTTATTAGTGTAACTTACCTAAATTATAACCAATAAATACAAAATAAAAAATTCTACATTATTAAATAATATTTTAATATTTAAAAATATTAAATTTTCAAATTACACAATTAAAAATAATAATAATTATTATAAAAATATAAATAAATAAAAGTTTAATTTCATCCATATTTAAAAAATTGATGATAAATGAGATAAACTTTAAAATTAAAATTCATTTTTATATTTCTTAATAATATAATATACACGAGAAAATCTAATAAAAGAAATATTGAGTTTCTAATATGACGACAAGCTAATGCAAATAATGTGGCGTCTAATAACGTGACCCCAAAGCTAAATCTTGCAAAACATTTCAGACCTTACTTGCACTTCACCAACATGCCACATCAAATTCGTCAAAGATAATCATCATTTCCCAGTCATATTAAAATCATGAATTTATCACCAAACTCTGCACTTCTCATCGATGAAAACCTTAAAACCTGTCGATGTTTCCTCAGAAACCAACCAAACTCAATTTTCCATGCAAATACTAGATTCATCACTCCAAACTCTGGTGAAATCATGGAAGAGAAGACAAAGATGGTTGCTTCTATTCAACACATCCAGCCAACAAGATTCCAATAGCAGAGCAGCATGGCGCACCCATTTGGCCATTTTCCTTGATTCAACATGGCTTCACGTCTTCACAATCTTATTGCTTGTTGCAGACCTCGTCATCACAACGCTCGAGCTATCTTCATCTCTAGTTTCGTGCGAGAGACGCAGAAGCAGCGTAGCAGAAGAATGGTTCCATTGGATTGGGATTGGTATTCTGAGTTTTCTTGCAGCAAAGACAGTGGCTTTACTTGTGGGGTTAGGTTCTTCGTTTTTCCAGCATGTGGGGTATGTTGTTGATGGAGTTGTGGTGATTGGGGCTATATTTTTGGAAGCATTCTTGGTGGGAAAAGGTGGTGGTTTTTTGGTTGTGGTGAGTTTGTGGCGTTTCATTAGAGTGGTGGAGAGTGTGTTTGAGTTGAGTGATGAAGCCATTGAAGCTCAAATTGCAGGAATAATTTACCAGTTTGAAGCTCTGAGAGAAGAAAATAGTAGGCTCTTGGAAGCAGTATATGAGAAAGAGAAGATGATAGAAATGTTGGAGGAGGATTTAGATAAGTGTAGGGATGAAAGCCCTTAACTAAATTCAAAAAGAAAAAATCATGAAATTCAAAATTTACCCATTTTCACTAATGATGATTAAAATTAAGTTGTAAACTTGTTATATATATTTCGAAGGTACTTCTAATACACCTCTTTTTTAAGCTTCTTCTGTCCTACTTCAAGTTATGTATGTACTTTTGATCAATCAATGGTAGCTTAAAATTACCATATATAAGGAATTACTATTTTTTGATGACCATAAAAGAAAAATGAGATCATTTTTAATGAAAAACTTTCCACGATTGAACGAGTAGATTTGTGAATAAATAAACATATAATTAACCATATTTTTCGCGTAATCGATTATCAATGTAAATATTATTAAAATGGTTATATTTTAATAAAATAAAAAAATTATTAAATGAAATAAATTAATATTTTATAAATATACGTTTCTATATTATAAAAATAATTAAATTAAGAACTTTAAAATAAGGAGTGAATAAAATAATTTCATATTTTATTAATATATATGTTTTTATATTATAACAAAATAAATAATTTAGAAAATATTATTTAATTTAAATATTTTGAAAAATAATTTATTTTAATAATTTTTTTTTAATTTAATTTCTGATTTTATAATAATTCTCATTTTAATTTGAAATTCATTTTAACAATAACTTATATTTTTAAAATTACTTTTTAAATATCTAGAAAATTTTTAGTATATTACATCAATGCTTCAAACTTTTCCCTCACTTTTTATCGTACTTTTCACGTCCAAACAACTTTACTTCAGCTTATTTCTCACTTTATTTCTTATAATCAAAATAACATCATTTGGTCTTGAGATTTTAAGTTTTGGAAATATAAGAAATTTGACAAAATACCACATATTTATAGTATTTTAATTTTCTAAATTTAAATAATAAATAAATATATTTTTATATCTTCATATAAAATTATTATAAAACAAAACAAATCACTTAACATTTTTCAGTCATTTTTCTTTTTTCTTTCTTTTACTTTTCACTTTCCTTTCCGGAATTAACACTTTGTTTACAGGTAAATATAATATAAATCATTTTTATTCCTAAAATCAAGGGAATATTGTAGTTATAAAGATTAAAAGAATACACACATAATAACAAAAGATTACAAATATAATCTCTCAGTGAATCCCTTCTTGATAATAACCCCTTCTTGATAATAACAGTTAAATTAATGTAATATAAGATGAATTTAGATTCAATTTTTGAGTCCATAAATTTTAGATCAACTTTTAAACATTTAATATTGATATTTGAGTGTCAGGTTGAGTCCTAATCAATATAGGAAAATGATTTTTTGACTATTAAATTTTGACAACTTTTCCTTATAATCTTATGTGTCATTTTTTAAGTAATTTTTCATTTTTTCTTTTTCTCATTCTCAATATATTAAAATCACTTATAAAATAACATATCATATTATAAGAGAAAATTGTCAAAATTTAGTAGTTAAAATATTATCATCCGTCAATCTATTATAAAGTCCATATAATAATGTTCTTACTTACCGTATTCTCTTTCTATAACTTGGCCTAAATTCTAGTAAATGTCACTTCAGTCCTTGATAGAACTATGATGAAACTTGTTTTTCTGTAACGAACCTTTATCAAATCGAAATTGAAATGATTATGTTGAAGTCGGTCATTTAGTTGGTATATTATGCATTGGGATAGGTAATTATATTTTTCTTTTATAAGAATTGTATTATCTTTTAGCGAAAAAATTGGTGTATGTATTTTTTGTCCTTATATTAATAAAGTGATCTCTTTGTAAGGTCTTATTAAAACTAAAATAATTTATAATTTAATTAAAATAACGATGTCAAAATCTCTTTACTATATATCCTTCAACTATAAAATGTCATCTATGATAAAAATTTCAACTTTTATGATAATTACTTTAAAAATTATATTTAGAATAATTCTAATTAATTAGGGACTCTCTGTTTCTAGAAGTTGACATCTAATATTTTATTATCTCTATTTTATTTTTATTAACATTTCCTATATATCAACAAATATATCATAAATTAAAAATGCAACTTGTAAATATTGTTGCTGTTTACAAATATTTTTTTCATAGGCAAACTCATTGTTATTTGATTCAGTGATATATTTTTGACCCTACTCATATCTATGTTCTTTGGGATCAAGAAACCTAATAATTGAATGTCCTTTTCATTCAACAAACCAGCCCTATTTGCACATACAACACCTACCCACATGCTCATATTTTCAGTGCAGATAATTTAAAATTTACACAAATCTCCTCATTTTTTTTAACACATTTCTTCTTAATATGTAAAAAAAAAAATCTAATAGAAACTTTTCAATTATTAGCTATTTTTATTAAAATTTGTAAAATCACAAAAAGTCTCATCAAACAAGAACTGAAACTCGTAAATCTTCTATGGGTAAAGACTGAGCAAAACGATAATAATCATAAAGCAGCTAATAACATAATTTGTTGGATTAAACAACGTTGTTTCCTAATATAAAAGATCTACATAATCTTATACTTGAATAACTTTATCATGTTCTAGTTCATGATGATCAACAACACGAGGGTTTGTGTTTGTATTTGCATTTACATTGAGATTGGATGAAGCATCCTTCAAGTTCTTCTTCTTCCCCTTGCTCACACATTTCTTCATCAACTTCCCTCCCCACTCCCACGCATGCAACACAACGTACGTTCCAATGCCTCCGATCAACCCATAAGCTATAGAGTAGGTTAACGGCATCAACAGAATCGTTACAAACGCCGGTATCGCTTCCCTCATTTCCTCCCAATCAATCTCCGTCACACATTTCATCATCATCACCCCCACCAATATCAACGGCGGCCCCACCGCCCACGCCGGAATGGAAGCCAGCAACGGCGTGAAAAAGAACGCCAACAAAAAATACCCCGCCACCGTTAACGCCGTCAGCCCCGTCCGTCCCCCCTCCCGTATCCCCGTCGAGGACTCGATGAACGCCGTCACCGGCGACGTGCCCAGCAACGACCCCACCACGATCGACGACGCGTCAGACATGAACGCGAAATACTGACCCTCGAAATCACCGTTCATGTCGAGAAACCCCGCGAATCTAGCCATCGAATATAAAGTCCCAGTCGTGTCCAATATATCAACGTACAGGAACGTGAACAGTGCCTCCCAGAATGCACCTCTCCCCATGTGAGCAAAACTAAGCGCCCCCGCCGTCGATTTAATCACGTGCACGTCAACGATCTTTTTGAAGTAATTGTAACCCGCGTCGCCGAACTCCGTGTTGGGGAACACCGTAACGGGCGTGTTCCTGAACCAGGAGATCACGGTCACGAAAACGATGCCGTATATCATAGCGCCTTTTATGTTCTTCATCAGGCAATAAGCTATGATGACGAACCCGACAAGACCCAGCCATAGGGTGGGATTCTCCATGCGGCTTCCCGAACATAGTATCTTGTCGGAGACGGCGCTGCCAGGGATTAAACTGACGGTTCCGTTGATTGTTGTGACGGGAGCTAGCGCTGTTAGTTTGTCTTTCGGGCAGGCTCCGAGTGTGATGAGTGTTGATGGGCTGAACCCGACGAGCCCAATGCCTTCGTTGCTCTGAAGCCCAATGAAGGCCAGGAAGAGACCGATTCCGGCAGAGGAGGAAACTCGGACGGGTTTGGGAACGAGTTTCGCCAGCTTCGCGCGGAATCCCACGGCCGATATTAGAAGGAAAATTAAGCCTTCTAAGAAGATAGCGGTTAATGCGGTTCGGTAGGGTATTGAACCCGACCCGTGATACCCGACGACGGAGTAGGCGAAGTATGCGTTGGCGCCCATGCCTGGCGCGAGCGCCAATGGAAGGTTCGCGAACACGCCCATTATGGTGGAGCCCACGAGAGAGGATATGACAGTGGCCACGATGAGATCACGGCGCGTGCGTTCCACACACGCTGCGTAACCCGGGTTGACGGGCGGGTACTTGCATGAGGAGTCGGGTTGGATGAGAAGGTGGGTGGGGCATTGGGCCAGGGGGATTTTGGGGTCAGAGCAGTGAGGGGTGCAATCGGAAACAGAACAAGTTCCGCCGGAGTCAGCTATGATGGTGGCGTTGACGGCAAGGATGTAGGCCATGGTGAGAAACGTGGCTGTACCGGCACGTAACTCGGTTGTAAAAGTAGAACCGCGTTCTTGAAGCTTAAAACGCTTACCGACGCAGCTTTCAGCCACCGCTAAATTTAACCACGACGTGAGTTGACGACTCCGAGTTTGACTCGGAAGTGGTGGTTGAAGTTGTGCCATATGAAGAAATGTGTGTTTAGTAAGGGAGATGAAAATGAAGAGTAAAAAAGATAAAGAGTTGGCTGGGAATCAAAGAAGGTTGATGCGGTTACGTATTGGGATCTATTTTCATCCTATTATGTACCTATCGTATTTATATTCCTTTTTAGTGCTATTGGACCTCCTCTTCATTGCCTCCATTATTTCTTTTTTAAATTCTTCTCTTTTCCATTATTTTATATACTATCAAGAAAACAAAAACATGTTGTATCATATAAAAATTCAATAAAAGTGTCTGATGTATAGTGGTTTGGTTTGCAGTTTTGGTGCCATTTTCTGACTACAATTGTCTCTCTGCTTTTGTGTACAAAGATACAAAAATGATAATTTTGGTTCCTGTCTGATTTTGGGATATATTTTTAAATTTTATATTTCCTTTTCTGGAAATTATAATTTTCTTCTTATTATTTATGTTGCTATCCTGTTTATATTCCTTGTTCATGCTCTATGGTTTACTGGACCTCGCTTCTATTGGATCCCTTAACGTTGGATCCACTTTCTGTCTTTCTTTTTTCTATCTTTTCAAGAATTTTCTTTTATCTCAAATTGGAGTATTTGAAAACTAAATATCAGGATATAGATAGTTCATACATAAACACATTAATGGCATATGGTTGCTTATATAGTTTATTAGGATAATTCATAGTGTTACTTAGATAATTAAATTCAAATTTATTAGTCAAACAGTAGTTAATTATGTGGTCATCAAAGTCAAACTTTGTAGTTACCTAGTTAGTTTGATGTCACTATTATTTTTCTCTTTAAATTGAGATTGTCTCCCTTGTGTAAGTCTTTCATTTTTCTTAAAAAATAATATAAAAAAAAATTCAAACAGTGTACACCATTAAGTGATTCTATACTTTAAGATTAAATTCAATCTCTTCTATGAGCCTTTTACTTTCAGAATATGAATTCATTTAGCTAAAAACACATACTAGAAGAAGCATATATTACGTGTCATTAACCAAAAATTATCTATAGTCCAAATTTCATAGCACCAAATTATTTCGTTTTAATTGAGTTTCCCTTACATGCATTATTTCTACTAGACAAGGCTAGTTTTCAATGGGTGTTTTTTTTTTTTTTTAAAAAAAAAATTAAGAAATGAAAATAAACTATAAATAATATAAAGTGTTAAATATGATTTTAGTCCCTAAATTTAGACGCGAAATTGAAATTCATCACTATCTCAAATTTTAATATATTTTGCTCCCAAAACTTAAGAAAATTAATAGATATAGTTCTTTTAACCCAACGACATTAACATTTTTTTATGTTAAATGGTGTTTCATGATTGTATTTGAGTTAGAATGTATTAAATGGTGTAAACAGCTCAAACTTCAGCTACAAATATTGTTTAGCATGTTAAAAAAAATTCACGCAGTTGGGATAAAAACTACATCTATTTATTTTTTAAGTTTAAGAATCAAATTATATCAAAATTTAGGACGAACAGAGACAAAAATTCAAAGACTAAAAATATATTTAACTCTGATATAAATCTTAAACAAATTTTTTAGTGAGTTTATTTATTTTCAATAGTTTACTCTATCATTTAATTAAAATCAGTATTAATTTTAATTTTAAAGTAGCATAACTATTGCATAAATCAACATGCTTATTGAATTTCGGATTATGATAGATGATGTATCACCTAAAGTTGAATGTCTAACTTCTTACAAAGTAATGAGGAAGGCTAAATTTTCTATCAATTATTATTATTATTGATTCGTTAAAACAATAATAATAATTCTTGATTATTAGTTATAATAACATTTTAATTCCAATTTTTTTTCTAGAATAGATTACTTATTCATCTTGAGTCAAAAGGAAAAATTTAAAAGACATATAAAAGAAAATTATAACATTGAATTTGTCAAAATTTTTGGTAAGATCCAATCGTGGTTAAAGCTAAAAGTCTTATATTAAGTAAGAACATAAAAAAATAGTAACAAAAAAATCACAAACATTTGAACTTTAAAATTTTACATTAAAAATACTATTAAGTTTTTTATATGTATTATTCAATTTTTTTTATTGATAAATATTAGTTGTAAGTTTTGTTACTTGGGAATTGAACATACCCAAATCTTTCAAACAAATTTTATATATATAAAATGTAGATTCTAACCTAACTATGGTATCATGTTCGAAGTGAGTTTTAAGTCCAACTCAATCCCACAATCAGCTTGCAAAATGAGAATTGCACCCACTTATATATCGTGAATTGACCTTATCTCTAGTCGATGTGCGACTTTCAACGGTGAGCAATCTCTCTAACTATCTATGATAAACAAAAATTTGGACTAGGCTAATTATTCTAGTACGGAATAGTTTCTTATTATAGAGAAAAATAGCATGAGGTTGAGAGAGTGTGAACGTGTGATGGGAAAACAATTGTACGTGGAAGGCATTATAAACTAGAATAGCAACCGAAGGTTCCTCCTACGAGTGACCACAATCTAGTAACATCATCTTGTCTATTGACAACCCTATTCCCTCCAAAAATCAAGAAAGCTTTTTGCAAAGAGTTCCATTTTCATACCTAAGGTTCCTTCTCCTACTTTTTTTCTTTTCAATTATATCTTACTATATACAATGCGGTTTTAAGTTTAAGGGTTATATATCATAACTGTTTGGGTCTTCGGACCCGTCCGAATTGCTCGACTTGATCTTTAACTCTGGCTTAATCTAGTATTATTTGAGAGGTCTAATCCACCTTAGTTCTAGCCCTAACCCACTAAAGAGGGAATTTTGGGAGCTCTGACTTTTTTTGGCCCCTCATTTGAGGTCCTCTTAAAATGAAGTTTTATGAAGAGTGAGTCAGGACTGACCTATGGATTAGGATCAAATTAACACTTTTACTGTGATCTCTATAAAAATTCTTTTAATCAGAAATCTCAAAGTACAACCTTTTATCCATTCAAATAAAAGGAAAAACTACAACCATACACCAATAAAGGAAGCAAAGAATGATGTTGATAAGTGGAGAGGATGAGAGAATAATGAAACCCTTAAAGTTACAATAACTAGGATGAGCGGTCTAAAATCGTATTTAATTCACTTAATATATTACTAAATTTCATATCAAATACTTTTCTACATAATTAATCAAATACTTGCCAATTTTCTAAATATTTTTTAAATATTTTTTGAGACCTAGCTAGGGATTTCGATGCTTTACCTTAGGTCATATTGATCGAGTAAGACAGAATCTTATGTATCTTATTCTCAATTATTCATCTCCTTTTATTAATATGGAAGTCTTACGTGGGTATTTTCTTTTAGCCCAAAGAATTTCCTATACCTCAAAGAAGAATATCATTCCTTGCCTCAAATTTCATCTATAAAAATGTTTTTACATTAAACACTATAAGATTAAAGTCACACCTTTTCAGATTAATAAAAAAGTGTTTTAGGAACTTATCATATTTAAAAGAGTGCGTAAAAGTGATAAAAAAACAAAACCAAAGTATATTTGAGTGTTTTCTCAAAATCTTAAATTTCTCAAACCTGATTTTTAAGTAGAGATTTTAAAAAATATTGGATATGAAAATGTAGAAATGAAGATATATGCAGTTGAAGAACAGATGAGAATGACATAATTTTGTATCCGAAACTTTTACACAGAGAAGCAGAAAGCAACGCAGATTCCATTAACTACAGAATCTTCTCCGGCATTGATTGATAACCACATAAAATTGTTGCAGCAATGTTACTTACGTGGAAAGAATAAAAACTAATTGATTGAGAAGAAGAACAGGAAATAATAATAAAGGGTTTGTAGGTATAACTGCAGTGGGTCTGTGAAGAAGTGATGATGAACTCACTCAGATGTTGCTTTCCAGGTTCTATGATCCCATCCAAGAAGTAGTGGTAATTAATAAATCCTCTGTATACCACTCAATTCCACCACCACCACCATCCTCTCTTCCTTTCTTCTTCCTTTTTCTCTTTCTCTCTTAGGTCAGAACTTCAACTTTTAGGTGTGTGGTGGGGGGGCACACTATTTTTCTTGCATTCACTAAAATTTATCCTTTTAAAAAAAGGTTTATTATTGAGCTTAAATATACTCTTTTAAAAAAATCACTATATAAATATTGATGCATTCATTTATAGTTGATAAATAATTAGGAGAGTTGTCATAATTTAATTTGCATATTTATATTATTAACTTTATTTTGGAATTTGTTTGTTAGGATTAATCTATATACATGTTAGCTGACATTTTTCTTTGAAAGATTCTTATATTTATAAAGTGGTACAAGAGATAGTATATTAAGGGTGTTACAAATATTGTGTGCCTATTATAATATTAATATGATAAAAAAATTAAACATTTACTCTTTAATAATTTTAAGAATTATTTATCTTTATTAAATCATGTAAATAACCTTTTAAAACAAATTTCTTTCGTAATTTAAATTTCTCTTTTCTTTAAGTTTTCTTATTTAATATAATTGAACATCGTTTAAAATGTTTATAATGCTCCTTAAAGTTACAAGTTTTGTATTAAACACATGTTGTGTGAATCAATATATTAATAATAGAGTTATCATGTTTGATACCCATAATTAGAGTGCCAGAAATCTCATCGCTTACAGCTAATCAGAAAATTAACAGATAAAAGAAATTAGTGTTGTCTAATAATCCAATTAAAAAAAACCTTTTTAGTATCAACGTTATCTAACGGAGATTTTAGTTAGACACTTTTTCTAAAAGCAGTTTACTTAGACGATTGGACAACACTTAATTACTTTAAAAAACACCAACCCTTTTTTTGGTACATGTTTTGTTTTCGGTCTTATTGTTTTAATTAAGTTTTTATTAAATTCTTTTTGTTATATTGAATATTTAAAATTTTTATGTTTTCAATTAAATTTCTGTCAATTTAATTTTTTTTTAACTGTGTGTTATTTTATCGTGTGACATTGTTTACTTGGTTCTACCTGTTAAAAATAAATGTGAGGTGTTGTGATTAATTTAAATTATATTAAATAACAAATAAATTTAGTATTTTTAAAATTATGTTAGATAACAAAGTTATTATGTTCTTTAATGAAATTCACATCATCATTTATAAATATTAAGAGAATTTTGTTGTCATTTTGTAAGTCACATCGATAATATTTTATTATCCATCACATTTTATTATTTTAAGTTTACCGTAATATATTTTATATATTAACCACGTCACTTTTCACATCTTTTAACGATTAATTATAATAACGGATAGGATAAAACTCGAGTCGCATCGTTAATATTAAAAAAATTCATATTTTTTTTGTCAATTTTGTTTTAATTTTTTTTATAAAAAATACTTATAAATTTTATTATAAAAAAATTGCAGAAAATTGTTACAAATTTTTTTGAAAAATATTTTGTATAAAATATTTTTTTAACAAATTTTATAAAAAATATTTACAAATTTTATAATTTTGTAGAAAATAATTATCCACAAAAGAATTATCAGCTAATCAAAATTTTTAGAAAAAAATAACAGAAAAAAGTATTTTCTTACAAATTTTAACAAATTTGCAAAAAAAAAATTTTTGTAATATGAGAATTTTAATAGTACGTTAATAAAAAAAATTTAAAAATGAGACTAATTTCAAAAATATAAATTTTTGAATAAATAAAAAGTATTAATAAAACCAATTAAAATTATTAAAAATTACGACTTTTGAAACTTAACTAAATTTTTATAATATAATAAATATGTGTAAAGATCAATCTAATCAACATTGAGATTTCATTAATTTATCATCCGATTACAAATTCTCATATATGATTATGCTCATTGATTTTAAGAAGAATCATGTTATTAAACTTAGTGAAAATGATTTCTAATACATGTCTATTAAACTTCGAATATTCAATGAAAAATAGTTTTGTATCCCCATAATCTACCAACGAGATACATGATAAATAAATCCAATTAACTTTGATTTCTTGAAAAGTTGTGTCTAATTAATTACCAGTTGGCCCCTCAACATTGTTAATGGATCACAGGTGAATGCAACATAATTAAGATTTTAATGTATATAAATAAATTATTTAAAGTTGAAAACCGACCATGAGAATTAAGTAGTATTAATTACATTATCACAACAACTTCTTTATATGTACCGAAATTTGCTTATGAACTTTGACTTTAAAGAACAATCCCATTTTTTTTGTGTCAAACCTCAACCTATTATGGTTGTTTGGTTGGTTTTCACTCACTATGAATGTGACTACCACCTTTCTGGTGGGATTTGTCTCTGAAAAAAATGAAGATAACTTCAAAACACGTAATTGGTACATACTAAATTATATTTTATCTGTATATAATATAAAAGTTCTTTCAGTAACTTTTTCTTATGACTATGTTTAAATTTTATTATTTTATTTTACCTTTTTTCCATTTACAATCTGTATTCTTTTTTAAAACATTAACGCTAATTTAAAGTATATGATTCAATCTAATCAAATCAAATAAGAAGTAACAAAATAATAATAATAATAATAATAATAATAATAATAATAATAACTAAATGACACCTAAAATATTACTATACCATAAAAATATAACATTATGAGTTTATAATGATAAAAACTTAAAATAAAGCATGTGTTTCGTTCTTATAGTTTTCTACATCTCTAATTCGTTCCGAAAAACTACTCTACATTATCTTAAAATCTATAATTATCACACATAAATTATAATAGAGATAATAACATTTATCTATGAAAAATACAATAAAAATACGTTCTTCAACTTTTTCTTCAATCTCATCTTTTTTCAATTTATTTCGGGTTTATTTTTTCTTCTCTCAAACTTTCCGATGATTAAGAGTGAGCTTATGGCCAGATTTATTAGCCAACGTCCATAGATCGATTATAGTCACTTTTATTTTATTTTGTTATATATAATAATCTAATAACAAAATGTTCTTATATTTTATTACTAAATCATAGTTAAATTTATTATTATATTTCACATCAATAACGTAATTGAATTAATTTATTAAGTAATTAATATCGTATAAAATCGCATTAACGAACCTATATGTTGAAAACATGTTTATAAATACTTTAGATTATTTTGTGATCCTTTAAAAAAAAAAAAAAGTAATGTTGTATTAAACATGTTTCCTTAATGCGTTTTGAGATAGTTTTTTCTTTTTATCAACTTTTAATATATTTATTAAATTTATCGAATTTTGATCGTTATTTTTATTTTAAGTGAAATTTAGTGAAACTAATTTACCATGATTTCTTTAAAAATCACTTACTATAGCCAAATCATCTCTCTATTTAGTGCAAGTCGAAATCACTTGTTAAACTTTCATCTTCTACATGAACTAGGTCAAGATTTTTCTCCTTCAACAATCTTTAACTACTCAAACAAGTAAAAGGAATATTCAATTTGTTTAACAAATTTAGGTCATTTATTTTTATGCTAATTTAATATTATCATAAAACATGTTAATTAAACGTGTCTGTGGGGGACAACATATCATGGTAAATAGAGGTTTTGGTAAGTTTTTATAATCTTTTAAATTACTTGATGACCAAATTAATTAAATTGAAAAAGAAAAAGACAATAATATTATTCTATAGTAACAAAGCCAAACTTTTGGGTAAACTTTTCTCTACGCGTTTGATGTATTAGTGGAAACCTTTGTTAGAAAAAGAATGAGAAAACGATAGAAATGTAACTTGTAAAGGTTATGGCCGACACTTTGTGAAATGTGTTCTCCAATAAGACAATGCTTAAGGTTTCTAAGAATCAATGTATTTGGTGTGGATTGTCCTCTATTTTCTTTTAAATGTTTTTCGATATTTTTCACATTTCAATTTCTTTATATGTTTAAACTATGGCATGTATGTTAGGTGAATTTTCTATTTATATCATAATGATATTTTTGAAACTTTAACTTGTTTTATTTTAATAAGTAAAAGGTAGAAGTATCTATAATGGAGAATGACACCAGAAAGAAGTACCTACATAATACAAAATTATTCCCTTTAACACAACTGCAATTTTTTAAATTTTATTATAAATATTTTTGCAAATAATATTTTTATTAAAAATACTTATTTTAGTTTAAAAATGATTAATTTAAATGAATTAAACAATTAAATCTAATAAAATGATTATTTAAAAGAGAAAAAAGTTAAATAATTGTTTTAATTTAAAAATCAGTTATTTATTAAAGGATAAAATATATAGGTATAGATTTAATACATATAATGTATTTTTTACTCAAAATGATGAGTGGAAGGCGCCAACACGATTCATGCAACCACCACCATGAAAATAGGCTGAAACACGTTTTAGGGGTCTTTGTTGCACATAATAACCAATTTTAATGACTAAAAATAATTAATTACTATATTGGAGTGATCAATTTAGATATCAATTTATAAATTAAAAATCATTGTTAACTAAAATAGTTTTTATTATGAAAAAGAAAAATTGTAATGGATTTCTAAATTGATCACTAAAATATTTTCTGTTATGAATTTTGTAATGAGTTCACTATGAAAAATAAATAAAATTAATAATCACAAAATATGGTATATTATTGGCAACATTGGTATACACAAAGTTTGATACCATGCAAAAATAGGAGAAAACAAAATGTTCTACTAAGAACAAGGAAGATGAAAAAGAAATCCTAAAGAAAAAAGAGAAAAGGAATCGACAACCACAATAATCACTACTCTCTTTTCTAACAACTTCTTATATATTAATTCTTAAGCCAATAGAAGTCATTCAATCTAGTATTATACTATCCTGAATAGGCTACGTTTTTAGTACTACCTCATTATTTCTGGTTTAGGTTCACGTTTCCTTCTTTCTTATTTTCTTCCTCTTCCACTTTTTTTCTCCTCTCGCTTGACTCTAAGTCTTTGTTCTTTTCAACAGATTTACTATTGAGAAGCGAGTGAGAGCAAGTGAATATTTGTTTCTTTCAGCCAATTTGTACGGAAATGAGGACATGGATTTGGAAGAAAGAGCTGAATATGCATCTTCGCAAATTAGAGAAGATCTGCGTGGATAAATATTAAAATTACTTGATGGTCCTTCTTTTTCTCATTTTATAACTTTTATGAGAGATGCGTGAGATTCATGTATTCCACTAAATTTTGTTATAATTGTAATGTCAATCTTGATACATTAGAATTGATTTGCTTCGTGGCTAAATATGGTTGTTATTTCTTGTTTGCAGGTTTTTTTTTACCATTGCAGTGGTAAAAAAATTATCGAAATAAATATAACACATAAAATTATCAATTTATACACTTATTATATAAAGGGTAAAATAGTAATTTACCTATTATTTTCATTAAAATAATTTTTTTAATATATCACATCAATCAAATTACTTACAAACTTTACTTTCAAATTCTCACAATCACCTCTAAATCCCTTAAAAAAAAACACACAATTCACTCTCAAATCCACTCAAACCCATCTACTCCCTCTCTCTCAAATTCATCCACAAAAGTGAACACAGCCTAAATCCTTGTTCGTGTTTAACTCTTTGCACTACAATGACCACACATATTATTATTACCCTTTTGCGTGATTATGTTGCCATCCAGAATGATGTTACTCGTGTTATGGTTCAAACACACTCTCATATTTGCATTTCTCTTTTCACCTATTTTAACGAGTTTACAAAAATTGTATATGGTAATATATTTTTATTATTTGAATTATTATGTGTTATTTAGATTATTTGTTTTTGAATTTATTGTTTAGTATAACTTTTTTTGTAATTGGTTTATTGAGATTTTGAATTTTGTAATTAGTTTATATGAACAAATTTAGTTTGTTTAATGGTGAGATTAAATTTTGATTCTGGTTTTATTTCTTTTTTTTTTTGTCCAAATTACATAGTTAGGAACTAAAAGCCTAAAACAAAACAAATATTAAAAAAATACTAGACTACGGTAATTGGAATAATCGTAACATATAAATCATAATAGACTACGATTATCCTAATAATTGGTATAACCGTAGTTTATAAATAATAAGAAACTATAATTATAGAAAGAATCACATTTTATAAGTGATTTTTAGACTACAGTTCCAATCATAGTCTAAAAGATTTATTTTTTACTACAAGATGATAAACTACAAATTTATATTTATAACAGTTAAAGTTAAAGTAAGTTTGAAAATAATTATAGTCAATAAGCTATGTTGCATTAGTGAAAAAAAAATGTATTTTGGTTTGACAAATAAAAAATTCAATACAGATTTGTTTAGTAAAATCTTAGTTGTTAAACATTGAATTTAATCTTGAACTAAGATAAGTTAGTAAATAAAAGTTTTTTTTTTATTGTTTGGAATCATATAATAAAAGAATAGATTTAATGTAACTTAATACAGTAATCACGAATATTTAAAAATATTACTATTCAACATTTAACTTTTTTTTTTGATAAAATTGTAAAGCTTATCATAAAATTTTTCTGATAAAAAATTTCTAAATTCCACTGACTATCCAAATTCTTCACATTGTCTAAAAACTTATTGAGTTAAACTTATTAGTGAGAATTATTAAATTAATTAATTATTTTTATACCAGTTTGCTTTTTTTTTTTCTTTATTCATATATAAGTTAATGTGTGATTTTAATAAATAACTAGTTGAAAATCGACCTTTATTACTTTTTCTTTTTTCTTAAATTTTTATGTATTTTTTCATTAATTGAAGTTAAATTGATGATATAAACCATTTTCAATCAAAAAATGAATAAAATTTTTACTCAGATTTTTTCATTTGAAATTTGTTTTGTAATTCATTGTATGTGATGATTTGAGCTGGTTAAAATTCAAAACCGACCATGACAATGAACCAGTAGTATTGGTTATACGATTCATAGGACCATTCACACAACGACTAATCAAACTCTCTTCATACATCAACTTTGACTTCTAATTTCATAATGTCAAAACATACTCTCTGAATGAGACTCCCAACTTTTTCTTAGTGGGATTTACGATGTCTCACCAATGTTCAAACACCCTTCATTTGTCCATTATGCTTCTTTTTGTAATATTTTACACATAAAAAATAAAATAATTTAAATGTTTAGTTAGAATGATCTAATATATAAATTTTTAAAAATTATTTTAATATTTATATATAAGTTATGATTAAATTTAATTATTATTTTGGTTTTAAATTAGATTATTTTAAAAAAATGAAAAAAATTAAATTAAACCAAAATTTTAAATATAGAAACAGTTGAAAACAATAATTATTATTTAACATAACACTGATACGTGACACTTTATTGCATCATAATATAATTCTAATATAACACATGTTAGTTTATGTTTTTAAAAAGGTACAAATTTTATAAATTGATATGTGATATGTTTTTAAAGAGATACAAATTTTATAAATGAATATGTGACATATTTAGATACACGACGTGACATATACTTGAAAAGATCAAATTAAATCGTTTTGAAAATTTAGATAACTAAATTAAAAATTATATATAAGAAAACAAAATTGAATCAATTGAAAATTCGATGATTAAATATATAATTAAAAAGAATAAACAACTCCTTAAATTAACATTTTATTGATAAAAGTAGCTACACTATAAATATTGTTATGAACAAATAGTGGTCTCTAAATATTTTTTTCCATGTTAAAAGAAAAGTTGAGTATCATTTCAAACACGTAAAAGACCATACATTGTCATAATAATTATTTTGGGAAAAAAAGTATAAACTTTGAGTTTTTTTTTTCTTCTGGTCTTTTCAGTGGCACTTATAGTTATTGGCTATTTCTATAGTGCGGGTTGGTAAAGCAAAAGCAGATTGACATGTATGATGTATGGTTGGTTGGTATTTAATATTACGAGATCAATCTTCAAACAAAATATTTTATTATATTTGCAATCAAAGTCTCTAATGGGTGTACATTTTCTTTTCCTTTTTTTTGGTCAATCCTTCCTTTTTAAGGATGAAACATTTATCAGTTCACTTTTTTTCTTTGCATTTCGGTCACAATGTTTTTATTTTTTATATACTTACTCCAATGACATCTCATTTTTAGAGAATTACTTCCTAACCTCTCTTGTTATAAAAACAGATGGTACATATTTTATACACCGTGTGAACAGTTAAAAACAATCTTAAATAATAATCAATTTTAATGAATAAAATAGTTAATTACTATAATAGTCAATTTATATATTAATTTTCAAAATAAAAAATTATTGATTATTAATATAATCACTATTATGAATAAAATATTATAATTGGTCACTAAATTAATCATTAATTATTAATTAATTAGAAACGGATTTAGAAATTAATTTTGTTGTTAGTCAAAACCTTATAGTTAATATATTGAGTGACCAATTTATAAACTATTTTTTTTTTAGTCAAAACATTGATAACTAAATTTTAGAGATCAATAATAATTTTTTATTCATAATAGTAACTACTCTTGTAACCAATAATTTTTTAGTTTGTAAATTGGTATATAAATTGGTTATTATAATGACTAACAATTTTTTATCACTAAAATTGGTTGTTAATGAGAGATTTTTTTGTAGTACTACTCTTTTCTTACATATTTTGTTAAATTCTAAAGAAAAATAATAATTTTTCTTGTCTCACTTTATACTAAAATATTAGTTTCATATTTTTGTTTTATCTCATGAATCTTTTATATAACAATTTTTTATGAACATAAAATAAAAAAGTTAATTATTATATGCTTTCTCGTAATTTAGTTCTACCTGTGACTTAATTATTATAAATTTTTCTTTTAATAATTACATCTTTTAATAATTTATTAGAATTTAATTTTTTTTAGTTTTCAACTTCTTTTAAAGTAGGTATACTTATTTTAAAATTAAATAATTTTATTTTATTTTAAAAAAATAATAATAAAATAAAACTTACATATGAAGATGAAAAAAACATAAATTGAATTTCTTCGCCCATTTTGAAACATGATATTTAATGATGCAATTAACTTTTATTTTATTAGTCGATGATTAAATATACAAATTTATAATTTGTCAAGACCTATAATGAAGGGTGATTTTCATTTTCTAAAATATAAGTATTATCTTACAACATGCAATTCATGTTCATCAAAATACATAAACCATATTCATCACATAATATCATCGCCATCTCCGGTTATAACTACTTGCTTGCATATACAACTCACCTAACCTACGCACTTCACATCATATTTTTTTTATTTCCAAGCATAAGTGTATATATATATATATATATATATATATATATATATATATATATATATATATATATATATATATATATATATATATACTCTTATGAGAATTATAATAACACACCTCTCATTGTTTAAGGTTGACAGGAATAAGTTAAATTATCTCTAGTCTTATTTTGATTCTCTAAGTTTTATTCTCAATCAAAATTGTCCTTTAAAACATTGAGGCATAGAAATTTCCACTTATTTGCCTTTAAAAAATATACTGGCAGAAAATATGGATGTCGAAAACCATCTTTTGGGATGATATAACAATTTAAAAAACGGTGCCAATTAGTGTAGTTCAATTTGAAAAGGATTAAATATAGATAATGAAGCGTCTTCTGTGAAGCATACTTATACAAGTGAGATACTCCTTTAAAATAAGTAAAGATAAAAATATTTTTTTCTCTCATTTAAAAAAAAATAAAAAGAACTTTCCTCTCATTTAAAATTTTCTTTTAATTTAGTCAAATTAAAAAAAAAAATCCTTAAAAAAATTTACTTTGACATCATAAAGTATCTTGGACAAATTAGATTTATAATTCACTAATTTATGATATTAACTTAGTTAATTTAATTATTATGTGTATTAATAGCATCATCTTCTTTACTCATTCTTCATTGTATCCGTTTTCTCTCCATCATTGTCTTCTCATGGCTTGTGAAGTGAAGAGGTGAAGAGATGTGCCACCGCAGGAAGAGGTGTGCCGCCACCGCTAGCCACAAGAGAAGAAGAGATAATAAAATGGTCATTTTATCAAACTTGTGGGGTTGCAGAAAAAAAAAAGAGAGGTGCAAGAAGAATCAGGTAACAACCCAAAATTGAGACAGTCCATGATCATCCCAGCCCAAATGATTTTTAAAAATAATACATGTGCTAGTGTGGACATTGCATAATTTAAATAATTATTTATTAAAAATATTTAACTTCAATTTTTTTTTGTATTTATTCTATTGTTAATACTCTAAATACTATTTTATCCAAATATATTATTCTGTTTGTTTAATACTAATTATTTTTTTTTAAACAATAAACATATCATGATAAAACAGTACTTATACCTTTTCTTTGAACGAAAATATAAATATTTTCGCAAACCTTCTTTTATTATTAGTTTTATCAATATATATTACATATTTGGTTGCGTATCTTATAGGTCGTATGACATTATATGTAGTATGGAACAATATTTTATTACGTTATTAAATTGTTCAAAATTTGTAAATAGTTTCTTAAATGATTGTTCGTAACATGTTATCAAACTCTTTTTACGATTAATTTGGAGTTTGACCACTCTAGTACTCGTTTTACTATATCAACTGTAGATATTAAAGTTTGAAAATGTCTTAGTTAGGAGTGCCATGGTCTTAATCAAAGTCATTTGTAGGTTATAAATGATTGAGCTTTTACTAAGAAATGGATCAACTTTCGATGTAAAAGTTATTCTTCTCTAAAACTTTTGATGCAAAATATTATAGACCGAGTTTGAATGATTTTTGTCTTAGAACAAGGTCATGTTTAAACTTTTATAAAATTTGACTAAGTTTTAAATGAACTAACCATTATTGGGATAAAATCATTTCATAATATATAAGTGGAGTGCAAATCTCATCTTACAAACTGGTTCTGTGGAATTGAGTTAAGCTTAAAACTCACTTCTAACATGGTATCATATTCAAGTTAGAGCATATCCTAACGAACTTTCTTAAATATTATTTTTCACCCAAATTTAATGTTCACGAATTCTGATAAAGAATATTTAGATTTTATAATTAACGAAAGCAAACAAATAGATTGGAGAAAGGATATTGAAGAACGCATTATTATTGGATCTCTCATTAATAAATGTTAGTATCCTATTATGATTTATATGCATAAATGTATAATTATGTGCGTGAACATGTAAAATTCATGAATCTTAAGATGCTATAGTAATTTTTTATTATTGTATGAAAACTACAAAATAATATACAATAAATATATGTTATACTTGGAATTTTTGTTGAAGATCGAATATTTTTTTTAATAGATTCAATTTATTTATTAGAAAAATCAACTTTATTTATATTAATATTTTATTGAGTATTTTGTTTTGAATCTGATTAATAACGAAACTGATTTTCTTAGCGAATCAAATAGCAGGTAAATATTATCTGTATATGTTTTTTCCATATTAGATGGGTTACTCCCATTTACTAATTTCGTAAAATGTAACATTGATCATATAACTTGTTGATTTCCTAATGTATATGTTTATTTTGTCACCTTTGTCACGAAACAAACTTATCAAGTTGATAAGTTTAAAATCTGGATGGAATGTGATTCATTTACTGTGATGCAAACCTTCAATAACCATAACATTCTACCTTGAAAGTTAAAAGGCAAATGATTGAAATGTTTTCATATGTTTATTTATAAAAGGTTGGGTACATATTTGCAAAGAAGGAAATAATTGTGTTAATAATTTAGTTTGTGTTAAATTGGCAAATAAACTTACACCCATATTGTGAGTATCATTTGAATAAGTTCTGTTTTAATGAAAAATTCTCACATTGACTATGTATGAGTATAAATATAAGGAATACCTCAATTGGAGATGATGATAAAGATGTACATATCTGCTCTGTCCTCGTTCTCATTCTCATACCCACTACAATATTCATTTTGTCCTATCCTTGTTCCGGTTTAAATTATTAAAACACTTGTAGTGTATTAAGTAACCTTATCACACTACACACTTTATATTTTTTTATTTTTTGTAATTGTTTGTCTTGTCATGAAATTTATTCACATCTTCAAGATAATTTTTTCTTTTATCACAATCTTTGTACAATGGCAGATCTTGACCAATAATGTTGGGGAAGCCAAAATAATATATTCAAAATTCAAAATTTATATATTTAATTATTGTCACCACACAATAAAAATAAATAAATAATTTAGTATAACTATACCTAAAAAATAATCACATGTATACGAAGAATTGTCCTTCATTCTTTCAGATTTTTGAACTCATCAATAATTGAATCAAAACTAAAATTTACAATTTTTTTAATGTAAATCTAAATACGTTTCAAAGAATTAATATAAAACATGTTCCTCTAGTTGAACAATATGATCATTTGTATCATCATTCAGGATAAGTAAAATAAGATATTGAATTAGTATTATTTTCACCGTCACACATAGCTTTATTTTTATCACTTTTAAAAAATAAAGCTATTCTTTTATTCTTCATCAATATATATATTTATTTATTTTTTAAGTTTAAGATTAAAAAATAATTTATCATTATTTAATTAAAAAATAAAAAATTAAGAGCTACTAAAAGAAAAAATCAATGACAATCAAGTCCCAATTAAAGAATGATTATGAATACATAAATACTACAATCCTTTTTCTGCTATAATCATAAAGAAAAAAGAAGAATACATGTGATAAAAAATAATGTTAACTATTAAACAAATATTTCAGTATCAAGTAATACAAGAATTACCTTTTTACTTCAAGAATGTAAGAGAACAAATGAGAGGAATTTATAGATCTATAAACATCAATTAGTAATGTGATTGTTGTAAGAATATTAAATAGTTTGCATCTTTCTATTTGTAGAGACTTGGTTCATGTTAATGGTACTTTGTGGGGAAAATCTCTGGTTTCAGTGGTGAAAATTTATTTAATGTACTTATAGCCAGTGATGTAACTGATATGCAAGAACACTTAGTCTCTCTATCAACAACCAATGCATTTAATATTTTACCCTATGTGTCATGTTTGTTTTATGTTTGGTCGAATTAAGAAAACATTCCAATATAATGGCATTGAAGTATTATGTGCAATTTATCTTAATTTCCCCTGTAGTATTTTTTTTTTTAATTTAGAGAAACGTGAATTGGTAATGTGATTGTTGTGGGAATATTAGATTAAGAAGTAGTTCCAACATGGAATGACTTCAGTGTTGAAGAAGACATTAAAAAGTTATACCATAATGGTAAGACTTTACTTTAAATGAAGAAGTCGTGTCATAATGGGACGACTTCAATAATGCAAATGAAGAAGTCATATTATATCGACACAACTTTAGTGTTGGTTTTGAAATGAAGAAGTTGTATTATAATGGCACGACTTTAGTGTAATAAAATAATGGAACAACTTCCATTTTAATGGATGTGTAGTTGAATAAGAATAAAAAATAGATATTTTTGTAGGTAGGTCACTTACATCGTTCTAGATTGTTATCCATGTTGCACGATATTGAGGTCAATATCTTTTTGTTTTGACTCTCATATCTTCTCTATATAGCTTATCAAAATTTAAAGGGTTAGTAGGAATAATTTGGCGGATAAAAAACAAATACATTTCCGACCTACTAGATTCAAACCAGCGACCTAAGAATGGCTATTTGGATTTACCAACTACAGTCCTCCGCTCTACCAACTGAGCTAAGGTCGGATTTGCTTATGTTTCATAATTAGTACAAATACTCTTAGTTTCTTACAACGTCTTCAAAATGAAGAATATATCGTTCCTAATTTTTATTTATCACTTAATTTTTTTATTACAGTAATTATTATGTTGATTTGATTATTATTACAAGTAGTGACACAAACGATTTTATGTGAATAATTCAAATTTATCATATAATTAACATTTAAAAGAGAATAATAGTTTACTTGATTGTCAAAGGTTTTTAGATTCTACGTGAAATTCTTTATGAAAGATCTAATATTTTCTTTGAATTTCTCAATAAAGAGACAACCAAACATTCTAGCAAAATGTTTGTCAACAAAGAATCCTCAATCTTGACCATACATAAAGAGATTATTGTGTAAATCGACATAATATCAATAAACTACAAATCATTTGGTAAATTAATTGGTAAATATTGTGATTTGGTTCTTCTTCTTCTTCTTCTTCTTCTTTTCTCTTTTTTTTATTAACAAATAATCCTAAATCTTAAGTGTCCGTAAAGAGATTATCACATAAATCGACAAAATGTCTACCGACCATAAATCCTTCGATAAAATTCATTGTTGGTAAATATCTCAATTTGATTCATCCTCACCTCTAAACCCTAAACTCTAAATCTTATTATGTAAGTAAGAAAAATGTCTACCAACCACAATTCCTTTGCTATTCATTATTGGTAAATATCGTGATTTGATTTCTTCTCCTCCTCCTCCTCCTCCTCCTCTTCCTTCTTCTTCTTTTTTATTATCTCAACAAAGATACAACCAACCATGTTAGCAAAATGACTACAAACAAACAAACAATCCCAAAATGTTAAGCGTACACAAAGAGATTATTATGTAAGTTGACAAAATGTTTATCGACAACAAACCTGACAGTAAAACTCATCGATAAATATCATGATTTATTGATGCTCATAGCAAGAACTTTTGTGCCAACTTTACTGATGAAACTTACCGTTGGAAAAATCCATCGGTAATAAAAACTTTAATTTACCGACAAATTCATTACTGATAAAAATGTTTGTTGGTAATTAATATTCTAATTTATCAACTGACTTATTACTGACGAAAGTTTATGTTAATAATTAAAATTCTAAAATTCATTAGTAAAATTTCATCAATAATTAAACAAATTCTTGTAGTTTGTTGACATTTGTAGGATTGATCAAGTGTGAGAGGTGGGTGATATGTTCTTCTTTACCCTTACATCAAGTGTGAGAGGTGGGTGATATGTTCTTCTTTACCCTTACATCACCTCTTTTTTTAGGGTTTAGAGAGAGAAATAACAAGTAATAAGAGAAAGACAAATGTACAAAAGAGATTTAGATTAATTTAAAATCAATTTTATGTTTAATACGAATTTACTTAGCCTTAGAGAAATTATTTACAATATTTTCTATGTATTAAATTACAACCATGCTACATGTATTTATATATTATTTGAAAAAAAAAACCTCGTGAACAATCTTTAAGAAATACTAACTAAATGTAAGAACTTAATACACCAAAAACACTTTAAAAGATTAAATAACATTCACAACTAAGGAAATAATATCACCCGTCAATGATAAGTATTCAAATATTTAAATCAATGTGTAAAGAATAAAATTTACCACACAAAACCTTGATTGATGGTTTAAATAAAAGTTTCAAACTTTTATACAATTATATAAATTTTATTGAAGTTTTTCATTAAATTAAGATCCTAGTTATTCAAAGTAATTGATATGTTTCAAGTTAATTTCCACTACTTAAAAAAAAAACATATTTCCTGTCAATTTTCTTTTGAAATTTTTTTCTTAGGAAACATTTGCAATTTTTGTTATGAATAATGGTTTGTAAGAATTTGCTACTATTTTTTTTTTTGCAAAATATTTTTCACAAATTTTTTTTGCATAAAATTTTGTAAGAAATACTTGCGAATTTTATAATTTTGTAGAAAGTAATTACCTACAACAAAATTACTTGCTAATTAAAATTCGTAAAAAAAAAGCCAAAAAAGGTTTTTTGTTACAAAATTTTATAACAAATTTGCAAAAAAAATTTCATAAAATATGAAAAAGTTCTAGTAGTGTTTGAAATATATTTATATAAAGCATTTCGGCTAGAACTTAATCATTTGTGTGAAGCTAATCAATTGTATTATTTTAGGATTTTTTTTTAAACAACACAACACTATAAAAACTAGGGGTGGCAAAACGGCCAGTCCGGCCCGTTTTGGCCCGTAAAAAATGGGTCGGACCGGACTGACCCGTCCACTTTTTTTTTTATTAATTTTTTTAAAACTTTTTTAATTTGTTTTTAATTTTTTAATTTTTAAAATTTGTTTATATTTACATATAAATTATTATTAAAGGCATATTTAATCAAATAAAATATTTTTAAAATTTTTAATTGATTAGTTAATGTTTTTAATTAGATAAATTAAAATAATTATTAAGTTTACATATTAAATTATTAAATTATAACTAATAATTGAAACGTAATTGGTAGGTGTAAATTATTTAAATTATAATACTATTACATATTTACATATATAAAAAATATAATATAAAAAAAATATTTTTAATTACTTTTATTTTTTATTTTTTTTAAAGCGGGCCAACGGGCCAGGACAGGCTGGCCCGTCAAGTTGACGAGCTGGACGGGACTGGTCAAAATGGGCTGACATGTTGAAATCTTCAACCTAACCTGTCCCTTTTAACACAGCCTGACGGGTTGGCCCGTTTGGTCTAGTCCGTTTTGCCACTCCTGATAAAAACTAATTTATTAGTTCTCGTTTAATTGATTAATTACATAAGTTATGCCATTTCATGATTGATTAGGTTAATGATTATAAAGAATTTGTACAACAAGATCTAGAAATCACTTTGAGCTAACCAATTATTACTATAAATAGTTTATTTAAGGTATTCAAAATAATGGTTTGTGTTAATTAATAATCAAGTATAATGTTTTAGAACCATTCTTGAAAACATCATTAATAATATCATAATTAATGATGATCATGCTTCTTATTCTGAGATAAGTTTTACTTCTTATGTGTATGATGAACACATATTCAAACAATTTATAAACATTCAGTACGATATTGTTCCATCACTAAAAGAATAAAATATTGCAACTTTGTACAAATGTTTTTTTAATAAAATATTAATTTTAATATTTTGACATCAATATTGAAGTGAGAAGAGTGTCTTTTTGTATATCACATTATGATGTTAAAAGTTTAAGACGAGTTTCCTTATTGAATTTTTTTTGTTTGTGTTTATGTTTTTATAACTCTATAGTAGTATTATTTTATGGAATACTATCAAATGTATTAGATAAGTGATTTCTTTCTTTTTAGAATTCGTGCACCATATTAAATGACATAACTATATTTTGACTCATGGATCAACTTGATCCCTCGCTTATTTTCTTATCGAATTGGATTAGAAAATAAATTATTCATTTCATATATGACAAAATTAGTTGATTCACGTAAAAAGATATGTAGATAACAACATATGGTTATGAATATGTAAATATGTATCTTATTCAATAAATCTATTACAAATAAAATTATTTAAACTCAATTTTATAATAAATTAATTCATTTAATCTATCATTCATGATGGATATCGTTGGCGATAAGATCCAAGTGGTGATTTAAATGTTCGTGATAACTGAAATTGAATCTAATTGCTTTAAGAGGGGAAGATTCATATGAAAAAGACTCTTTAACGCTCAAGTCAGTAAGGTAAGAGAGTTAGGATATTTGAAGTGAGTACAAGTATATAAGAGTGTTGTTAGGTAAGAGAGTTAGGATCTTTGATAAGGGTAAGTATAAATAGATTAGAGTGTGTATTCCATAGGAATTCTAGATGTATTTATAAAGTCTTTTGGACTACCTTGATCCATGTTATAAAATAAGTAATATAATATTGACTAATATCAATAAAATAACAACTTACTTTGAATAAATAAGAATAAATAATAACAATAACACCTTACTTGATATATGCAATATTCTTTAAATATATGGTATTAAGTAACATAATAACGTAATTAAACTATCCATGTTTAATCACATATAATGTCAATATATGAAAATTTGCACAAACAAACATATTTCAGAATATCTTTTAACCACTTTGGGTTAGCAAAGTTAAATAAGTTTTATTGAACGGTATCATTTAACATATTTGTTGATATGTACAAAATATTAAAGTGATTTTTAATAAATAAAAAAATTCATTTATCAACTTGTATGATTGTATAAATCTACTTTGAAAATTTCTTATATTGATTTAGATGATTTTTTCTAAAGATAATGAAATTTAATTTAAACATACAGATAATTTTTTATGTTTAAAAGTAATATGAAATAGGTAAGAGAGGAAGTTCTTGAACTAATTCTGACATAATGTAAAATGTACGATAAAAGGGAAACAATTAGCAAAATATAAATGTTTAATTAAAATAGTGGATGAGCTGTATCATTTTTAAATACAAATATAAAGTAATATAATTTTATTTTTAATTAATTAAAAATTTCAATTAAAATTACTGAAATCCAATTGAAAATTAAAGATATTGAAAGTGATGTGGTTTTTTTTTGAAACAGCACGACTCAAATTATTATTCACCCAATAACATAAAAGTATAGTATTTACTGTACTTTTTTAATATTTAACTACATCGGATGAGATTTCTGCACTAACCCCAAATTATGCAATTAATAACAGAAAAAAATCACATCGTAGTGTCATTTTCATTTTTAAATAGTGTTTTTAAACAATTTCATACAATTATATATACATATATAATTAATTAAATGAAACAAAAAATTATTGATGAAATCAAAGAAATCCCAAAATTCGTTCCGCTGCGAAAGAACAAAAAATGCAGAAGAAAAGAATGTAGGAGAGAGAAAAAACCAAAAAATAAGAAAAGAGAATAATACCAGCCGGCCCGGTTCACCGACTCCGGTCCAGTCTATCCAACATCCTCGACGGTTCGGTAACATCGCTTGTTCCGATTTTGTTTTTCATTTCAGTGCATTCTCTCTCTTTCTTCTTATCTTGTTTCTCTCTCTTCTTCTCGCATTGTTTTTCTCTCTCTCTTAATACACACCGAACAACCCGCGACGGAGGCTACGACCCGAATCGGACGACTCGACTCCAGCTCCGGACACTTTCATGTACTCCGCCCCCAATCTCATTTCGCTCCCATTCCCACCGATTTTCATCTTCTAGTTTTCACCATCGCAGAATCTGTGAGTCCTAAATTCCCATTTCCTCTCCCTTTCGATTCATGACACAATCACGTTGGACCAAACTTCTAAGTTTTTCTTCTTTCATTTTTCTGTCGCTTTTATTCTTTACAGCGACATTTGTTGCTAGAATAGCGTAATTTCAATTCCAATGCCAATTTCTAAATATTCTGAATTTTTTCTGTTTTCTTTTTAGGTTTGGGATTTTAGGGTTCTGAAGTTTTTGCGCCTAATCCTGGGAGATATTGATTGGGAGGAGGGGGAAAGGAACCCGGGATTAGGGTTTCCTCGGAAGCTTTGTTTTTATTGGGAGAAATCAAGAAGGTATATTTGGGACTAGGGAGAGGTTTAGGTTTAGAGGATAATGTGTATACTGTGTGTTATTCAGAAGTGGTCTCGCCGGGTTGCCACGATGCTACCTTGGTTGGTTATTCCGTTAATTGGTTTGTGGGCACTTTCTCAGCTTCTGCCGCCT
>Ga0214545_1003155_pt1 | contig 31642 bp, 21 predicted proteins | sample CNSS4metaG_FD_160064 | JGI IMG/M metagenome (GOLD analysis project Ga0214545, IMG submission 160064) | Root nodule microbial communities from cowpea collected in UCLA plant growth center, Los Angeles, California, USA - CNSS4 | ecosystem: Host-associated > Plants > Roots > Nodule | place: USA...
TGATCCTATCTATTTATTTATATAATTATATGATTTAATATTGAAATAAAATTTATGATAAATAAAGATTTGATTATTGTAGTTGGAGGTATGACCTTGGGGATTTAAACGAGTTAGTATTACTCAAAATGATATGTTCTTGAGTTACTTTGTTGGCCATGAGCTCATTTATCCTGACTAGTCACTACAAAATTAATCAATATCTTTATAAAAGTATAATAAAAATTCAGTTTCATGGATTTGGGAGAATTTTTATTTCATTTTATTTTATTATGATATCTTATTTTTTTGTGATATTTGTCTCACTTCCCTATTTCTTTTGATTATGTGCGAAAAACAAAATTTTATAACATTATCATAGATGGCTGCTCCGAACACGCCTGATCCCTTCTTCGCCGACATTGTGGCTATTTTTCCGGGAAATGCATGGCAAACCAAAGTAGTGAATAATTCTGTAACATTTCAGGAAACGGGAAACTCTACCATTACTTTTCTCTCTGCTCCGAATGCACCGATTGTCATTGAAGGACAAATCGGTGTTACCTTTTATTTACCCCCAACAGTCCAAGTGAATCCTATCCATAACCTTTTCCCTCCACCTGTTTGATAAACCGCATATGAGGGGGAAACTGTAAATAAATAACCCTTCTTCCTCTTCTAGTGTAGGAAATATGAAATGTATTAAACAATGTGGATATAGGAAGTATATAGTATTGTAAATACATATATAAATGTGAATATTTTAAATATAATTATATATTAGTGTATAAATTTTTGCCTCTAAATTTTTATAAGTATATTGTAATAAATAAATAAATAGAATTTTTTTTTCGTCACAACGCACATCCAAATCATACAAGCCCTGACCCTGCATTATCGCTTAGCGCAACTCCAAAGCCGCCAAGCGAAAGCTAGTCATAGACCACTTGGCGAATGCCACAAACCGCTAGGCACCATGCGTTGTAGTGCCCACTACCTTTAAGTTATTGCCCCACTTCCTTTAACCTGTCCCCAAGCGCTAAGCCATCCATACCTCACTACTTTTGTAGCTATCTCCTAGCGGTCCAAGTCTCGTCATCAGGTGCTACACTAGTACAGCGAGTTGTACTGGTTTGTCACAGTCCTGCATAGTTTCTAACACACCTTACTACCTCAACACTCTTCGAAAATCCATAGACCTTGCCAAATTTATCAACACTGCTCCCAATCATCATCTCCCATCTTATGCACATCAATTAGCTTTATGTAATCCCATATGTAAAAGATCAAGCAATCCTACTTCTCATTTCAACTGACCATTATTGTACTCTCTCTCTTACCCTTAATACAACCCTGATTTAACCTTACTAAATTATACATTTCTTCCCATGCCACATTATACTACACTTTAGCATTTTAATTGCCCTCTTGGCTAAGTAGACACTCAACAACATTCTCAATGACTAAGTCCTTTTTCCACCCAACCTCATTCCTAATCCTCGTTTAGGACTAATATGTATTGTATTTACTATCACAATTCTTCCAATAACAAATCAACCCATAATTTAAGTCATACTAATATTTATTCCTTTATCACCCTAGGCTAGGGATGTCAACGGGGCGGGTAGGGTATGGGTAGTAGCTCCCCCGTACCCTACCCATTGGATAAATATTCGCCCCGTACTCGTACCCATATTCGTCGGGTATCCGTTATGCGGGAACCCGCCTATTTTTTTTCATATCCGCGGGTATTCACGGATACCCACAGATATTTACAAAATTATTTAAAAAACAAATATTTAATCATAAATTCAAATAAAATAAAATAAAATACATCACTGTCATAAATTTTAAATAAAGTTCAAATAAACTCAAGTTTATACAACTACAAATATTTATAAAAGTAAATATAAAATGACGTTCAACACAATGAAAATTCTTTAATTAGTGTTTTGATCAAAAAGTTCATTTTCTCCAATTGATTCCTAAAAAATAAACAACATAAACAAATAATAAACTTCAATTGCCGCGTGCCAAGTATTCTTATTTTGATTCCATCATTTGACAACAAGCATACCATAAATGTCATTGTCTATATAGGATTTGATGTATATGCCCAATTTCAAATAAAGGAAAAAGAAGAATGTCAAAGGGTGTACTTGGAAGAAGACAACGCACCAATACTTGAAGTTTGAAGAATGAAGACAGAAGACAAGATGTGCAACTTAGAAAAAATTAGACTAGAATGTATTTTACTAATATATATATATATATATATATATATATATATATATATATATATATATATATATATATATGAGGGTACTTTTGTGAATTAAAGTTTAACGGGTACGGGTATCCATGGGTACGGATACTATGATACTTGTACCCGCCCCGTTAACATGCGGGTATCAAAAATACTCGTACCCGCGGGTAACGAGTATCCACTTTTAATATTCATTTCCTACCCGTTGCGGATTTTATCCGTAGGTACCCGTGGGTACGGATTTTTTTAACATCCCTACCCTAGGCCCTTATCCAAATATTCATAATTCTCCTACATAAAGACAATTTCACCCAACTAAAACCCAAACCTGCATCTGCACCTCACAACCACGCAGTGCAGAATTCACTACGCTGACGCCTGGCGGAAATTCGCGTGCCACTAGGCCGTCCATAGAATTCTGGAAATTTCAGAAATTCCCAACACCTGCGAAGACCCCAAAAATCCCCATGTCCTTTCACTTTTTCTATTCTCCCTATTCAACGACCAACATACTCCTAAAGGGGTCAAATATCATTTAAATATGAACTTGCAGTTCCTCATTGTGATTCGTACATCCATTAATCCTACATTCAGAATACTCAATTTTCCAAACCCTAAGGTTTGTTCATAATCAATTTCGTTCCAATTAATCCCATTCACATAGTAATTCATCAAGCATTAGCATCCAATATTCATTTATCTGACACAACTCCCTTTTTCCCCGATCGGAATAGTCCAAAAACTTCAAAAACATCAACATCGTGCCAATATCGCTCGTGTTGCCTGGTGAGTGTTCCTCGCTGCTAGGCGATTCATGCATAAACCCAAAAAATTGGGTTAGTCTGATTGTGTTGCATGGCGTCCTGTTCTTGTCACAAGACAGTTTCTAGAAAAAACTCAGAAACCTAGTGCAAACCATATGAGTCGCCTGGCGGCCTTGAAGGCCCGCCAGACGGTTTCTAGAAAATTTTCAGAAACTCAAATTCCATACAAATTAAACAGAGCATAGGCACCAATTACACATACACCATACAATTATATCAATACGAATTTAAATTAACAGAGTCCAGCTCCTCTAACGTAGTTCCTTGTTCAAAATTGACAAATCAAGTGTTCTTTAGTGATCTCCAATGGCTTTCCTCTGCCTCTCCAACCAATAGCTCTCAAACTCTTCTGCAATGTAGCTTTAACACTTTGGAAATCTTCTACCCAAAGCTCTCACAAAATGCAGTGTTTCATTCTCCTCCAATTCCTTTCTCTCCTATAATTACTACCTAATAATTACCTCTTTACTCAACAAAACTAAAATTAATTAACAAGGGTGCTTAATAGTTATTTAATGACCATAAATAAGTGGTTTTGCAGCCCTCCTAGTTGCCCATCTAAGACAGCTGGGGTTTCTACCCCCTTCTCATTCATGCCAAAAAGAAATTTGGCAAAAAGAACCTATTACGTAGGCAAGGTTCGAACACATAACCATCCAATTGTCAAGTTAATTAACAATCAATCAACCAATTCGTTATTTATGATAATTCTTATACCTCTAGGATTATATTATCACTTACTACAATCAAATCAAGCATATTATTTAAAAGAAATAAATAATTAAATTAATAAACAATTGGCATGCACAAGACTTGGTTCAAGTCCTTTCAACATAACCAAGTACCACCATCAGACATCATAAACAAACCTCTTAGCCTTTCAAGAGCTCTTGTGAAATTATTTTTTCGTTCATTTGATAAAATGCAAACGCGATTGAGAAAGTTAACCATGTTGACGTCACACCAATAATCTTAAGCAATGACAACCGATATTTATCGGTTTTGTAAGTGTTATCCATTAAGAAAACAATATTAAATGCATTTAATAACTTCATGACATCAAGATGTGTTCAAAAAAGGTTGCTTACCACACACATCTACTAAAACATATATACTTATCATGTTATAATATCACCATCAGTTGTTGTAACTTGGTCCTTGATCCTCATAATGATCGTTTATACCTATATCTTGTATTGTGTACTTGTTGCATAGTGGTCACATTACACTCATCATGTTTTTAGAGTAAGGAGTATATTTGCATATTTGACTTGACTTTTAGTCATATCAAAAAGCAACGACTATTCACTAGACTTCAACCTACCGGTAAATGGGTGACCAACTAGAGTATTTAACAAATCATGATTATGGTAACCGCATATTACCTTCAACACCCACCCCTCCCCTTTAGAGATGGGTTTGCCTCTCAATTTAAATGGACATTCGCATTTTCTTGTGCCAAATATACTAGGTTCCGCATCAGATTTGTATTTCCTATATTTTTCACCCCTTTCACATCCTAATAATACATAGGTCTTTCTTTCGAATTGTCCATTATATTTATCGGATCTTAGAATAATAACAATGATAAAAAGATCAAAAAGTAACCCCTCGAATTCACTTAATTAAATCGTTACGTGTGAAAAGTTTGATATCAAACTCAAATTTACTTGAGAATCCAAAAAATTCAAAAAATTCAAATGAAAATCTTTCATAATTATAAACACCTACAATTAATTAAACAAAAATCACAGAAAATATAAAAGAGCCTTCATAATTTAAAAATTCTATTAATTTCTTCAAATAAATAAAAAGAATAATTATTATATCAATATTTTGAATACTAATAAAAAGATAGAAAATAAAAAATACACACTAAGCAATAAAGTTTAAATAAAATTATTTAAATATTTTTTATCTCAATACCTCGGATGTCCACACATCCAGTAGAGGTTGACTTTCATTTACGTGGTGTACCAAATCTCCACATTCGGTATTATTTTAATAATGTTTTTAAAAAGCATTCATTAATGTAGTAAAAAAATATTAAAAAAAAATTACTAAATGACTATTTATAAAACTAAAAGAAAACAGATATTGTTCCGGTCCGTGAAATTGCCGATGGGACCAGAGCATTTTTTCTCTTTGTCCTTTGTATTCTCCCTCCCTCTCTCTCTCTCTTTTCTCTTTTATTTATCAGGTCCCTCTCTCTTCAGTTACCGTGTTTCCTGGATTCTAGCTAACCACTAACCATTTCTTCCACTATATCTTTTCGTAACTTTTTCGATAACTTCGCATGGTGGTGTTCCTAGAAAGAAGGGAAATGCTCACTTGTCAGTTACCTAAGAAATCATGGTGAACGATATTCTTTAATTATAAGGTAATCCGAGCTCAGCGAGGTGTCCGAGGTGTCCGATGCTTCTGAGCTTGACGAGTCCAAATCCAGGAGAGTACACAGCCCTCCAACTTTTCATTTGTGCTTGCACTGTGAGAAGTTGTCTTATCTCCCATTTCAGTCAATGACCAATCAATGACATGACGTTTCTGTCTTTATTTATTACGCTCACATAACCTTACACGTGTCAGCTTATCGAACCGACAGTGGTTTTTGAATCTAACGGTTATAATTTGAATAAAGGTAACCGTTTTGTTTTCTAAAAACATCCCTTACCTTCTTTCTTGTCTATTTGCAACAATTTCTCAGTAACCCTTGTCTGGTGCACCCTTCGCGACTTCCACCATTGTGTTTCCATTTTCCCTGTCTGTGACTCCAACCAAGGTATGTTTTCACTTACCCTTCCCGAAGTTTATTGTTGATGATGACATTCTTGCGTGTCCAATTCTTTCTGTTTCTTAAACCTTTCAGACTGATAAACCATAATTTAGTTTTGATTGTTACTCAGGTTTATAGATTGCTTTCGTATTTCTTTCAAAAATCTTTCTATGAAAATTTTCAGTTTTAAAGCAGCGGGTGTATCTGGGGTTCGTATTTGTCTTCTTTCTTGCTTGTTTTTAAGAGATTTAGGGTTTATGCTTAAATCTATTTTGTTTGACCTTAGTAGATCCAGGATGACTTCCTACGACTCACAATACCCTTGGGCTCCATTAAATTTAAAAAGAGAGTGTACTGGTTTCTGCACCGAGAGACGAATCCAAACCCTTAGGGAAAAACAAGCCTTATGTAAGGATGATGAAAACGACGTGGTTGTGGGATTGTGTGAATTAGATGAACCCGTGTGTAGGGATGGCACTCTCCTGCCTTTGCAGACTTTCACCTTTGTTTATGTTACCCTATTTGAAAGACTCGGTTTTAGACTCCCCTTCAACGATTTTGAAAAAGGGTTATTAACCGCGTTGAATGTGGTGCCTGCTCAATTACATCCTAATAGTTGGGCCTTCGTCCGTGCCTTTCATATCTTGTGCAGTGGTCTTGGGATCCGACCTACACCGAACATGTTTCTATATTTCTTTGAGCTAAAAAATAGTTCAAAACTGCTGTGGACTTCTCTGAATGGAGTAAGTGGCCGAGCTCTTTTTGCGTTATATCAATCCTCCTATAAAGGTTTTAAAGGGGCTTTTATAAAAATCTTGGCACCTTCCCACAATCCGACCTTGTTAGAAGGGTTCCCTCTGTACTGGACAAAAAACCCCTCTCCAAAGGTCACACGTCAACTTGAAGACTTAAACCCAGCTGATCAAAAGGGCTGTGAGGAGTTGATGGGTCTAGAAGTTATTTTCGACATTCGAAAGATCTTAGAGCTTGAGTACCGGGAAGTAGATTTAAGAGTTTTCATTGGTATTAATCTGACTTAACAAAGTTTATTGCTCATTTTGGTAAATCTTTGTGCCCATAACTCTTGAATACTGACCTTTAGAAACTTGCAGACAAATAGATGGCTCTCTCTCAAAAGGACCTTCTGCGTCGTATCAAACAGAAAGTAAACATAAAAATTGGGGTGAGCTCCCCAGTCCAGGGCTCGTCTTCGCATAAGGAACCAGAGAGTGGACTCGGAATTACAATACGAGAACCAACTTTGAAGAAAAGGAAGTTGGTAAGCGGAGGGAGGAGGATTTTGAACACATAGCTCATGGACGAGCTCACAATTTCTCAGCCACGGATGACGTCATTCTTTCAAAACAGGTTTCTAATTCGACTCGAGAAGGATTGCTTCACTATTTGCATCAGGCCGAAACGTCCTCCCTATTCTTGGTCAACCACTTAGAGGCGTTAGAATTAAAAGAATCTAGTTTGATACGTGAGGTTAAGTCTTCTAAAAAGGAGATGACACAACTCCGATCTGATGCAGTCGAGCTCGTCAAGATTCGTCAAGTTTTGAAAGATAAAGAAATCGAATTGGGTGGCAAAGAAACTGAATTGGCGACTCTGAGAGTCAAAGTCCATGAGTTGATTCCGAAGATGGAAACTTATGAAACTCAAGTTCAAGAATTGGCGGAAAAGTGTAAGAAACTGGAAAATGAAAAGGAGGAGATGGCTGACCAACTGTGCACCACTTTGAATCAAGGATTTCAACTAGCCTTGAACCAAATCAAAGTACTTTGCCCTGATGTTGATATCTCAGGTGCTGATATTACTAAAGAAGTGGTGGATGGCCAGCTCGTCGAGATAACCGATGATTAATAACATCTTTGTAATAGTTTAGACTTCAAGAGTATTTTCTTTTATTTTAGAAGGATTTCGAATTTTTGTGAACATTGAGTAATTTCTGTTTTGTATTAAGTTTGGGATTTGGCTATGTCTGAGTGAAAGATGTTTAACTTTAAAGCATTCTAACTCAGGAATTCCTGTGGATAGGATTGACTTGCGAGATAGAGGCAAGTGGTACATAAAATTGGACCACGTTGGTTAAAAAACGAAATATAGAAGAAATAATACCTCATAGTATGGGATATTTTTAAGATAACAAACGTAAGATAATAAAGGTAAGAGAAGTAACAAATGTATTAGCTCGGGCCCATACGTATATAACTCCAGGAAAGAAATAAATATATCAGTTCGGACCGAGCTATACTAGACATATTCAAGCATATATAAAATTCTAAGAAAGGGTAATAAATATATAATCTAGGACCGAGCTAAACTAGACACGTTCAAGCATATATGAGGTCGGACCGAGATCTAATTGCCATCTTAAGCGATATATACAAATCTGAGAAGGGTTATAAGTAGCGTACCCGAGCTTGGATCCATATTGCTCTTTTGACGGATGAAAATATCATTATTATGCTTATTACTAAAATCAGAAAAAGTACCTTGAATATTTGAGCGAATCACCATGTATCTTTAAATATGCATTCCATCGCGTGATCGGTTCGGTTGAGCAGGGACATATGGTCACATATCCTGAGTTGGATCGACGAAATCCTCGACATTTTGTGTGGCTAGATCGAATCGATTTAGCCTTCAGTGTACTGAGGTTTTACTACCCTTTATCGAGTAGTCGGACCGACTAGGCCCTCGGCGTACTGAGGTTTCATGATAAAGTCGGACCGCATTAAGCCCTCACTGAGGTTTCATGATAAAGTTGGACCGCATTGAGCCCTCCGCGTACTGAGGTTTTAACGATAAAGTTGAACCCTCAACGTACTGAGGTTTTGCTACCCTCCTATGGAGTAGTCGGACCGATTAAGCCCTCAGCGTACTGAGGTTTTAACGATAAAGTCGAACCGATTGAGCCCTCAGCATACTGAGGTTTTGCTACCCTCCTATGGAGTAGTCAGACCGATTGATCCCTCAGCGTACTGAAGTTTTAACGATAAAGTCAGACCGATTGAGCCCTCAGTGTACTGAGGTTTTGCTACCCTCCTATGGAGTAGTCGGATCGATTGAGCCCTCAGCGTACTGAGGTTTTGTTATATGATTTCAGACAGAAAATTTCAAAACACACTATATGAATAACTCCCACCTCGTTAAAAAACCCTGCCGTGTAACAGGGAAAAAGAGTGTGGGGTTTTATTATTTCCAAGGGAAGAAAATGTGCCAACAATTTACAAAAAATGGAGAAGGAAAGGAAATAGAGTGCTAACTAAAATAGAAGCGCAGATTGGCGGCATTCCATGTCCTGGGTATAGAGGTCCCGTCTAAGGTTTCCATTCTGTATGTGCCTCCAGGTAATACTTCCCTAATCCGAAAAGGACCGACCCATTTGGGTGATAGTTTGTCCTCCACCTCAGTCATATGTGCTCTTCTCAACACCAAGTCATCAACTTTGAAGTCGCGTGGAGCGACTTTGGTTTGGTACCTTCGTTCAACTCTTCGTTTTGTGGCCTCTCCGGTGATTCATGCCAATTCTCGTATTTCGTCTAGGACATCCAGGTTAGCTCGGATTCCTTCGTTGTTCTCCTCCATGGTGACTTTAGTTCTGCTATCGGAAGAATTTTCGATTTCAACTAGTAATAAGGCGTCCATTCCGTAAACTAGGTTGAAGGAAGTTTCATGAGTGGTTGATTGAGGTGTAGTGTGGTATGCCCATAAGATTCTCGAAATTTCATCTGACCAGGAAGTTTTGGAAGCAAGTACTCGGCGCTTAAGTGCTTTCAGAATGACCTTATTCGCTGCCTCTGCCTGGCCATTTGTCTGCGGATGTTCAACAGAAGAAAAATATTGGGTGATCCCTAATTGCTTACATGTGTGTCGAACCTGCGCATTGGTGAATTGGGTGCCATTGTCGGATATGAGTCTGCAAGGAACATCGAACCGACAGACTATGTTCTTCCATAAGAATTTTTCTACTTTTGATGCAGTGATGGAAGCGACTGGCTCTGCTTCTATCCACTTCGTTAGATACTCCACCGCCACTATAAGGTATTTCAATTGTCGAATAGCTGTTGGGAAAGGACCCAGAATATCTATACCCCAAGTATAAAAAGGCCAATGAGGATGTATAGAGTGTAGTCCTTCAGGAGGAGATCGATAGAAATCTCCATGCCTTTGGCACTGATCACATCGTTTGGCATGTTCCATGCAGTCCTTTTTCATTGTAGGCCAGAAATACCCTGCTCTTAAGACCCTTAGTAACAAGGTCCGACCTCCAACATGGTTGCCACAGATTCCTTCATGTAGCTCTGACATGATTCTATTAGACTCCTCTTTCTCAATACACGTCAATAAAGGCCTCGAGAATCCAAAACGAAACAGATGTCCATCTATTAAGGTGTACCGTGCTGAATTTTTCTTAAGACGTTGTGCCTCAACAGTATCTATTGGTAAGACTCCGTCAGCTAAGAAGGTTTTGATGAGAGTCATCCAAGATTCTGAAGTGGGCGTTCTGCTCAGTGTCATTATCCTGGAACCATTAGATGAGTTGACCCTAGGAGTTGTTAGGGTCTCTTTTATTACTGATCTCTGTTGACCAGGTTTGGTACAACTGGCGAGTTTAGACAGGAGGTCGGCCCGACTATTTTCTTCTCGTGGGACATGAGTCAATCTAAAAGTATGGAAAACTGCAGTCAGTGTTTTTACATAATCTAAATACTTAGCTAGCTAGGGATCTTTGGCAGTAAATTCTCCATTGACTTGGCCTGTAACCAACAAAGAGTCGCCCCGAGCAGCCAGTTGAGTCGCTCCTATTTCCTTTGCTAATAACATACCAGCAATCAAAGCCTCGTATTTAGCCTGGTTGTTGCTAGCTTTGAAGGAAAATCTTAAGGATTGTTCTACAAGGATCCCACTTGGACCCTCTAATACCACGCCTGCTCCGCTGCCTTTTTGATTAGATGCGCCATCAACAGATAGTATCCATTCAGATGCTTCGTTATTCCGGCCAATGAGGTCAGATCCGTTTGGGGTGGGCAAGGTGAGCTCGGCAACGAAGTCTGATAAAACCTGTGCTTGGATAGGACCTCGGGATTCGTAAGATACATCGTATTCTGCCAATTCTATCGCCCACTTGACGAGTCGCCTCGTCATGTCTGGTCGTTTGAGTATTTGTTTTACTGGTAAGTCAGTTCTTACTTGAACGCTAAAACTTTGAAAATAGGGTCTGAGTTTTCTGGCCGAGATGACAACTGCTAAAACGGCTTTTTCAAGGGTCGGGTACCCTCTTTCTGCGCTATGTAACAATCTGCTGACGAAGTATATTGGACGCTGTTTTCCCTCCCTTTCCTAAACTAGAACCGAGCTAATGGCATACTCGGTTATGGTGATGTATAATTGTAGAGAGTGTCCTTTTTCTGGCTTACAAAGCACCGGAGGTTGACTTAAGTATTTCTTTAATTGAAGAAAAGATTCTTCACACTCCAAGGTCCATTGGAATTTCTCGTTCTTCTTTAAACATTGGAAATAGGGACGTCCTTTATCTCCACTTCTTGCGAGGAATCTGGATAATGCCGCCATCCTGCCTGTCAGTTGTTGGACCTCTTTCATACAACTCGGGCTTCTCATGTTTATAATGGCTTGACACTTATCCGGATTTGCTTCTATGCCTCGCTCGGTTAGCATAAATCCTAAGAATTTTCCAACTTTGACGCCGAATACGCATTTTTCAGGATTTAGCTTCAGTTGATATTTGTTGATCGTATCAAAAAGTTCCTACAAATCCAAGGCATGAGTTTCATTTCCTACAGAGGTCACCACCATATCATCGACATATGACTCGACATTCTGACCTAACATAGGTTGAAGAATCTTATCCATCATCCTTTGATATGTTGCTCCCGCATTTTTAAGGCCAAAAGGCATTACTTTGTAGCAAAAGTTCGCCTTAATGCCCATGAACACGGTCTTATCCTCGTCGGAATGATGCATTCGAATTTGATTGTAACCCGAATATGCATCCACGAAACTTAGCAACCCGCAGCCTGAGACTCGGTCTACGAGTACGTCTATATTGGGCAATGGATAAGAATCTTTTGGGCAAGCTAAATTCAAGTCGGTGAAATCAACACACATCCTCCACTTCCCATTGGCCATTTTCACCACTACTACATTGGCGAGCCAATCCGGGTATTGTATCTCTCGGATATGCTCAGCCTCCATTAGTTTCCATATATTGTCGAGTTCCGTTCCTGGAAGATCTGTATGAATAGGGAGTTGGGAGACATTGTAAGTATCGCGTCGTGAGCGTAGACTTCTTTCGTAACATTTACGTGCAACCTCTTGATCCACTCTCATTGTCACTACTCTCCCTTCCGCTGGAAATTTCATTTTTTAGTGAGTGGTGGAGACCACGGCTCCAAGCATATTGAGGGAGGGTCGTCCAAGCAGCATGTTGTAAGATGATGGAGCGTTGACAACAATATATTTTATTATTATCGTTTTCGCGGCGTGCTCGTCGGAGAAAGTCGTTCTCAAGTTTACATAACCACGGACTTCTACTTGCTCTCCCGAGAATCCTACTAAGACTCCATCAAATGGCAGAAGTTGATCTCTAAGGATCTGCAAACCGACGAATGCTTCCCACAACATGACATCGGTGGAACTTCCTTGATCAATCAATACTCTGTGCACGTTTCTCCCCATCAAAATTACAGACAACACCACTGGGTCGTCTTCATGAGGAACCACATCCTCTAGATCTTTTTTCGTAAAAATCAGATCGATAATCGGCAATCGGCAATGGCAGTCCCGATGTCGTGGTCATGATCACACTTCGGGCGTATCGCTTTCTAGCTGACCTTGTCGATCCTTCGCCTGCGAATCCTCCTGCTATTGTGTTGAAGTCCCCTAGGATAGGAATCTCGTGAGACCCTTGCGTCGGATTAGGTGATGATTTAGCGGGTTCTATCTTAGGTAGGTCATCTTTGATGTATTTGTTCATAAGCCCTCGACAAGCTAAGCTAATCAACTGACCTGTCAGGGAATAGCAATTTTCAGTATCATGCCCATGGGTTTTGTGGAACTCACACCAAGATGATAGCTCTCTTCCAAGGAGCCGACCAGTCTCCAAGGGAAAGCGCAGATGTTTGATCAGTTCATGATCTCTCAAGATTCGAATCTTAGGCTCCGACAGCTGGGGACACATGGGCTTAGTTAACTTCTTATCGAACGGACGAGGTGGATTGTACGGTGTGAACTTGCGACTGGCTCTTTTGTGGGGGGAGGACGTTTCCAATACTTGTCGACGAACATCCTTTCCCTTATATTCCTGCGAGGGAGGTCGCCTTTCTTCCAATCTCTTCCTCTGCATTGCTTCCTCGGTTTCTATGTATATGGTGGCTCGGTTCCTCACTTCTGCCAAAGTAGCGGCTGGGGCTCGGATTAAGGATTCGCTAAAAGGATTTGCTCGTAGCCCTTTCACAAAGGCTCCCACCAACATCTTTTCGCTCGGATTTGTGAGTCCCATGCTAACATCACAGAACCGATTAAGGAACTGTTTTAGTGACTCCTCCTTTCGTTGTTTCATATCAAACATATCTGCAATTTGTAGCTGCTTGGGACGATTTACCGCAAACCTTTCTAGGAAAAGACGAGAAAAAATAGTGAAAGAAGGGATGGCAGCGTTAGGTAACTTGCCGAACCACTTCAGTGCTGAGCCCGAGAGTGTCCCCACAAACATTTTGCAACGCACTGCATCACTTCCACCCGATATCAGCATTTGTGCTCGGAAAGCTTTCAAATGCGCTTCCGGATCACCCTCACAGGTGAAAGGAGATACTTTAGGGATAAGGAAATGAGGTGGAATTACCTCCTCCATGATCGCCCTAGCCAATGGATGACTTTCATCCTGCTCTGCCCCTCTTCGACTGATATTGGAGTCTTTGAGATTGCTGCGCTCCCACATCCAAGCTCGTAGTTCTTCATTACTTTTCTGCAATTGTTCCTTTTGACGCATCGATTCTTCTAAACGTTGCCTTGCCTCCTCCATATCCTTCCTTAATCTTTCGTGTTCGACTTCCATTTCCACCCATCGTCTCTCGCTCTCCACTAACCATCGAGTTCGTTCGCCGTCAGCTTGCTTTCTGATAATCTCATTTTCCTGTCTCAGAGTTTCAATGTGTTGCATGATATGCTCCAGGGTTGCTTGATTGTTGTTATTACTTTCTGATGTCGTAATCGCCATTTTTTCTTTTAAACGTCTTGTCTCTATAAGTGGTGCCGGTTTCAAGTTTTACCGGGCCCCACGGTGGGCGCCAATGTTCCGGTCCATGAAATTGCCGATGGGACCAGAGCGTTTTTTCTCTTTGTCCTTTGTATTCTCCCTCTCTCTCTCTCTCTCTCTTCTCTTTTATTTATCAGGTCCCTCTCTCTTCAGTTACCGTGTTTCCTGGATTCTAGCTAACCACTAACCATTTCTTCCACTATATCTTTTCGTAACTTTTCCGATAATTTCGCATGGTGGTGTTCCTAGAAAGAAGGGAAATGCTCATTTGTCAGTTACCTAAGAAATCGTGGTGAACAATATTCTTTAATTATAAGGTAATCCGAGCTCAGCGAAGTGTCCGAGATGTCCGATGCTTCCAGGCTTGACGAGTCCAGATCCAGGAGAGTACAGATATCAAAAAAAATGATAAACAAAAAATACACACTCAACAATAATTTAAAAAATAAAACATGGTTCAGTAACTTTTTTTTAATTACCTCAACTACCATAGTGGATAAGGATATAATGATAATGAATACCGATATTTAATCTACATAAGAAACTATTACAGGTGCAAGGAGAATAAAAAAAAGAAGTGTATCTTGGGCTGTATAATATGTTGTTATCCTTTTCTTGCTGCACCCTTATACTTTTCAAAATGATCAGTTTACCTTTTCAGCTTATCTGTTCGAGAAATCTTCCAGAAATATTTCAAAACAAGTTTTTCAAAATTTTCAAAACAAAGTTTTTGAAATAAGATTTATGGACAACTGTTTAGAGTACATGAAATACATTACAAACAATATTTTTAAAATGCAATTTTTGGCACAAGCTTTATAAACATATATGATATTTTCCAGAATGGGGTGCAGGAGGAAAAAGCCTATCTTGCTATATCCTATCCTAATCTTCTTCAACTTTGAAGCATTGCTAGAATTTAATTGTTATTTAGCAGATAATTCAATCTTCCACTAACTTATGGAGATTGACTAAGTTTTGCACAACAAGAACTTCACTAATTATAAAGCACTTGAAAATATATAAAGTATATATAAGTTTCATTCTTTATAATTGAAACAGTCAAATAATGATTTCCTTTATCATGGATTTGATAAACAAAAGTTGATTTACGAGTGAAATTTATTTGAAGATATACTTCTCTTTAACCTAAATGACAAGCTTTTACAATTATATTAAGTATCACACATAATATTCTGCCATATAAATATCAAATGAATAATGAATATAATCATATCCCTTTTATTTTTTATTGTTCTGCTGAGTCTTTTATTTATATATATATATATATATATATATATATATATATTTATTTATTTTAAAAATATTCGACATTTTATAAGTTCACTATATATATAAGTATTATTTAAATAGCGATTTTTATATAGATTATTATAGACATTTTATGTAAGTTACTTTATATATTTATATCAAGGTTTAATTAGTCAGATAGTACCCACTTTGGTTTGGATGTGTCAGTTTGGTAGCTGGTTTTAAAAATGTATCAATTAAGTCTCAATTTTTGAAAAGATATCTCAATTGGGTCCCTTTCAGACAAAAATTATTAATGTCGTTAACAATATTGATATTTAAAATGACTTACAAAATTAAGTATTGATATTATATTGAAATTTAATGGTAAAAGTCATTTATAAAGTTAACGGGGTTAATAATTTTTTTCTGAAAGAGGCCTAATTGAGACACTTTATCAAAAGTTGAGATTTAATTGATACATTTTTAAAAGTAGTGCGTACCAAACTGAGACATTCGAACGAAATTTATCATTATATTCTACATAAATCACACATTATTTATTAGATGTAAGTGACTTAATAATATGCCTAAATCACACACAATAACTTGTATTCTACATTAATTCTACGTATATAACATCCTATATTTAAGATCCCTTGTACAAATGACTCCCTTATTTACAATTTTACCATCACTTTTATACAATACTAATTCTATTAAAAGCAATTTATTGATGTACTAATGAAAAATTAATAATTTTCCTTCCTATTCTTTTCAAAAGTGGTATTATTGAAAGAATTTTTTATACTACTTAAAATTTAATCATTTTTCTTCCTATATGTGGAGAGCATCTTGAAAAGAAAAATCGTTAGTTTATTTTCTCCTTAGCTCTTCTAAAATACAAATGCTATTTATATTGATAAAATTTAATATTCAATGAAGTCTATTAAATGCATCATATGTCAGATTTGATACCTAGTAACATTTGAATTTAAAATAGAACTAGCTACTATGATCTCAACTCTCAAGGTATCTTTATTAAATGTTCAAATTCAAAGTTTAATATTTCAAATGACCCAACAAATTTACTCACCTACCTAAATATTAGGAGATTATTTAATCTGCAAAGAAAAAATATATTTAGATTCAACCATCGATGAACCCTTGTAAATTTCTAGAAAAAAACAGGAAAACATATATTGTTTAATTGAAACTAGTTGGCTTCATTGATTGTCCTATATTTGTACTAGAGCCCCATGATTCTGAATGCCGACCTATACATATAGATGCATATATAATAAGTTGTCTTCACGATCTTTAACTCTCATAACCTCATATATATAAATAAAAGTTCATTCCTACTTTCGATACATATAGTTGAAACAAAACCCTATACCTTAAAAAATTCAATGAGTGTTGTGTTTTGTGTCACTTTGTAACTTGTCTCCCTGTACTATGCAAGTTTTGACCAAACAACAACATGGTAGAAACTACATCACTCGAAAAATAACCTTCTTGTCTCTATTGGATGGCTTGAAACAGAAATTATGATAATAATAAAGTTTTATGATTAGAAGAATGATGGTCTCCGGAAAGAGATTTATAAAAAATACAATGAGATACAATAATAATTGATATCACCTTTAATCCAAAATTTTAAAATAATAAATTTATAAATATTTAGTATTCAACTTCATCTTTACATAATATAATGTAGTAACTTCGATAGTTGTTACTTTAGTGGAAACTTTCTTTGAAAAAACAAATTTATAAGAAAATTAAGATCCACAATATATTTATTTATTTATAAACTAAAACTATAAAAGTATTCATTTTACTAATTTTAAGAGTCTCAGTTCTCCTCCGTAAAAAGGCTATGCATAGTTCACCATCTATTGAAAATTTATTTCGTCATAAACTAAATATTTAATTATAGTGATAATAATAATTTTGATGCCAGAAAAATATATCCTTTGAGTTATGAATGAGTAGTCACAGTTGTGTCACGTGATTTTCACTTGGAAATGTAACATTATCTTTATTGTTTTGTTTATTTATTATATTATATTATGCTCATGCATAAAGTACAATGTGTGCATGAAACGTGTATTTGTCTTTACATCATCATTCAGGTGGCACACAAGTTTTTATCAACATGCCATTATATGATGTATAACAGTAAACCAAAAAAAGCTTTCATGTGTCTGCAATCATAAAGACTGGTGAACTAGTAAATGTTTGCTTTAATTCTGGAAAATTTTGTTCACATCCATTTATCCAAGTAAATGATGCTAATATCCTAGAAAAACCTTTCATCAATCTTAGAAAAATTTTTAGGACGTTATCAATGAAGCACTGCCTCCACCTTAGCAAGATCTACTAAAATTCATTAGGTTGATATGACATGTCTTCCAACGAAAACTCACACTTGGACAACTTTGCATATAATTGTTTGACCCTAAATATGCTCAACATTGTTCTTAAGCTCTTTTCATGCTCTTCATGAGTTTTGGACTATACAAGTATGTCATCTATGAATATTACGACAAATGACATCATCACATACTCATATTGCCTATGTCCACCAACTTAGTCGAAGCCATCCTCGAAAGTGCCACAGACATTGGTCCAACCCCAAGCATCAAATCAATAGAAAACTCTACTTTCCTCTAAGGAGTTAACCTAAGTATTACAATTGGAAACACATCCAAAAACTCTCTTACCACTAGAGTATGACTTATTTGACTCTTACAACTAACCTCCATCTGATTTAGAATCACAAAAGGACTAGCTCCATTTCACAACTCATTTTACACTTGTTATACAAACATCAACTTTAACTCTTTATAGTTTGGAAACACTATTTTTTTATGACCACAATGTATGAAAATGTTATTGACAAATCACCAATATTTCCTTAAGATCACCTTCAACTCCTATGGAGCCGAGTAGATGACTTTGACTTCAAAATTGTCTCCTCTATCATAATTAGACACTTTGAACAAATAAAAAGAGGTTAACACCTTACCAAATGGTAATGTTGAAACCATAAGCTAACAAAATAACTCTCTCAAACTTAATTTATCTCTAGCTTAAGAAACTCGACTTCTTTTGCAAACTTTTCACTTTAAAATTTTTGAAAATAACTTCCTTCTTTATAGGGAATCATAATATAAATATATTTCCATGAAAGAGAATAATCCATAAAATAGAAATCCTACACACTCATAAACATACACATACACATACATATATAATTATCTCTCTCTGTAATATCAATTGCTCTCGTGTAGCACACATTCATCACAGATTAAAATAAACAACAAGGACAAAAAACAAGGTAAGCTAGTGTTTTCAAATCTTGTATATAATCATATATTAAATCATATACTTCAAATTTCATAATTTATTCTTGCCATTCAAATCTCATTCATGCATTATCAAGGATACACATTCCATGAATTAATTAAGCATATATCAGAATCAAGTAACCCTTAGCCTAACTAGCTACCTCTTAGATGATAAATAAAAAAAATCATTATCACAGACTTTTAATGTAAGACCCTAGAAAATGGCATTTTAAAAGTGACAACGGTTTAAAAATAGTGAGACTCGATTATTATAATATAACAAGATTTTAGTATAAATACAATTGTTGTAAATGAGTTTCATTATTTTAAAACTCACAATCTCTCTATAAACCTCTAAGGATTCTCCTCCTTTGTTCGTCTGATTGAAGATCTGAGACCGTAGGAATGATCCTTGCGACGACCTCTTCAAATTGGACCGATCTGTTTCTTCGTTTGCATAAGTTAAGTTTCAACCCTTTATCCTTGGTCTTCTTCTAGTTTATGTCGCATGTGAAGCTTTTCTGCTTGCACATATTCTTTTAATCTTCTTTATAAGTCTTTGTTGATCAGTGATCCTAACAGTAGGTCCTGATCATTCTTGTGTTGTTCCTAGGTGTAGATATAGCATCATGTGGAGCTAAAGGTGTTTTGATGTTTCTTGAGTCTGTTGAGCTGTTAGGGCTGGTTGAGCCGCTTTGTTAGGTAAGGAAACCTAGTTAGTATTGTCTATGTGAGTCAGTTTGATAGAGATTGATATTGGCATGTTTTTTATTGATTGAGTTTTGGTATGTAAATTGTTTAATGAATCTGGTGTGATTGGTTGATTGATTTGTGAAGGAATTTAGGAAAATGTAGAATTTGAGTCATTGATCAAAATGGTACCAACTCCTATGTTTTAGAGATTGTTTTAGACTAATACCTAAAGAAGGAGTACCAATTCGAGCTATGAAACAGGTCCAGATTTCCCAAAAACCGTAAACTGAAATTGTTGATATCTGATACAATGTTGAGCTTTACCATGGCAACGCTGAGTGTTGGCTTTTACGAGTTGAACAGCGTTGAGCCTCACCATTACAATGTTGCGCGCTGTCTTTTATGAGTTGATCAGCGTCGAGCCTTACCATGGCAACGTAGAGCGCTGGTTTTTACGAATTGATCAGCGCTGGGCGCCACATTCTAGCGTTGGGTGTTACCCAATTTTCAACAATACGCCTTCTTGGTAAACTGAATATTTTTGCTTCGTTAACCATGAAATTAAGCTAAAATTTTGACAGTTGATCTTAGACACATGGATCTTCACTTTGACCTGTGGGATCTTTGTTTTGAATTTGTGGTTAGAGAACTAATTTTCACCCTTTAGATGTATTTTATTTATAGTGTCATTTGCCATGTTTTCATGTTTTTGCTGTTTTGGTTACTTTGGATGTTCTATGTATACTTGATTTAGATTCTATAGTCCTTATTGCTATAAATTGAGTTGAATATATGAATATAAATTGTTGTGGTGAACAAATGTATTAATGTTTGAAGGATTTAAAGGGAAATTCTTAAGGTTGGTATGGTTAATGTATGCCATTGATATAGGTGAGACTGGAAAGAGATATCCTAAACTCAAATAATCATTCAAACTCACATAGAGTAGAATGAGTTATGTGGTGAGAGTGGCAGGAGGTCCTAGCCTTTGGACTTGTTCTTCGGTCATGGGTTGGGATTAACCTTGTGTGGTTGGGTGATGACCCCTTGTGTCTTGTACTCTATAGAGCCTACAAACCATCACAGGTGCATATCTTCAGTGATATCTATATATGGCATGTATCCGAATAATTGAGTTTAGTGTCAACTTCTTGTGTGATTATAGATATAGATATGTTATATACCATGTTTATAGGTTTTGGCATTATGTAAATATATGTATTAATTATTAGAGGCACCCTATTGTGTGTTTTGTGTCTTCCTATGTTATTCGTCTCTTCTTTTGTGATGATCACCTATTTAGTGAGAGCAAATGAAGTTGCAGGTGTAGAGGTACCTCTAGTGGATGAAGAGCTATTAGTTAGAGTTATAGAAGGTCTCAGAGAGTTTTAGTAACTGAATGGTTTTGTATAGGCTTGTTAGTTTAGATTAAGTGTATAATGATATATTTTTATAGTCCTAACTTTTGTAAGACTGTATTAATATATTTTTACACTGGATTATCTGTTTTGAACATTATGATGAAACATCCAATTTTATTAGTTTTAAACTGCTAAAATTGGGATGTTACATTTAACTCTACTTATGGAAGACATGTGTATTAAATTAGATATAGAGATTTGCACATATCATACTACCTTCACTACGTTATAATCGTAACAAAGCTACATAGTAAGAATGTAATCCATTCATAAGACAAGGTATATTCCTATGGCCTATCATTCAAAGTCTTTTTTTTCACACTGCGTAATAGGTCGTTGGATATTTCTCCTATTATATGTGAGTTCAATATTAGTAAAGTCAAACATCTCATACAAAATCTCACATTCAATACACAACCTAAACATCTCAACATAATATTTCCTTCTCAAAAATAACTAGGCATACAATTCATCATATGAGACTCAAAACATAAATAAATATAACAAATATTTCATTTACTTGTATGATTAACATTCATATTCAAATTAATTAAACTAACATACAAACAAACAAATAAGAATTTCTTTTGACTTGAGAAAAAATTTCATCACTTGAGCGACAATCTTGATGAAAGAAAATTTGAATTTATACTATATTTTCGCTTGAGAAAAATCTTTCACTTGAGTACAAATGGACCTGAAAGAAAATGTTGGCTTCCTGCTGTATTTCTACATTAGGAAAATTTTGTCACTTGAGCGAAAATACCATAAAATCCATGTTATGCAGTTGGACCAACCTTTTTCAAAACCTTAACCGAAATCAATATAAAAAATTTAAAACTTTTAAACAACTCAAAAGGTCGGTCTTTAATTTGGTTACTTATAACTCACACTCTCATTGAGCTCTTAAAATCCATCCATAACAACTATAAGAAAATAATTATTCTCATAAAAATCATATTCAAAATATAGCTTAGTAATGTTCATAACTTAGCATGCAAAAGTTTACTCACTATCTTAATATCTCAATAGAGGTATTGAGTCATAAGTACTCTATAAAAATCTCTATTAACCAAAAAGTCAATAACATTATACTCCATTTCAAACATTTACATATTTTCAAACAAAAAAATAATTCCAACAAAGAAATAAAAGGTCATTATGACCAGGTCACCTTCAGATCCAGATCATATATCATAAAGTACTGTCAAAACTATAAAAGTCTCCATTACCTGCTAAAGCTTGTTTAGATTTAAAGTCAAGCTTCCAATTTCTATCGCAGAGGAAAGCTAAATATATAAAGAAAGACTTTAATCAATGATTTGAATACATGGCATTATGGTCCAAGACTAGTGAAGATTCATCTTTACCTTAGAAGGACCACAAGCAAGATCCCGGCCTTCATGCATGCAAAGCAAAGGGGTAAAAAGGAACTTACTCTAAAATAAATTATGATCAAATAGACTTGTTATGTTCTTCACCAAGATCCATAAAGTGGATTTTGATCTACGAAAGAATGAACATTTCTTTATAAATTTATAGACAATGTAGAGAAAGTAGAGAGAAAGTATTGCAAAGTGGTGATAATTGTTACATATGAAGTTTGAATAATTCACTTGTTTTTTCTATTTATAAACTTTAAATTTAAATAATAAAGTATTCATACTTCATTTCAATTATACCACTTTTAGTCTTAAAATAGTTAATTAAGCCCTTACAAGAAGATGCAATGAATCTTATTGACTAAATTATGTGAACCACTAATATTATCCAATTGAAAAAGACTAAGAACAACAAAAGCTCTATTGAAATTATCCCAAATATACAATTTTTACACTATTGTAATGTGATAATTAAAGTCGATTTAACGATTAACTAAATGGAATTATTAGCATCGTAAAGCCCACTTCTGTTCACAAATATCTTTGGGCTTGCTTTATTAGAGGGCCCAAGGTGGTTGATTGGATGATAACCCCTTGTGGCTACACTCTGCAAAGTTTAGAAATCAACGCAGGTGCATACTTCCTTAGAATTCTATATCAAGCACATAATCCAGATATTGCGTCAAGAGTCATTTGGGTGTTTAATTGAGTGAAAACTTTATGAGTTAATGTTTATTTTCTCCATGTATGTGTTTCTTGAGTGATGTACTCATGTAACTATATTTATGTATAAATGCTTAAAAACATTAGCTTACCCTTTTTTTCTTTCTGTGTTTGTTTCCTTGTTGTCCTTTCCTTTTTACAATGATCACCAAATGTTGGTGTGAGCAAATGTGAAGACCCCTAGTGATCGTCAAGACAACGAAGATGCTACTATGTAGTTTAGGCTTGTTGTTTATTGCTCTTTTGAGCATCTTTTTGTTAGGTACTATATGCCCCCAACAGTTATTTAATCAGCCATGTGTTGCTTTTTCTGATTTGTTTGACCAAAAAGCATGTGTAGTGTGTAATTCCAACTTATTGCTTTGAACTTATTGATTCACTCATAAAAACTCATTGGAAACATCATGAATGCGTGAGATACAGTAATCAACTACATTAATCTAGCTTGGGTAACCTAAAACGAATTAATGGATTAAATCTGCACCATTTAATCGACTATTTCTGAATATTAGCCTGTTCAATTATAAATATTGCACTTGGCTTGTTGCATTTGCATCAATCATCTCTTAAAAATAGCCACAGCCACACTCATCATGCCTCATCATTAACGAAGAGCCACCCAATCTGATGATAAACACTCCATTCCTCCTACCCCAAGGTCTCCAAACCAAGAACATCATGGGAGAATTGAGTCATGGTTTGAAGATCATGAGGAAAACATCCAAGTGTTCCTCATTGAGATGAACAAGAAGCAAATCAACATTCCTAAGGTGTTGAGGTTTTCGTGGCTGAGAACTTAAGGTTTTGAGAGCCTATTTCAACAACTCAAGCATTAAAGGTTGAAGTCTTTTCTTGAACTTTTAGGGAAAATATATCTTGACTTGGTGAAGGTGTTTTTTCACCAACTTGGAGTTCAAAAATGATGTGTTGATGTCAAGTATCAAGGGTGTCCGTATGGAGATCAATAAGAAAGCTTGGAAAGATGTGGCCAGACTCAAAGTAAGGGGTGTGCAAGTGAGGAAAGGTGAAACTGAGGTTGTCCAAGAATTCAACAAGGTCCAATACTATGGCCAATGCTTGAGGAATCTTGCTGCTGAGATTAAACACTTTCATGTTGGTAGACTCAAGGTGGATCAAAGGCTTCTTGCTATGATTGTCACAAAAATCATAGTTCTACGTGAGAGCCACCATGGAACATTGAATGAAGGAGATTTGATCCTCATGTATTGCATCCAACATAATGTGCAAGTGGATTGGATCTATGTGATTCGTGATCACATGCTCAAGGCCAAGAGGCTCACAGATTTAAGGCTGCCATATGTAGTTTTGGTGTCAAAATTCATAGAGTACTTTGGGATTGATGTAGAGGATTAGCTGGAAGAGTCAACTAGACTGCTGAACCATACCTCCAACCAAAATCTGCACAAAATGGGCTTTCTCAAGGTGGGAAATGGATGGACAATTGCTAGTGTTGTAGTTGGTGGTGCACATGACCATGAAGCTGGCCCAAGTGGTGCAAACAAAGAGGAAGAACCTACTGCTGGAACCATGGACATTATTCCCTATAACCTTCCAGAAGACAAAGGCCCTATGTACTCACAATTTGAGAGGATGGTGTTGAATCAACATGAACTCAATGTGTCTCAACATGCACATCACAACTATTGTAATGAGATTCAATGTGTTGGATGGTCAAATCCATGATATCCATGATCTGCTGACTTCATTCCAGACCAGAAATGATCCTCAAGATGACTTAGTGTGTTGGACTTTAGGATCATACATTGCATCCATGTGTTTGTGCTATTTCAATTTGAGTTCTGTCAGTTTCAGTCGGTTGTTTTTAAATTTCAACCGGTTGATTGTATCAGTTTCTATTTTTTATTCTCTACTTTAGTGTGTTGATTGTATTGTGCTATCTTATCAATGAAAAATAATCCTATGTTTGTTCTCTTAATGCATTCGTTCTATTTGATGAATCCAAAGGGGGAGAAAAATTGAAATTGATCAAATTGAACTAAATATGAAGTATTAAAAGTGGAATTAATAATCAAATCTGAAATTGAATCCATATTATTGACAAGGGGAGCATATGCATCTGTGTGTGCTTGTTATCTTATGTGTATTTCTCTTGGAAACAAATTTCCAAGTTCATAAGTTCTAGCTTGGATGGCACTTCATCAACTCAATGGTATCCAACCAATGGAAACAATTTGTAATGGAAGATAGAGGTTGGCTTCATCAAATTAGGGGGATAATGTTGACATGTGAAGCTTGGATGGTGTGTTTCATGAAGATTTCATGAAGCTTTATTGAACTTTCTTGAAGTCATTGCTTTGGAATCATGCTACATTGATGAAGCTATGGAGATTTGATGTTATTCATGTTGAACAAGTCTTGAACGTGTGCCTTCCATATGGATCAATCACTAGGAAAACAAGCTTGATGTTTGTAATTCACTTTGTAGACCTTTTAGCATTCATTAGATGTATAGGGTCTTTATTGAGTCTTTTGATCTGTTAAAATATTTTTCAACAGGTTAAAATGTGTCTTTTAATCTGTTAAATGGATTTTCAACAGGTTAAAAGGTTAGCTGCAGTAGTTTTAAACAGTGACATATTCAATCAGTTTATTTATTTTTTAATCGACTGATTTCACTTAAGTTAAGTGAAATCAACTGATTGATTTGAAAATCAACCTATTGAATTTTGTAACAGTTTGACTATAAGTGTTGTGATCTTGGAGCTGGTGAAGATTGATCTTGGATCAATTCTTGCAGCATTTTGCTTATGTTTGAAGCTTGGAGAAGGTGTTTGTGGTAGACATGGTTGTGCTACCACTGATGTTTGATCTTTCTCAAGCTTTGTGTGTGTGCTTGGTGGTTTTTCAAGTCTACAAGAGGTGTCTCGCTATGCTATTGTGATTCTTGTGTGATTCAATAATCTTTTGTGTGTGTTTTTGCTTATTTTGAAAGTTTAACAGTGTAAACTTTGTAAATCTTTCAAAATAGTGCAAAGTCAGGCTCTGGTTGCCTTAACAAAGTGGATGTAGCTCAAGTTTGAGTGAACCAGTATAAAAATCTTGTGCATTAATATTTTCTCTAACCTTTCTCTCTTGCATTATCATTCAAAGGTTAAAGAATTTGGATTTAAACCATCTTTTTTATATTCTTGTGTTTTGATGGCATCTATAGCATTGAGCATGTTTGTATAACTCATTGGAACCTGTCTTGATTGATCTTTTACATTGTTCTTGCTTTAACTCACAAATCTGTATTTTTGTATTTTTCCCAGTATTTCAGTCGATTATTTTTTTGATTCAATCGATTGATTATACCAGTACAACATTTGTCTAGTAAAATCAATCAACTAACTCTATTTTTGATCGATTGAAAATATACTATCCAGAGGTGTTTGCATCCAAACTTGGTGATCGAATTGATTCAAATTAAAACAGTTTTAAACCTTCTAAAGACACTCTATTTTTTAACTAGCCAATTCAACCCCCCCTTCTTGGCATTTCAACCATTTCAAAACTTACAACTACCTCCTCCACCCCGACAGGCATATGTGCCCGATATCGCTAGGCCGATAGAGGCTATGGCTGCAGCCTTGACCCAATAGAGTAATGCTATGTTGTACCAACATGAGGCTTCGATGCAGCTCCAAGAGGCATCTCTTGAGCAACAACAATTGGTTATGCAGCAAATGGAGGCTGCAAGGATAGCTTTTGAGGCCGCCCAAAGGCAGCATATAGAGGCCCTTAGGCAGTTGGAGGAGAACAGGGCAGCTGGTCCCTCTCAAGCTCCACAGGCTCAACCCCAAGAGTGGAGTTTGGAAGACTTTCTGGTGCATCAACTTTCCAAGTTTGATGGCAAGACTAGTCCAGATCAAGTTGATCAGTGGATCAAGGATATCGAGCGAATCTTTGATGCCAAAAGATGTCCTGATGAAAGCAGGCTTGCCTACATTGTGTATATGCTCACTGAAGAGGCAGAGCATTGTTGGGCCAGCATGAAGTATGTCATGGAAGAGAAGAGGGAACAAATCACCTAAGAAGCCTTCAAGAAGAATTTTGTCTCTGAGTACTTTCCTAATAGCGTGAGATACGGTAAGGAAGTGGAGTTTCTTGAGCTGACCCAAGGAAGCAAGTTTGTGGCTGAGTATGCAAAGAGATTTAAGCACTTGGGACATTTCTACACCATGCCATTAGATGAAGAATGGCATTGTAGAAAGTTTGAGAATGGTCTCTAGGGAGACATCATGTTAATGGTGGCACCACTCTCCATCAAGGTCTTTGCAGCTTTAGTGGAGAGAGCTCGAGTTATGGAGAGGATGAAGTTGAGGCTCAGCAAAGTCAGCATCAACAAAAGGTTAGTTGATCATCTAGGTTCAAACCTAAAGTAAAGGAGAGGAAGAAACCTTATGCTAGGCCGCAACCTCAAGTGGCTAAGGGGTTCCAATCTTAGCAGTTGTTTGTGCCTAGGTGTTATTAGTGTAATGGGCCATATATGAGGAGAGCATGTCCCCAATTGGCAGATACGCGAAAGTGCCATCGTTGTAGGAAGCTGGGGCATTTCATCAGGGATTGTCCCTCTCCTAGAGGGTCTATGATGAGGCCCCCGGTGCAAGCTCAATAAAAGAGGGGAGGTAGTAGGCCTTAGGCTTTAGGCAGAGGTTTTACTATAGCTAGAGCAAAAGTGGCCAGTTCAGGTAATTTAGTTTTTGGTTGTTATATGATTGTTGGAAAGAGTTTGTGTAACATCCCTAAGGAATATTACTAATGTTTAATAAATAAAATAGAAATGAAAATAAAACCTCATTTAATATCATACCCTTTCCCAAAACACGGGAAATTAAGAACTTTAATATAACATAATTCATATGTTCGCAATTACAGTATTACCAAAATCTATCAAAATTCAACATAATAAATTTTACATCAAAAGTCTAAATATAAAAATCCGTTCAAAAACCCAAGTAGCCCCTGCACTCCGCCTCTAAGCATCTCCTGGCCCACTTGTCAAATCATCTGCTCCCGTAACAAGTTATCCGATCATCGCCACACACACACAAAAAGGGTGAGTTATGCCAAGTATATAAAAATATACATGAAATAAATATGCCACCCATCCTAAAAATAACATGACTAAATATTTCATTGTTTTCAAATTACCCATCCATGATCTCATAGTCCTTCATGAGTCATATACATGAACTAGGTCTTGGGACTTTACTGTGCTCCCACGAAACTAACCCATTTGTGGTCCAACCCTGTGAGCCTGCTCATAGTCCTGCCCTATAGACTCCTCGTCTGTAGTAAATCATCCAAGCCTTCTTAGCTTGGACCTTGGCATGCACGCAATCACCATACTATGGACTCCTCGCCCAATAGCAGCCGATGGGAACCTAACAGTTCCTTGCCCATCCTGCGTCCGACGCATGTAATCACCATACTAAGGACTCCTCGCCACTTAGCAGCCGACGGGAACTACACAGTTCCATGCCTATCATGCGTCCAACCATCAAACACATCCCAAACCTCTATTGGACTTAGTCCTTCAAGTCCAAACACCACAAACACAAGCATATAATTCCTCTATTTAAAAATCTCACACTCAAACAGTCTTATGTCGCACAAAACCACTAAACTCGGAGTACACTCACTTCGCTTAGGCGAGCCAATCTCGTCTAAGCGAGATTGTATTTCGCCCAAACTCAACCTTGGTCGCCTGAGCGAATTGCTCGAGTATAAACACTAAAAGGATTCCTGCAACTCTCGCCTAAACAAGAAGGAGTCGCTTGGGCGAAACTTGTAGAGTTTCGCCACTGCTCGTGCACCAAAGACACCAAACCAATGCCAATTTACAATACACTCATGTTCATTCAATCTGTATCATCAATCAAACTATAAAACACATTGTAAACATGTTTGAATCCTCAAAATGCAGAAATTGACCCTAAATCAAATAACAGTACTCGAAACCCTCATCATATTCTTGTTTCATACCCAAAAGAATTTATACTCCACATTCTTTTCCCAAATTCTCAATTGCAGCGTACATTATACCAGAAACCACAACACATAAAATTCCAATTTGAGAACCAAACGCAGGAACACAAACCATATAAAAATATACATAATTTCAGCACCCCTAACCTGGAATTATCTTCTCCTCAAGCCTCCTTCCAATTCTCCTTTTGCGCACCCAAACTCACCACTCAACCAAATTTTCGTTCTTCTCTCAGAGTCAAAGATCAGCACTGCCAAAACCCCTCTTTTCCCACAATTTTCCCCTTTTATATGTGTCTTAATTAAGGGTTTAAAGACTAAAACGAAAAAGGGCTTAATGGGGTGTTAAATTCTCATTCAAGGGTAATTATTTGATGGTTTTTCAGCCCCTCTTGGCTGCCCTCCCTCTACCTTTTCACATCCACCCCAAACTGGATTTAGCAAAAAAAAAAAAAATCTACCTTATGTCCATCAAGGTTTGAACTCATGACCCTCCACTCATAATGCTAAAGCACAACCACTATGCCAATTTACATTTGGTGATAACTATTAAAAATCCTATGATTATAATATCACTCACTAGTCACAATTTAGTACCAAAATAATACTAAATCAAATAACACACAAAACGGCATACACAGGACTCGAACCCAAGTCCTCTCACACAATTAAGTACTCTCAACCACTTACTAGTACTTTTCCACATCACATCAAACAATATGTAATGACATAAAGGCTCTTCCTACTCGCATTTATTAATTAATTAAATATTTAATTAATTAATTTTCACGGGTCTTACAGTTTGTGTGATGTATGATTCTAAAGCGACACATTCTTTTTTGTCAAAGTCTTGTGTGCAAGAGTTGGATTTGTCGGTGTGTGAGCTGCAGTTTGATCTTGTGGTATTTATTCTGACGTCGGGTTTGGTCAAGACATGGTCTCTGTGTGCAAGATGTCCTGTGGAGGTAAAGGGGTGCATGTTTAAAGTCAACCTTATATGCCTACCTCTACAAGGGTTAGATGTAATCTTAGGAATGGATTGGCTATCTGCCAATCACATTCGTATTAATTGTTGGGAGAAGAAGTTGTTGTTCTCCAGCTTAGAGGAGCTTGAGTTGTTATCTTCGCAAAGTGTTTTGAGGGAGATTAAGGAAGGCGCTTAATGCTTCATTATCTATACTCACTTGAAGGTTGAGAGAGATGACAGAATAACAGTCATACCTATTATGCAGGAGTTTGAGGACGTGTTTCCAGAGGAAGTACCTGGAATACCTCCGAAGAGAGAGGTGGAGTTCTCCATTGGTATAGTACTAGGAGCGGGTCAAGTATCGATAGCTCCTTATCATATGGCTCCAGCGGAGTTGGTGGAGCTAAAGAAGCAAATAAAAGAGTTTTTAGAGAAGTAGTTCTTCCGACCGAGTGCGTTGTCGTAGGGAGCACCAATGTTGTTTGGTTAAAAAGAAGGATGGTAGCTCAAGATTGTTTGTGGACTACCAACAACTAAACAAGCTGACTATAAAAAATAAGTATCTCATGTCGAGGATAGATGAACTTATGGATTAGTTGCATGGAGCGTCGATGTTTTGAAAGATCATCTACGATCAGGGTACCACCAGATTTTGGTAAAGGTGGAGGATGTCCATAAAATGACTTTCAGATCCAGATATGGGCACTACGAGTATGTGGTTATGCCTTTTGGTGTGACCAATGCTCCAACCTTGTTCATGGACTACATGAACAAGATCTTTAGGTCATTCCTAGATAAGTTTGTCGTGATTTTCATAGACGACATACTCATTTATTCCAAGACTCACAAGGAGCACACGAAGCACTCAAGATAGTGCTTGGTATCTTGAGGGATAAGCAATTGTATGCCAAGTTGTCTAAATGTGAGTTTTGGATGGAGAAAGTGCAATTCTTGGGGCATGTGATATCGGCGCAAGGACTAGCGATAGATCTGGCTAAGGTGGAAGTTGTGATAAAGTGGGAACATCCTAAGTCTGAGATCAAGAGCTTTGTAGGTTTAGCTGGCTACTATAGGAGGTTCATAGAGGGATTCTCCAAGATTGTGAAGACCCTTGGTGATCACAAGACGACGAAGATGTTGTTGTGTAGTTTAGGCTTGTTGGTTATTGCTCTTTTGAGCATCTTTTGAAAAACTGATCTTATGTAATTCCTTGCTCTTTTGAGCAATCTTTTGTCAATCTGATTTATGTTTTAAGACATGTTTATGATGTTGTGTTGTGTTCAGCACTTCTATTTTAATTATATTTACTCTATTTTATTATGATATGTGATGCTTTATTTATTAGAGTTATTTTATTAAATGGTATGCCATCATTAAATTTATTTAAAAAAATCTGGAATTTTTTTTATGAAAAAACGAAAGTAAAAACAGAATATTTATAAAGGATTATTGTTATAATTTAAATAATTAAAATAATTAATAATACGAACACACACATAAAATATATATATATATAATAAAATAAATTAAATCAAAAAAATCATTTAAAATAATTAGAAAAAAGGTTGCGCATTATATTTTATCTTTCTACTAGTGTAAACACAGGCGCTATCGCGCCTGTGTGTACGCATTTTTTGAATTATATTAATAATTGATGATATTGTAATGTTATTAATTTAATAAACAAAATAACAAAATAAAAGTATATTTATAA
>Ga0214545_1003156_pt1 | contig 31637 bp, 21 predicted proteins | sample CNSS4metaG_FD_160064 | JGI IMG/M metagenome (GOLD analysis project Ga0214545, IMG submission 160064) | Root nodule microbial communities from cowpea collected in UCLA plant growth center, Los Angeles, California, USA - CNSS4 | ecosystem: Host-associated > Plants > Roots > Nodule | place: USA...
GTGTGTGTGTGTTTATAGCTTTGTATATATGTGATTTTATCTGCTAAGCTCACCCTATCTGCGTGTGTGTAGCGATGATCGTGTACGCGGTACACGGGAGCAGATGTTGGTGATGCAGGTGGCTCTGGTGCAGCTTAGTCGCGGAGAGGGGATTGGCTTGGGGAACTTTTACTTGTATTGCTTTGTTTTGAAAACTTTTGTAAACCCGGATGGGTGACTTAATAACATTGTGGTTTTAATTATGTAATGGACGTTCTAAAATTTATCTACTCATTTAATAAAGTTTTAAATTTTCCCGCGTTTTGGGAAAATGAGGTATTATTAATCGTGCTGTCTTATTTATTCCATTTAATTATTTATAAATCCGTAATATCCTGACGGGATGTTACACTTTCTCTTGCTTAGAAAATTTTGGAGTGTTTGTAACCCTCTTTTGGTTAAGAATGTATGTATAGATAGTACATATAAAAGTTATTTGAGGATGACTGTACTAATACCTCATACTGGCCTATTCCTATCACCTGTCTTTGAATTATCATAATATAATGTTTTGTTTAATAGTATAAAAACTATTAAAACGGGATGTTACAAATTACATTATCTTAAATATAAAAATTACATCACATATTATATAGTTCGAAATATAAATTTTTGCATTTAAATTTGTCTAATTCAACCTTTTTTTTTATCTACGAAATTTTACAAACTGAAAATATATTTGACTTGAATTAAATTCTTCTGCAATTTAAGAAAACCAAATTGTATTGCTTATATATAAAACTAAATAACCATTTAAACTTAGTTTAAATCACTGAACTCGATACCAAATATTTAATTACTAGTTTTTGTATCTGTGCAACGCACGGGTTTTTTTAGATTTTATTTTTTTGTAATGACAAGAAACAATGAGTGCTATGCAATAATCTATATATGAAAATATGATGTCTTAAAAAAAAATTCTCAAGTGTAGAAATGAATTAAGAACATAATAAAAAACATATTGTTGTTGCTTTGAGAAGCATTGTTGTTGTATTTCATTTTGTCTTTGGTTGTCTATTTTTTTATCTACAACAACAAACACAAAAAAGATTACTGATAGAAATGTTAAGCTATGCTGAAAATATGATTTCTTTAAAAGACAATGATTTTCCTCCAATAGAGAACAAAACATGCAATACTTTGAAAGATAACAATTGAAGAAGAAGCAAAAAGATAAATAAGTTCATGTATGTTTTTACAAACTAATAAGTTAAATTCGAAATGAAAATACTAAATTACATACCTATAATCTCTTATTTGTCAAAGAGTTTCAAAAATTTCTTTGTACACAACGTTTTTCGTTGTGTTCGTGACATTTTCATCTTCATCCAGTATAAGTATTTTCAATCATCTTTTGGTTTTTACTCTAGAAATAGCAACATATAGCTGACCATGTGTGAATACATCACATGGAAGATAAAGTCCGACTCTAGAAAGCGTTTGTCCTTTACTTTTGTTAATCGTCATGGTAAAGCATAAGGATATCGGAAACTGTCTTCCTTAAAATTTGAAAGGCAATCCTGAATCAAATGAAACTAAATCCATTCTTGGTGTAAAAATTCTATCACCAATATATTTTCCAGTAATTATAGTTGTAGAGATTACATTTTTTCCTAAATGGTTAACTTACAATCTTGTGCCATTGCAAAGACCTTTCACTTGATCAATATTTCTCAACAGCATGATTGGGACACCAGTTTTCAACTTCAGTTTATGATTTGGTATCCCTGAACATTTGATATCATTTAAGAATTCAGATGTAAACCATTTAAATTGAACTTCTTCTTGTACATCATATTGGCAAGGTGTATCAAAACTTAAATAAGTGGCCTCTTCACCACCTAATAAAGACAACATGAATCTATTGACTTCCTCTACAAAATCATTTGTTGGGCACAAGATTGCTCCATCATCAAAATAACCAAGCTTCATCATGTTAACCACAAATTTAGGATAGACAAATTCAACCAATGACATTAAAGGTAACTCTGTATTTTCAATGAGCAACTAAAATGCTTCATTTTGTTACTCATTTCATTTTCGGTATCATATATGTACAGTTGTCCAAACTTTGACTTTGATCCATCTTGTGGCAATAAACTGCCAATAAGGTGATAGTTCTGGCCATTAAGAATAAATTGTGGTGGAGCAAAACCATTGTTCATTGAAACATCTATCTTGCCACCAATAGAAGTAAATGAGAACATGCTGTTGTATATTCTTATATTTTGTAAAAATAGTTTGCTTCTATGATCTTCACCATTTAACAAAGCTTGAAGCAGATTAGGTGGTTTTTTTAATAGTGAAAGTTACACTTTTCCCTTTTGGCAACACAATGAGAATTGAACTTCCTTTGAAGTGTTACATTTTTCTGCTCTTTCTTCATACCAAAGTTGAGCTTTACAGTATTGGCATTCCAAGCAAGGTTCTCCAATATTGAGAAGTTCTAAACATCATTAAAAAGCATTAGCATGAAATGCATATATTTACTGTCAAATTATGTATAATTGGTGTTTGTTTACCTTGCAACGCTGCTTTGCAATACACTTCGTTTGTACTTGTAGTATCTGGTTCAACTGTAGTCCAATGACATACATTAAATTAATGCTTCAAATTATGTAGTTATTCAAATGACTAAGTTGGGCATTAACTTTACCTTCATGTGTTATTGTTGCTGAAGAATCATTGGTTGTGTCTGAACCATAATTTTGTTATGTTGTTGTTTCATAATCAAGACAAAATCTATTTTGAAGTGATTGTATGACTTCAAAAGGATATTTAACTACCTTATTCTTAGAGACAGAATACGAATCATTTACAACTTCAAATGTTCCACCTATGGAAAAGAATTATTAAAATAATTTACTTACATGCATTGTCATTGTCATTATAAAAAATGCTTTATATCAATCAAACCAACTTACCTGAACTGCCAAGGTAATTATTTCGTCCATTATTTGTCTGTCTGTTCTTGTTAACAACTGTACTCAGTAAAAAAACAATTTCATATCAATTTTAAAATGTTCATGGAATAAAAATAGGTATATAAAAAAATAGGATGCCTGTAGAAATATACAGAAAGTATTGTTGTATGTTACAGTAGAAGTTGGAGATTGTGAAGTGATTAAGTTGTCTTTGCTTTGATTGTGAAATACAGTACTCGAAGAACTTGATATATTGTTTTCAGGCACTACATTGAAATTAATTTGATGTTATTATTTATTAAAATGAGACTTCAGGCATATTATTGAACAACAAAAACAAAGATCACTCACCATATGTTGTCTGAAATATTGCATTCAGATTTTGAAAGTTGTTCATGTTGTTTTGTACATCTGTAATATGATTATTGTAAAAGAAGTGAATCTAACAGAATAAAAAAAAACTCCATTCATTGAAATAAAAAGAATTTGTAAAAAATTAAGTTATAAACAAAACACTTACTAAGATCCAACTATTGTAATGGTTTCCTCTATATAACATTTTTCAGTAATTTTTCAGATTGACTTGTTTTATCTGTCATTACAAAACGAAATATATTTGATTATGCATCTTTCTGGTGAAGTTCCAATCGAACAAAATAAATTTAAAGTTAGTTATAAAAATGAAACCTGATATTTTGCTACTTTGACAACCATTGTTGGTATATTTAGTTTTTTTTCTTGGGTTCGCTTCTTTGTAATCTGCAACACCCAAAAATAAATTTTACATCTTTTTTCAAGCAATTATGAAAGTACATGAATGAAATGTAATATTAGAAACTTACATGAATGTTGATTACTTCTTACATGCAACCTTCCTTGTAGCACCATCTTCCTTCTAAGCTTAGCATTTTTACAATCCTTTTGATCCATTTAAGAAAAAAAACTTGGAAGACTTTGAAAGGTTACAATGGAAGAAGAAGCAGAAACAAAAATAGTTGATGAATGTATTTGTTAATTTTTTTTTTTTGCATTATACCTCTAATCACTATTGTGGAAAGACAAATATTTGTAATTGTAATAGAAAGCAATTGTCAGTATACAAAAATTTTTTATCAGTAGACAATCATTAAAAATAGAAAGAACATGCAGTGTGGACTATTAATACATAAGAAACAATGATAGAAATAGGAATTCTTTCATAGTTTTTTTGTTTTTGCAGCTAAAAAAACATTTCTTTTTTATGTAGGTACAACAACAAATGTATTTTTTATGCAAGTACCATATATAGTACACCAAAGATGATAGCTGAAGAAACTTGGTTAAAAATTCTGTGGTCAAACATTAAGAAATTTTAATTTGATGAATTCTGTGGTTTGCAATCTGAGTACATATTATCTGTATACACATCTTAAAACAATATACTTGTATACATATGAGACATAAGTATGAAAAATATGATTACAGACTACCACAACATAAATGGCAGACGAATTCAAATGTTGGATTACAAAAAGTTCAATTGAAATGACTTTCTTGATACTATATGAATGAAACAAATTTGATAAAAAACAATCATACAATAATTCTATAAAACACACCAAAAAAATTCTCTGAATACAATAAATGTGTTATTAATACATTTTTATTTACATTAACAAAATAAGCTGTAAAATATTTAATTAAACTTCCATCCTAATTTCAAACTAATTTCATTAATAGAAAATAAAACTATACATAAGCATTGTTGAAAATATAAAAAAGTTTGTCTTCATGAACTACATAAGTAGCACACATAAAAACTAAACTATTGCTACTCGACAATTAAAAAAAGAAAACAAAACCAACTATGAATTAAAAATTACAATATGTTAACACTTTGACGTTCTGATTGTTTTCATCTTGTCAACTTCAAACACTAGGTCTATAGTTGCATCAAATCCATGAACAGTACAAAATTCCTTCCAGCCACTTCCACTTTTGTTAGACTTTTTTGGATGATTTCTCAACAGTAGCTTGCACTTCACTATCTTGCGCGGTTCATGAAGAACAATGTTTTTAAATCTTCCTTGATGAAGATAATTGCCAAAATGAGTTGGCAAATCCTAACAAATTAAATCAAATAATAAAATTAAATATAAGCTACAAAATAATAAAAGATATGAAATATAAATATAAATAAAGAAAAACATAAATATAAATATCAAATTTAAATAAATTTCACCAGATGGCTAGCCTGACATTGGGATGGACTGAGAAACGTTCATCTGACGCAACTCTTTTTAAAAAACGTTCAATAGACAAAAGTTTGCGTTTATTGGGAAAAATAGTGATTTGGAAGCAAGAATGACCGAATATCCAAAATAAATATTGTGGTCATCTTGTAATTCATAAAGGTCCCTTAAATCAGACCATCCTCCAATTAGCAATGGTTTCTCTAAATTTTTGTTATAAGTCACAACATGTTTATTGCCTTCAACATTTGTTAAAGTCCACTAACGCTTAAGACCATGATCATAAAGAATGTCGAATGTACGATCAACGAACCCAACGACCTCACAATATATACATTTGAAAAGAAAAAAATAAATTAGTTCAAAAAAAAAAAGCTTCTTATTGATATGAAAACGGTGATAGAAATAAAGACAAAAGAAGTATTTTTGTAAAACAACAAATCGATGTAAGTATTTTTAAAAACATACCTCGTCCTTAAGGTGAATAATAGAGAATTGGTACCTAGTCATTCTGAAAAAAAGTTCATCTTCATTGAAGTTGTTTTCCATTTGCTTGGACTTGATCAATGATAGTAGAAAGAGGGTTGGAAGAATGGAGAATCTGTTTCAACTGATGGTTGCGGTGGAATGGACATGGATATTTATAGCAGAAAAAAGCACATGAAAAGACGAAACGATTGCCATTAGATTTGATAACAGTATTGTCATTATTGCTCTTTTTGGAAAATGTTAAGACAATTAAAATTATGAGTTTAGTTACTTTAGAATATTAACTATATTAATACTCATATAATATAATAAATAATATACGTAAACTCTGGTATATAATATATATACTATGGTTTAATTACTCAGATGGTACCCACTTTGGTACAGGTGTGTCAATCTGGTACCCGCTTTTAAAAAAGTGTCAATTGCATCTCAACTTTTGAAAAAGTGCACTTTTTCATTAATAACTATAGTAGTCAAATACAATATACACCTACCTATATATTATGTCATTAAAAGAATATCAATAAAAATATACAAAAGATACGATAAAAAAAGAATATAAAAAAATTAATTAAAAATTTGATTAAAATGAAAATGTTATATCAATATAATTCAATTAAATTATGATGAAGGATTATCTTGTTTCCTTTCAGATTTATGAATATGGTGAAGTTGTTTAAGAAAGCTTTTTGAAAATTCCCACTAGACATTAAGATAGCAAGCTATCTATATGTGAATGTTCATTTCTCAAGCTCATGAAAGGAAGAAGAAAGTTGGATTCAAGTTCAATAATACACGGATTTAGCAACACGTAAAGAGCAAAAATGAAAGAAGAAACAAATAAAATGGAAAGCATAGAAGGTGGTGCAATGGATGAAGCACGCCACTCATAGGAGGATCTAAGCCAACCAAACCCTAGAGATGAGTGATGGTGCCGCCACTTGCAAGCAAGATAAGGCAAAGGTGAGTTCAATTCATGGAAGGAGAGCTCACGGTTTTGGGTGGTTGAAACACAAGTTTATAATTTCAAAATGATCAACCCTTTTACAAGACAAGGAGCCCCCTTTAAATAGAAATTCATAGGGGTCCTTTAGCAAATACATAAACATGAAAAGGATTAACTAGCAAACCCTAATATCCTACGCTAGAGCACCACACGGCCAAAAGAAGAGCATGTGGTTGGTGGATGCATTTCCATGAGGATTCTAGGCCAAAAGAGGAAGGAGACCAAGTAGCCTTCCAAGGAATAAACCAAAAAGGCAAAAGGAGACAAGGTACATGTCTACTTTTGCTTTTACTTTATGCTTTTTGCTTTCCTTTCTCTTCCACATCATCCATATGCTCCAATCACAAAGTGTCACCTAGCATGCTCTACTTTCTCTTAATTACCTACAAAACAAGACAAACAAAGATTAACATGTTTGTTTAAGTTAAGCTAATCTTGGTCAAAGATCAACTTTGGGTCAAAGTCAACAAGTCAACCACAATAAGTCAACTAAAAACCAACTTAAGGAATTCAAACTAAAGTAATGCAAACCAAAGATAAAGGTGATGGAATAAAAGACTCCTCTCTAGACATGCTTCTAGTGATCCTTCTTGAGGGAGCTTCTATGGAGGTGTCATGGTCGGTCACGTCTTCATCATCCTCCCATTCTTGGGGAGAATTCGACCACAAATTCTTAAACCCTACATCAAAAGGAGAAAGATCACAAACATTGAATTGGTTACTTATGTTGTAGCTTGGGGGTAAGTCTAACTCATAAGCATTGTTGTTAATCCTCTTAATGACTTGAAAGGGGTCATCCTCTCTAGGGAGAAGTTTAGACTTCCTTTGAGTAGGGAATCTCTTCTTTCTCAAGTGAAGCCATGCCCAATCTCCCTCTTGGAAGATGACTTCATTTCTTCCCTTATTACCATCCTCTTGTTGTTTCTTAACTCTCCTCTCAATAGTTTCCTTGACTTGCGAATGCAAATCTTGGATGTACTTGGCTTTGGCCTCACCATCTTGGCAAGTCCATGCCTCATGAGTGGGTAGGGAAAGGAGGTCTAAAGGAGTTAGGGGGTTGAACCCATACACAACCTCAAAAGGGGAATGAGAAGTAGTGGAATGTACAACCCTATTGTAGGCAAACTCTATGTGGAGAAGAAGTTCCTCCCACTCTCTAATATTTTGCACTATCATACACCTCAACATTTGCCCTAGGGTTCTATTAACCACCTCAATTTGGCCATCACTTTGGGGGTGGCAAGTGGTGGAGAAAAGAAATTTTGTGCCAAGTTTACCCTACAAAGTTCTCCAAAAATGGCTTAGGAACTTGGAGTCCCTATTACTCACAATGGACCTAGGTAGGCCATGTAGTCTCATAACTTCCTTGAAGAAAAGATTTGCAATATAAGTTGCATCATCAATCTTATGGCAAGGAATGAAATGGGCCATTTTAGAGAATCTATCCACAACCAAAAAAATGGAATCCCTACCTTTTTTTTATCCTTGGGAGGCCTAAGACAAAATCCACAGAAATGTCAACCCAAGGCTTGGAAGGGATGGGCAAGGGGGTATAAAGACCATGGGGTTGGACTCTAGACTTGGCTTTCATGCATGTTATACAACTCTTGCAATGCTTATATACATGCTTCCTCGTGTGAGGCCAATAGAAATGTTCCTTTAAGACTTCCAAAGTCTTGTTTAGCCTAAAATGCCCCATTAAACCTCCTTCATGTGCCTCTCTAATGAGTGATGCTCTTAAGGAACCTTGGGGAATACAAAGTCTCTTACCCGTGAAAAGATATTGATTGAGAAGGTAAAAGTCTTTGTAAGCCCCTTGGTGGCATTCACTAAGAATGGGGGAGAAATGAACATCCTTTGGATACAACTCCTTAATATGATCAAAACTAAGAAATTTAGTTTCAAGAATGGAAAGGAGGGAATGCCTTCTTGAAAGCGCATCCACCACAATATTAGCCTTTCCTTGCTTATGTTTGATCACATATGGGAATTGCTCTAAGAACTCTATCCACCTAGCATGTCTCTTGTTTAACTTGCCTTGACTTTTCAAAAATTTGAGTGACTCATGGTCACTATGTATCACAAACTCCTTTGAAAGAAGATAGTGTTGCCAAGTTTGCAAAGTCCTCACAAGAGCATAAAGCTCTTTGTCATAGGTGGAGTAGTTAATGTGACTCCCTTTGAGTTTCTCACTAAAATAGGCCATGTGGTGTCCCTATTGGAGAAGCACGACCCCAATACCTACATTGGATGCATCACACTCAATCTCAAAAGTTTTGGAGAAGTTAGGAAGGGCTAAGAGTGGTGCATTGATCAATTTTTGTTTTAAACTTTCAAAAGCCTTTTCTTGATCTTTGCCCCACTTATAGACCACACCTTTCTTGACCAATTCATTTAGAGGGGCAGCTATGGTGCTAAAGTTTGGCACAAATCTCCTATAAAAACTAGCCAACCCATGGAATGACCTAAGCTCACTCACATTCTTTAGGGGAGGCCAATCTTTAATGGCCATCACCTTTTCTTGGTCCACATGGACCCCATGTTGATTTATTTTGAAACCTAGGAAGATCACATGATCCATCCCAAACACACATTTTTCAATGTTAGCATATAAGGATGCCTTCCTTAAGGTCTCTAACACACTCCTCAAATGATGTAAGTGGTCATCTTGAGACAAACTATAAATGAGAATGTCATCAAAGTACACCACAACAAACTTCCCTAAGAATTCTCTAAGAACATGATGCATGAGTCTCATGAATGTTGTAAGACCCGTGAAATTTAATTAATTAAATAATTAATTAATAAATGCGGGTAGGAGAATTAATTATGACATTAAATTATGAGTGGAATGACGTGGAAAAGTATTAGCTCAAGTGGTTGAGAGTACTTTGATTATGTGTGAGGACTTGGGTTCGAGTCCTATGTATGCTATTTTGTGTTATTATTCGTTGTTATTTTAAATACATGATAACCATGTTGTGAAATAATATGACAATTGAATTATGATTGTTAGCATGAAATCTGAATTGGTTAAGTGGTTTGATATTGATTTAGGGATTGCATGGTTGTGGGTTCAAGCCTTGGAGAACTTATATTAAACCTTAATTTTTGATATTTTTGGCTTTGGCTTGAATATGAAGAGTTGAGGAATATCCTAGTGGAAGGGCAGAATAAGGGTGGCTGTGAAACAGCCCATAAAGAGGCAATGAATGGGAATTAACCACCATTAAGTGGTAATTTCGTTTTAGGTTAATAACCTAGTTTTAGGCACACTTTAAAAGGGAAAAAGTGGGTAAGTAGCAAAGGTTTGGCAAGCTGAAAATACACCAGAGAGAGAGCACGAGAATTTGGAGTTTCTGTGAGTTTGGAGTGTGATCTTTGGGGCTGCATTGAGAGAAGGCTAAGGAGCTAATTTTGGTGAAGGGAGGACACTTAATCGTCAAGCTTTAAGCGGAGAAAAACCAAGTTATGGGAGTTTTCACGCTCGTTTTTATGTATAAACCTGCTTTATATAGCTTGTGGTATGAATTGTGTGCATTACTTTCGTGTTGTTAATGGTTTCTGGATTTTTGGAAATTTTCCAGAAACCGCCAGGCGGCGCAAATCATTTTTGCCTTTTTTGGGTTTCTGAAGAGAAACTGCCTTGCAGTGAACTTCCAACCGCCAGGCAACGCGTGTTGGAAAGCCCAGTTTCTGGGTTCTGGTTGAGTTGCCCGGCGGTGATGTATACCCGTCAGGCGACGCGAGTCACATTGGGGCAATTTCTGTGTTTTTCTGGGTTTTGGGGAAAATCTGATCGAAGGGAAAGACAAAGGAATCGACTAAATGATGTTGGGATGGTAAATCATGTACGAATTTACTCGATTAATGGTAAGATTGGATGAAATAGTGACTAAGTACCCTAGGGTCGGGAATTGGGGTACAAATGAGGTATAGTCGGGTATGATTATTGCTGGATATAATTAGTATTGAATTGGAGGACTGCATTGTTGGATTTCTTGTACCAAGAAGAGAGAGAATGGACGAGAGAAGCGAGAAAGGAGTGCATAGTAAAGTGGGCAGGCATAACAGAAACTGGTTTATTTTCCAGGCCTGATACACCGCCTGGCGGAAGACAAGTTACCGCCAGGCGGCAGTGTTGCACCAGTGGCGTTCTGGGGTTTTGGTTGGGTTGGTGCGGACTGATTTCGGTGCTAGTTTGTAGATAGTTCGTAGACACGAGGAGGTGCGATGAAATCAGTGGAAAGAGATAAATTGGATATTTAGAGGAGTGAAACATAAGTATTTAGGACAGTTAATTAGGTTAAGTATCAAGATAGAGTCACATGTTTGTGCGGGCTTAATGAATAAGTTGTATTTGGCTGTTGGTGAATTGTCATCTAATCTTAAGTAAAGCAACACACTAGTAGGATAGGATGAGAGGGCTTATAATGGTAGAAGCAAATTTTGGTGAGGAAATAATCACTGGAAAAAGTGTACTCTAGGGGGAGTGGAAATGCATGAATTGAGTCTTAACAACTGAGTGGGGTTGTGAGAAATCAGAGAAAACAATATCTGACTGGGTTCTGGTACGGCGCCTGGTGGCATAGCAACACCCGCCAGGCGATAGCGACGAAACAGGGAGTCTACATGACGGGAGGCGCCTGGCGATGAGATGTATATCGCCAGGCGGTAGCGGTAACCTCTGTAGGGTTCTGGAGCATGGGCGTTTGGTGGTGGGGGGTTGTCTCGCCAGGCGGTAGCTATTGTGTTTGCGTGTTTTAGGCGCTTGGCGCCTAGCGGTACGTGTCCCCCGCCAGGCGGTCTGGAAGCTGCAGCGCCTAGTGGTACGTGTCCCCCGCTAGACGATTTGGATGTTGTAAGTCCTAGTTGTTGGACTTTGTAGGGTGTTCTACAAGGCTTTTGGTGGTGCTTTAAAGGTAAGATTGATGGGTTCCTTGAGTTGATCTCGGAACGTATCCCTTGAGTTGAGCTTGGGATAGGGGTTAAGCACGTACATCCCTCGAGTTGAGCTCGGAATGGCATCCCTCGAGTTGAGCTCAAGATGGCGGATGAACACGAGGAACCCTTGAGTTGAGCTCGGGTTGGCAAGTGTTGCCGGTGTGAGTTGTTTGTTGTGGCCAGTACGGATGGGTCCAGTTAGATTGCCCTCCTCAGTTGTTGGCTGACGAGTTTGGTAGTCTTGGGAAATTACGGACTATGCTCATAATTGGGAACTCCACCTAGCATTACGGTGTTTGATCCATGGCATTGGTTCCCGCACGTGCTCTGTCAGTTGTGGCCGATAGGTTTGGCAATAAATTACCTTGGGGTAATCACGAGAAGAGGTAGAACACGAATGGTCTGGTTGTGGCCAGACGTTAGAGAATTGATTAAGAGATGGTACCTTGATACTTGTAGAGTTTACATCTGTTTAATTGGTTATTTGATATCTGTTATGATATATGTTGTTTTCATAAGCTCACCCTATCTGCTTATGTTTGGCGATGATCGTGTACGCGGTACACGAGAGCAGAAAATGTTTGGGAGTTTTATACATTTTTGTATTATTTTGAGTGGGACTATTTTGTAAACTCTTATGAGAGGTTTTATTATGTTATTTCAGTTTTACGAACTATGAATATTGCTTTTATCCTTGGAAGTTAATAAAATTTAAATTTCCCGCATTTTTGGGAAATGAGGTTTATTCATAAATGCGGCAGCTTTATAATTTTAATAGTTTTATTTATTTAAACTAGTAATATCCTGACGGGATGTTACAAATGTACTAGGTGTATTGGTCAAGCCAAAAGGCATGACTAACCACTCGTATAATCCAAAATTAGTCTTGAAAGAGGTTTTCCATTCATCACCTTCTTTAATTCTAATTTGATTGTACCCACTCTTCAAGTCTATTTTGGAAAATATGGTTGCACCATGTATCTCATCAATTAAATCATCTAACCTAGGAATGGGATGCCTATACTTGATGTTATGTTGTTGATAGCCCTACAATCTATGCACATTCTCCATGTTCCATCCTTTTTGGGGACAAGAATCATGGGAATTGCACAAGGACTCATGCTATGTTGCACCCACCCCTTTTCTAACAACTCATTCACTTGTTTTTGGATTTTCTTAGCCTCCTCGGGACTAGTTCTATAGGCTGGCCTATTAGGCAAAGATGAGCCTTGTATAAAATCAATTTGGTGTTCTATACCCCTTTGGGGTGAGAGACCCTTTGGAGGTTCTTGAAAAACATCTTTGAACTCATCTAAGACTAATGACAAGTCTTGGGGACATCTAGAGTGAGGGCTTTGGAAAGAGGGGGGAGATTCACTAGGATAGGCTAAGAAAATAGGTTTTTGGGCAAGCATTACCTTTTTCACCCATTTGAGAGAGATCATGCTCTTCTTGGCCTCTTTGCCATCCCCTTGCGCCTTGTTTTGCGCCTTCTTTTCCTTTCTTTTCTTTAACATTTGAATTTGGTCCTCATTGACTTCTCTTGGTGAGAGAGGTAATAATGTAATCTTTTTGCCTTGGAAGCTAAAGGAAAACTTGTTGGCATGGCCATCATGAAAGGCATTTCTATCAAATTGCCATGGCTTTCCTAGTAAAATATGAGTTGCTTCTATCGGCGCTAAGTCACATAATACCTCATCTTTGTAATTTCCAATGGAGAAGTTGATAAGAACTTGTTTGTCAACTTTAATCTCACCTTCCTCACTAAGCCAATATAGCTTATAGGTTCAAGATCATGTTCCTTTTGTTGGGCAATTTGAAGCAATATTACCATATCCCAATCACTTAAAACATTTTATGGAACTAGTTCTTAAACCTTGGGAAGAGTTTGCATTTTCATGGGGGATTCTAGACACATTTGACCTAGGTGGGTGGTCTTTGGAAGAAGGTTTCTCATCTTTTCTTTCTTTTCCTTTCCAAGTCCTAGAGTAGTAGTCATTGTAAGGAGTACTCTTCTTGGCGTCTTGTTTCTTTTTCAATTGACTTTCAACTTTTAGGGCCAAGTGTAAAATTTTGTCAAGAGTAGAGTACTCATACAACTCAACTACATCTTGAACTTCTCTTCTAAGACCACTCACAAATCTATCTACCTTTTCTTCTTCACTTTCAAATTGGAGTCCTACTTTGAGAAGCATGGACTCCATCATTTTAAAATACTCATTCACACACATGGACCCTTGTTGAAGCCTTTGGAGCTTCAATAAAGTCTCCCTCCTATAGTAGGAAGGAACAAATCTAGCGCGCATCAAATTTTTAATGTCCATCCAAGATGCCACGGGTGGCTCTTGGTTAATATTGTCCATACACAATTGATGTCACCATGTCATGGCATAATCGTCAAATTCTAAAACTACTAAGTCTAATTGCTCTTGATCACTAACTAAATGAATGTTAAAGATTTTGTCTACTTTTTGCTCTCATTCAATGTAGATGTTTGGATCATTCTCCCCTTTGAACTTTGATTGGTGGAGGTTGTCTTTGTGGGAGTTGATTGCGCCTTCCCCCACCATCATGGTCGTGCCTTCTTCTTCTTCCACCATGGGTTGAATCTTCGGAAGAAGATCTCCTCCTTCTCCTTTCATCTCCTCTAAGTTCAAGCTTTTGAATGTGCTCTTGAAGGAAGATCTCACTTTCTCTTCTATCCACCCTCAATTGGTAAAAAGTTTCCCTCCTACTAACTTCCATCTCACGTAGGATGTTGGCAAGGGTGATTTGTTCACTTTCTTAGGCCATAGGAGTCACCATGGGAGGGGAATAAGGTGAAGCTAATTCCTCCTCCTCTTCTACTTCCAAGATTGGATCCATATTCATGTTCCTACACCAAAACTCACCAAAAACCGAGACAAGAAAGATGTTAAGGAATAAAACAAGCCAAAACCCGAGACCAAGTGTGGTCTTCAAAAGCACCCAAGTGTTTTTGGTCACACTCCCAAAGTACACAAGCAAGGCTAGCACTCAAAATCCTTCCAAACAAGTGAAAACACCTTAAAATTGATGGAAACCTTTCAAAAGCAAGACAAGTGGCTCGGCCACAACACTCTAGGAAAGCAAGAAAATGAAAACAACTAAGAAAAAACAAAGATTACCTAAAGACAAGCAAGCAAAGCTTAAAAACAAGAAAGTTTAACTTCTAAGGAAATTTGTTTTAAAGACAAAACTTGAACAAGACTAAAGCAATGAAAAGCACTTTTAAAGACTCCATGGAAAGCATTTGAACAAGCCAAGATTATACCTCAAATTATGCATACACCAAGAAAGATCATAACCTAGTTAAAGCATGGAACTAATTTGCCAATATCACACAAAATCCAAGTATAAAATTTGGTAGCATAACACCTAGTAAAAATGGCCAAATGGATTCACTAAACATCACAATAGCTCTCGGCCAAATGGGTTTTTGTCATGAAAATACTTTTTCTTTTCCAAAACTAGGTACTTAAGATGATGAGAAGGATATTTTAGGGTGTCTTGAACACTTAGTTCCTTAAAAATTAGGTCAAAATCAATTTCAAGGAGTATACAACAACACAAGGCATAGATCTCATGCAATAGCTCAAATACTTAGAAACAAGAACAAGAAAACTTAAATAAGCATATGACAAGAAACTTAAAAGTAGCTAGGAACATTTTAAGAAGACTTTCAACATGTGAAGAAAAATTTTGGCATGTTAACAACAAGTAAGCTCTCGGCCAAAGGAAAAATAAGCACCAAAAATTCATGTTTTCACTTCACCAAGCAACATATATCAAGAGATGGAGTTTTTGGATACTTTAACTCAAGTGAAGTGGAAAAATTATGTACACACCATCTTGAACACCACAAGGCCGAGAGGTCTCCAAGCCAAACAAAGCCACCAAAACAAAGGTTAGCACAAGAAAAACACCATATTCAAGATAACCTAGGCTCTAGATACCAAATGATGAAGGATTATCTTGTTGCCTTTTAGATTTATGAATATGGTGAAGTTGTTTAAGAAAGCTTTTTGAAAATTCCCACCAGATAGTAAGATAGCAAGCTATCTAGATGTGAAGGTTCATTTCTCAAGTTCATGAAAGGAAGAAGAGAGTTGGATTCAAGTTCAATAATACACGGATTTAGCAACACTTAAAGAGCAAAAATGAAAGAAGAAACAAATAAAATGAAAAGCATAGAAGGTGGTGCAATGGGTGAACAACGCCACTCATAGGGGGATCTAAGCCAACCAAACCCTAGAGATGAGTGATGGTGTTGCCACTTGCAAGCAAGATAAGGCAAAGGTGAGTTCACTTCATGAAAGGAGAGCTCACAGTTTTGGGTGGTTGAAACACAAGTTTATAATTTCAAAATGATCAACCCTTTTACAAGACAAGGAGCCCCTTTTAAATAGAAGTTCATAGGGGTCCTTTAGCAAATACATAAACATGAAAAGGATTAACTAACAAACCCTAATATCCTAAGCTAGAGCACCACACGACCAAAAGAAGAGCATGTGGTTGGTGGATGCATTTCCATGAGGATTCTAGGCCAAAAGAGGAAGGAGACCAAATAGCCTTCCAAGGAATAAACCAAAAGGCAAAAGGAGACAAGGTACATGTCTACTTTTGCTTTTACTTTATGCTTTTTGCTTTCCTCTCTCTTCCACATCATCCATATGCTCCAATCACCAAGTGCCACCTAGCATGCTCTACTTTCTCTTAATTACCTACAAAATAAGACAAACAAAGATTAGCATGTTGGTTTAAGTTAAGCTAATCTTAGTCAAAGGTCAACTTTGGGTCAAAGTCAACAAGTCAACCAAAATAAGTCAACTAAAAACCAACTTAGGGAATTCAAACTAAAGTAATGTAAAACAAAGATCAAGGTGATGGAATAGAAGACTCCCCTCTAGACATGCTTCTAGTGATCCTTGTTGAGGCAGCTTCTTTGGAGGTGTCATGGTTGGTCACGCCTTCATCAAATTATTTAAATTGATACATTATCAAATACTGGATTTTTATTTGATCATTTAAGTAATTCATAAAATATGATAATTAATAAATTATAAAGTTAACAGAATGATAAATATATAAATATTTATATTGATATTTATTTTTTGAAGGTTAAAGTGAGTACACAAAGCAAAATGATTCAAAATTGTAAATGGCATCCAATTCTGTTGAGACAACTTCAAAACTGTCAACACTTATTTGGTTAGCCAATATAAGTTATTTATGAAAATGAAAATAAATAACCAAAGCATATTTTTAAATTTGTTCTTCATAAAAAAAATTTCATTATATTTGTAGAAATTCATGTTAACAAATATTTGAAAATATAAAAGTCTCTGTAATAAAATATTTGTAGAAACTTCATGTAGCTGGTAGTGATATTTGTTGACACAACTTCATAAATGTCAACAATTGTTGGTAAACCAGCGGAGATAAAAAATTGGAATTAAAAAATAATTAATCAAACATAAACGCATAAAATCATTAGCAAAAGCAAAAGTAGTTCAATACAAATTAAAGACAGAAGGATTCGTACACATATTACAATCACAAAATACCAACAAATAAATTTTCTTGAAATATAAAAAGCAACATTATCTATAAAATCAATAATTTTCTCCTTTTTAATATTTCTCTTCAGAAGCTTCAATGGAAGATTGTCTTCTTCGATGGATTCAAGCGATACAGTCTTGTTCTCACATTTTCTCTTTAGTGAATTGTTTACATCATCATTGATGTAGCTAGCATGATTATGGTGTTGAGAATATAAAATAATATCAACATAGTTTGATTTTGCTAGCAAATTGTCACTGCAAAAATAATTATGAAATAATGTTGAGCAATAACTAATATAGTTCATAAACAAAAACTTCAAGTTAATGTTTTGAAAATAAAAACAAATTAAGAACAACAAAACATATTGGTCTTGAGTACATGCAGTTAAAAGCAACAAATGTTTTCCAAAAAAATAACATAACCAAATGAAAACACAAATAAAGTCTGGTACAACTTTGAGATTGAAATAACACAAATCACTTTTCAATCTTGATGATCTTCTTCAACATATTCACTGGGATCTTCTTGTTTTCTTGAACCAAAGATCGATTCTGCCTTTTAGTTGCCGGGAGACGTGCTTGGGTAGCCAAGTCAAAGCTAAGATTGTCTAGATGTGCTGATTCTTTGTGCGTTAACTCATCAATTTCAACATCAATTACTGCATTATTGATCAACGTGTCCTCTGTAGAAACATTTTTTGATGCTATAGTGTTCAAATGATCACTTAGAGTATCAACATCATTTGATTCTTTAGTGAATTTGATCAACAAATCCTATAAATAAACTTGAAAAAGTAAGAATATACAAAGTTTTAGAAAAAAAAGTATAGTTCTAATCTTCACATACCTCTACAATGGTATCAGATGAGATCTCATTTGTACTCTGCTTAAGTTTGCTTTCTTCTTCATTTGCAGAGTATAGATCCTAACAAAGATATTCAAGTACAAAAAGAGAAAAATTTAAATTATATATATGATAAGACGTAAAAAGAAATAAATCAGATCTTACCAAAGACTTAATGTAACATCCCTAAGGAATATTACTTTGGAAATAAGATAAGCAATTAAATAAAACGAATTAAACGTGGTAATGTTGGTAATTCCTCATTTATAACCACACGTTCCCAAAATGCGGGAAAATTAAAATCGCAAAGTTTATTACAATGTAAATGTTTGCAATTCAAAATTATTACAACTATAAAAGCCCACAATGGCTAATGTTCAAAATATAAAGGATTAAAAAAACTCAAGTCTTCCAAAAACCCATATGATCTCGCACTCCAGTCTCAAGTGTCGCCTGGCTCACCTGTCAAATCATCTGCTCCCGGATAATAAATCATCCGATCATCGCCACACACACAGATAGGGTGAGCTATGCATATAAAAACAAATTAAATATGATACCCATCCCAATAAAATTTACTGATATATGTTAATGACAAATTATCCACCCCTGATCTCATAGTCCTTCATGAGTCATATGCATGAAACTAGGTCCCGGGACTTTTAATGTGCTTCCACGAAACTATCCCTTTCGTGGTCCAACCCTACGAGCCAATCATGCTCATAGTCCATCCCTACAAACTCCTCGCTTATAGCACAACATCCAAGTTTACTCAACTTGGACCCTGGCACACACGCAATCACCATACTATGGACTCCTCGCCCAATAGTAGTCGACGGGAACATCACAGTTCCTTGCCCATCATGCGTCCAACGCATGCAATCACCATACTAAGGACTCCTCGCCCAATAGTAGCCGACGGGAACTCAACCAGTTCCATGCCCATCATGCATTCAACCACTCAAGCACATCCTAGACCCCTATTGGACTTAGTCCGTCAAGCCTAACCATAAAAGAAGTGAACTTAGTCCTTCAAGTCCACTAATCAGAGTAAAAACCAATTATACAGCCACAATTACCGCCTATCACCACCTAGACACCGATAGGCCGTTATTGTCAGAAAACCGTCTGGCGGTCACACCCCCACCGCTAGGCGCCGCTGAAGAAAATAGAACCCCACCGCTCTGTCACCGCTTGGCAGACACATCCCTGCCGCCAAGCGCCTAGTGCTGACAGTGGCCACTGCCACTATTTTACTCCCTACCGCCTGACGGTTCGCCCTGCGCCGCCAGGCGCCATACCAATAGCGCACTACTACTAGTTTTGGCACATTTTACAGGTCTTAAGAACCCCAACTTGCAATACATTATTCATACATCTATCAAAGCACTTATAACATAATATGGCAACCATCACTACATATATATATGTACAGTTATTTTCGCCCCAAACCTAGTAATTTCTTCCCTTAGCATTCTTTACTTTACCCATCAATTCAGACAATTCACACAATATTAATGTTATACTCATCCCATCTGCTCCCAACACAATGTCACATTTTTACAATATCCTTTTCAACTTATTATATACACCCAATTATATCGCAATATGACCCTTGGGTGCACACACACGCTAACGTGTCCACCGTCCCAAATTTCCACAAGGAAAACACAATACACATTGCAATCATCCAATATAGCACGAAAACATACAGATATCATCAAAATACACGTAAGAGCTCCCCTAACCTGGATAAAATCTTTCCCCGAGTAATCTTGTACTTCTTTCCTTGGACTCAAAATGGCCTCCCTTGGCTTCTCTCAATTCAGCCCCCACGGATCCACTCACACTCTCAATTTCTCACTGAATTTCACACTCCTCTGTTTACCTCACAATACTCTCTGTAGAAACCTTTCTCCTCTCTCACAATTACCTACTTATTGGTGTTTTAATGGTCGTTTAAGGCTCTAAAACGAAAATAGCATTATGAAGTGGGGTAATGACCATTCAAGCTCACTTAATTAGCTTATTTTTCCAGCTACCCTTGACTGATATTTCTGCTAGGGTTTTCCTTAACCCTTCAACTGCAATTCGAAACTAAAAATGGCAAAAATAGAGTTTCATTTGGGTCTTCCAATGTTTGAACCCACACTCATGTACATACCAAACCAATGCCAAACCATTCAACCAATCCCGATTTCATACCAATCAATATAATTCAATTATTATAAAACTCCACAACACGTTTAATATACATAAAATTAATACCAATTTAATAACACATAAAAATAGCATACATAAGACTCGAACCCAAGCCCTCACACACAATCAAAGTACTCTCAATCACTTAAGCTAGTACTTTTCCACGTCATAACACTCTGCATTTATTACCTTAAAGGTTCTCTTTTCCCACATTTATTAAATAATTATTTTATTACTATTTAATTTTTCCCGGGTCTTACACTTAACTTCAACATCACTAAAGCTTTCAATGACTTTTTTATCCATGCACATTTTTTTAACTCTGAATGATTGATCAAATTTGATATTATAATCATTCTTGCACTCAACTTTGAACAAATAGGTCTTATCAATGAGGACTTCAAACTCTTTAGGCAAGTTCCCAGAAGCAGTGTTCTATTAAAAGAAGTACAAAATAGAAATGATTTAAATAATTCGAAAAGAAGTCAACAATATAGAATGATTAAGAATTTGTTTGACTACATAGGAAACTTAACCTTGTCTTGTAAGTCAAGAATATCAGAGCATGTTATCTTCAACATTGCACTTGCATCACGGTTAAATACAACAAAAGTTGTACAACCAGTAACATTAATTACACGAAGTCTAAGTTTGTACCTAAAAGTAGATATTAGGAAAATTATTCATTTATTGATATTTGTATATTTTTTAAATTTAAATTTAAATTTAAATCAGAATTCTGAAGATTAATAATATTACGTAGGTGTAACCTTAATGACATGTTTCTTACATTTTTCACAAAAAACCATTTTGGAATCAGGATAGACAGCTTTGTTGCAAATACATGTTGTGTACCAATCATTATGATCTAAAACATGTTTGACAGTACCTTTAACTACAAAAGTACTTTCCTGGGTAGAGGAAAAAACATAAATTAAAAAAATGCACGGTATTCAACCAAAACAATTTAACTGCAAGATAGAGTAAAGAATTCAACCTATTTAAAATCTTTGAGACCTTCAATTGAGCATCTAGGATGCAGCTTAATGAAATCTTCTTCTAAGCTAACTTTTGAAGCTTGACACAGTTGGATAAGAGGTTGAGAAGGAGATTCAGTACTATCCTACATCCTACAATATATATATATATATATATATATATATATATGTGTGTGTGTGTGTGTGTGTGTGTGTGTATGTATGTATATATAAACAAAAATAAATAGCATGTAAAATGTACTTACATTTTTTTCAACTTCGTAGCATCTTCACCGTCACAGTTAAAGATTATCCTCTTACAATTCATATAGTTTTGAATAGAAACTTTATCTATAAAATATGAGAACATGTTAAACATTTTTTATAAAATCACTACAACTTTATAAATGAAAAAAATTTAGTTACCTTGGAAGGTCTTGACTTTGCAATAATGTAAAGCAATGACAACATATTGATCCTCTCCAGAGGCAAGAAATTCATTTAACATATCAACATATTGACCAAATAAAGTACACTCCAGTCGATAACTATTGCATGATGTAAAAATTCGTTAGATAAGACTAATGTTAAACATCATATAAAAGAAGAACAATGCTCTTACCCATCAGATTCAATAAGGATGACATTCATCTTGGTCTTCTTACCACCTTTCTGTAACTCTCTCTCTGTTCCAACACCAGTAAACATTCCAATGACATCTACAGAAAAATAAAACAATAACAAAATAAAGCATGAATGAAAAGTTAAATGCAAAGAAGAAAAAAAAAAGAATATACTTACTAACTAAGTAATATGTGTCAAAACTAGGAGCAGTGATGGTTGAAAAAGGGGTGTATGTAATACTACTTTTCGGAACTAAGGTACATTCGACCAAATTGACCTTGGTTCCAAATTGGAAGTTGATCTTATAGGCATGATTTATAGTTCTATAAGAACCACCATTACATGAAACACTAAAAGATTGAATGGCGTAAACCTTATCCTCTTTGTTTTTAGATTGAAATTTGTATATCAGTGTGTGTCTAACAGATGCATGAATTAGGACACCTTGCATAAACAGTTCCATATATCACATAATAATATCATATTGTAACTAAAACAATAACGAAAAGTAAGAAAATAACGTGCATTGGGTAGTACCTCTTTGTCTTGAAGAACAATCTCCATGGAAAATGGAGATTTTCCTTTTTGTGTAATCTTCAACAAACCATAACCATACAACTCTTGCAACAATATTCCAGCTTTCCTTCTCTGGGTTCAGTTCTTGTAATGATTGGGTTTGTTTTTGCAAACCATACATGGTGTAAGGAAAACGGGGAATTAGACAATAATGAAAAAAGGAAGGTGTGGATAGATGTATTTGTAGAGAACTTAAAAACATAAGAATTGTCTGATGTATTTGTAGAGATCATACATCAAAACTAAAACCATACGCATGTTGTGGTTTTGGTTTCACAAATTAAGTAAAAATGGGGAAAAGCAAAACAACTTTTTTCAAATGCCTAAAGATTCAGCTTTTTCTTTGGTCAAACAATGCATACAAAATTGTAAGATAACATGGATTTGGCAATTCTTGAAAAACTTAACGTTGATATCTTTGTTTGGTATTTAATTTTCAATGGTAGAAGAATCAATAAAGGACAAATGCATATTTCATTGACTTGTAAGCTATTGAAAAAGTCATAGGCATATGATGTTAATAGAAATATATACTTTTCACCTGGAAATGCAGATTTCATACTAACATGTTTTGGTGAAACCTGGAAATATCAGGTATTCATGTCAGAAACAATGCAGTATATTCTGCCAAAAGTAATACAAAAAAAAATTGCTGAACAGAAAGCATGTAACAGATTCTTTAAAAGTATATACATAATTTCCAGTCAATGTATTTCGCAATCAAACATTAATTGTAACACTAATGTGGAAACAATGCAGATCTGTAAATACATATTGGCGTACAAAGCATTCAACAAAAAAGGATTGAAGAAAGAAGCATATAAGATTTCAATACTGATACAAACTTGGTGGAGAAGCAAACTACAAATGTGCTTCAATTCATTTAAATTATTAGAATTATAACATGGATTTGGAAATTTGTTTTGTCAAACAATGCATAACATGGATTTGGAAATTTTCGATAAAATTAAGGCTCATATGAAGATGAAGTGATAGGTAGATGAAGTGTGTACCTTGCGAGTGTTAAGTAATTTGGTTGAAAACTTGTGCATACAAAGATGGAGGTCAACAAAACAGATCGGATTTCAATTTCAATACTGATAAAAACTTCCTGGAGAAGCAAAGTACATATTTGATGGAATAAATTTATTAATTTATTTTGTTATACTTATATGACGTGTTGATATGCATTAATTATGACCAGTGAAAAATATGGTGGAATATGTACAAAATATATCGAGAAGTACAAACAATCATAACATTACACAGTTTCAAAACTAGATTTTACAAATTATTAAATTTGAATAGATGAGAGAGATTATTGACGGTTGAGTATGGCATTAAGTAACTGCAAAAGTGTCTTGAATAGCGCAAAAAATGAAAAAAAATCTTAAAAGTCATTTTAATCAACAGTTAAAAAATCAAATTTTAAATTATAAAATCTTTTTAAAATAAAAAAAAACTGAATGATAAGACATTTTGGTGTCTGACATTAAATAAATGGCAAAGATATTGAATTGTGGAAAAAGATATGGAGCAGTGTTGAATTAAATGACAACTTTTTAAAATGGCAATAATATAGTTGAAAATGAACAGACCTAAACATATATATAATATAATAAAATAAAATATAATTCATACGAACAATAAATTGATAAAAATGTTCAGATACTATAATTGATGGATGCTTTCAGTCGCGATGATAATATTCATCTATATTAAACAAAACATTGACAGCCTGGTTTCTGTTTTCACCGTCAACCTTGACGATAACTATGTCTCTTACCTCTAGTCCATGAACATCACAAAATTCTTTCCATCCACTGCCTATCTTGACAAACCTAGCTCTTATCAACATCTTGCATTGAACTTGTGCTTTTGGACCGTAAAGCACAATATTTGACAATTAACTATTGCGAAAATATTTACATAAGTCTGAATTCAAATCCTGCAGAACAAAATAAGAAAAAATAATATGAAATCAAAATAAGGTATTAATAGAGAATAATAGAAGAGAAAACAACAAGTATGGTCATGAAATTAAAAAAAAAAATATAGGATAAAAGGTAAGAAACCTTACCAAAAAACTTGTTTTGCAGTTTGTTTTAGATAGCCTGAACTCAAAATGAATTAACTTAGACCTTGTCAGAGGAGCATTTGTTCGAACATGACTTAAAAATTTCTGAACATTTGATTTTGAACAATGTTCGTAAAGGTATATTTCAAAAGCCGAATTTACAGTATGTCTTAAATAACAAAGTTTGGGTGGTTGTAAATGATAAAAATTTCTTAGATCAGACCATCCTTCAGTAATCCTTGGATTATAAATATCCATGTTGAAGGTAACATGGTGAACATTATCCTTGTTATCGAAAATAGTCCAACATGGACCAAGTTCATAGCGTAATCTTATGACAAACAAACGGTTCACGAACCCAAAATCCTTGTCAAAATAGGAAGACCATAAAAAAATAAAAAAAAATCAGATAAGAATGGTAGTAAAGATTTTAATGTGTGAAATATTACACAAACCTGTTCTTCGAGGAAAATAGCAAAGAATTCACCCTTCCACTTTGCAGAAGGAATGGAACTTTCACCAATTATGCATTGTTTAGTGGTCATATGTTAAAACGAAAGACGGACAATCTATCAATGAATTGTATGTGAAAGTTTACAACTTCATGAAAATTAAATCAGTTTCATAGACATTGAAGTAAATGGTAATGTAGCTTAAAATTTGGTGATTCGAACATGCGTACCTTTCTGTAATGGAGAAGAAGTTCAAAAAATACTCAGTGTTGAATATGATGATGAGAAACGATGACCATGAAACAGAGAACATAAAAAGAGTGTTGGTGAAAGAAATCTTGAATAAGAACATGCATACCTTTATGTAATGTAGAAGATAAAAGCTTGTTGTAGATGATGATCAAAGAAGAGGATGTAGAAACAAAGAAGATAAGAGCCAGATGAGAGAAGGTGAATGTCTTTTGAAATCTGAAAAGATGTAATGGTGAGCAAAGAATGTTATGATTAAAATACGAAAGAGAGCAGTTAAGAAATCTTGACATTGGAATCATGATTTTATTGAGAAGTGAACACCATAATTAAAGAAAACCTGCACAGTGATCAAGAATCAGAATTATTATTCATTAGTGGATAATTTAAAGGTTGTAATAAATGATGATCAGAGAAGAGGATGTAGAAACGGAGAAGATAAGAGGCAGATGAGAGAAGTAAATGTCTTTTGAAATGTGAAAAGACGTAATGGTGAGCAAAGAGTGTTGCTGATTAAATTATGAAAGAGAGCAGTTGAGAAATCTTGACATTGTAATCATGATGTTTTTGAGAATTGAACACCATAATGAAAGAAAACTTGCACCGTGATCAAGAATCTGAATCAGTTGAATAATAAAAACGTGTGGAAGACGAAGCAACATTTTAAATACGTAAAACACTACTTTAATAATCATTATCTCGATCAGTGCGAATATTAATGAGTTTAAATATTGATTGACACTGTAATATTTCCAATGCGTTGCAATTTTAAATATTTATGTAATATTTATATAAAATTAATTAAATATTAAATGTTTACGTTAAATTCTTTTAAAAAAAATAATAAGTAATATTTAATGTTTTGGTCTGCCGTTTTAATTTTGAATTTAGATGGAATGATAATTAAATTGATTAATTCAAAATATAATTAACATTTATTTAGAGTTCTTTCTAAATTCTGATTTTCATATTTTTGATCAAAGAACTTCCAAATTAAAATAATTACATTGAGATAACTATATAACGACAAAAGAAAAAACACATAACTTGATATATAAAGTTTAAATTACAAAATATACATACATACATATAATAACTGCATAAAATATTAAAGTTCAGTTTAAATCTTCTTTCATATATATATATATATATATATATATAAAAAAAGTTAAAAAAAAAATAACATACTAAATGTTCAACTTTTAAACCAAATTAAAGGATAATGAAATTTAATATGAATGCTTGGTTTTTTGCTTTCAACTTCAAAAAAGAGTTCACTGTGATCCTCTACAGATAGTTCATGAAGAGCACAAAAATTCTTCCAGCCAGCTCCTATCTTTACAGACCTGCGTCTTATGATCAATTTACATTCCACTTTGCCCCTTGGTCCGTGTAGAACAACAAATGAAAGTCCACTGTTTTGAAAATAACTCGCAAATTCTTTTTTCAAATACTGGAAACATAATGTGAAGTAATATTACTTATTAATAAGGCATGTAAATAAATAATTAACGATAAAAAAGAACTAACCAAGTGGTTGGCTTTACAGTAGTATTTGGATAGTTGAACTTGAAAATGAATTAACTTTGACATACTTAGAGGACGACGGATGGAAATATTGTTTAGGAAATTCGATTAGAGTCGTGAGTCTGTCGAATGGTTAGAGACGTGTAGTTGGAAAGAAGAATTTCTGACGTATTTGAACAAAACCAATTTGTCAGACTTATCTGCATAGAAAGATCTTAAATCATTCCAGCCTTCGGTAATCAGTGGAGTTTGAATATCCATGTTGTAGGTAACAGTGTGAACATTACTTTCGTAATCAACAATGGTCCACTATGAACCAATGTCCTTCCTGTATCGTATTATGAACAGTCGGTCGACGTGTTCAAAAGCCTTAACAGATTAGCAAGTTTAGAATAAAGAAATAAAAAATAAAGATAAAAAATAAATGTGAAGGAATAAAAACATAAACCTGGTCCTTCCGAAACAAGGTAAGGAATCCGCCAATAAGTTTTGCAGACAGTATAGATTGTGGGGTGACGATGGATGTCATTGCACGATAATAGATTGGTGATGAAGAAGATTAGTAAGAGAAGATAATGGGTAACAAAAGAAAAAGAAGATTTGTCACTCGGTAGTTGGTAATGTGTAACAGAGGTGCAAACATTGGGAATATATATAAAGAGAATAGGATAAGTCATACCTATTCGAAGCGTCCGTACTTACTGGACAGACTGCTTCATAATTAATGCAATCGCTTGGGAATAAAAAACTTAAAATGAAGTACGAATTAAAAAAAACACGTTAAAATAAAAATTTAAAATATAAGAAAATATTAATTATAAAATGATAATTCGTAAAATGATCATTAACTTTTAAGAAGATAATAAGAATAAATAAAATTCCACCTCTTCAATAAAAACATTTAAACCAAAAATAAGAGAATCAAAGCTTTAAAAAAAAATCTGGGTAAAGATAGAAGAAGATAAAAAAAATAAGAAATCTGGGTGATAGAAGAATAAGATAAAAAACATTGAGATAGATCAATTGTTTCCTTCGAAAACCTGAAATCTAGCAGTGACCAATGTTATACTCCGTTCATTCATCACCAGAACACACATAAAACAAAAAAAATAACAGATGTGAAGATGTTAGAGAAACACATTGAGATGAAGAATCGAAAAAAAGCAAAAATACAAAGAGTTCCGCAGAGAAAAAGACTAACGGTTTTTTGGTCTTCAAAACTCTTGAATAAAAACATTTAAACCAAAAAAAAGAGAATCAAAATTTAAAAAAAAAAAGAAATCTGGGTAAAGTTAGAAGAAGAAGATAAAAAAATAAGAAATCTGGGTAAAAATAGAAGAATAAGATCAACTATTTCCTTCGAAAACCTGAAATTTGCCCGTGACCCATGTTATACTCAGTTCATTCATCACCAAAAAATTAAAGAACACACATAAAATAACAGATGTGGAGATGTTAGAGAAACACATTGAGATGAAGAATCGAAAAAAAGCAAAAATCCAAAGAGATTTGTAGAGAAAAGGACTGACCGTTTTTTGGTCTTTAAGACTCTTGCATGTTTTGGAACTCTTCATTTCAAGCCTGTAAGTTCTAAAAAATAGCATCAACGAAATCTGGGTAAAAATATAAGAAGAATATGAACTTTATGCTTGAGAAAACTAAACAAAAAATGGAATCTAGGTAATCACACGAAATCTGGCCGCGACCAAAAGTTCTACTCAGTTCATTCATCTGGGTAATCACACGAAATCTGGGTGAGAAAAATCAGATGACAGAGAAGAAGCTGAAATCTTACAACAAAACCTAGGTAAAAATAAAAGAAAACATCAAATGTTTAGTTCAATCACCTGAAATCTGGCCGTGAACAATATTCTACTTCGTTCATTCATCTGAAAAAAAATTTCAAAAAAGATAAAAGGTTAGAAAAATAGGAAGACAAAGAAGAAGCTGAAACAATACAACGAAATATGGGTGTAAAAAAAAAGATCAACTGTGTCCTTCAAAAACTTGAAAAAAAAATGAAAGAACAGAAATAAAACAAAATAAATAACAGACTTGAAGATGTTACAGAAACATATTGAGATGGAGAATCGAAAAAAAAAGCAAAAATAGAAAGAGATCTGAAGATCAACATTATGTGGAGGCCATGGTGTTTCGATGGCCTGAGAAAGAGAGACAAAAATCAAAAGAATCTGAAAAAAAGATGAAGAGTTTGAACCGGTGGGAGTGAGAAAGAGAGAGAAAAACTCTGAAGAATTTGAGAAGAAGATGAAGCGTTTGAACGTGTGAAAGTGAGAATGAGAGAGGAAAAGTCAGAAAGAGAGAGAAGAAGTTTAAGAGTCTACAATGAAAGATGAAAATAATGGCGGTGGGATACGTGGAGAAAGTGGGAAAGAGAGAGAATTGTATTTCTTTTTGAATTTTTTTTCGAAGTGTCAAAATTAGGAGAGTGTGACACGTTAGCTTTCTTTCTTTTTGTAGATAAAATTTTTTGAATTGAAGTGTGTCATATATATTATTTAATTGAAAAAGTTGTTATTTGTTAGTTCCCATTTGTATTAAGATATAGATTATATCTATTGTTCATATAGCGGTAAGCTATTATCAAGAATTCATGTATCAAATCATTGTACATTATTTATTAAATCTCCATTTATTATAACTAATATTTATATCCTTTTTAAATGGTAAATATGGAAATGACATGTGACAGAAAAGTGTTCCTTTTTTCCTTAATAAGAAGGGAAATGACGGTCATTCAATGAGAAACATGCACAATGAAAACATTATGAACAGTGCGTTAAGTGGAAAGAGGAAAGAAGAGGTATGAGTGTAGGCGGGGACCAGTAATAGGGAGATATTTGAATTCAATGTCGAACTGTTAGAAATCGCTTATAGAATTCTACTTTCAAGTGAGGGATTAGAGTAGTGTTAGGTAGTTAGGGGTGACAAAAATGGACTGGCCTGACCCGTTTTGGTTTGGGCTGGGTTGATCTGCCACTAACAAATTAATTGGATATTTTAACCTGTTCCATCTCAAGGAAGATTGACGGACCGACGGATTGACTCATCACTTTTTTTTTTAATTTTTTTAATTCTTTTTAATTTTGCTTTAACTTTTTAAAAAAATTTCTTTATAATTTTTATATTTATATATATAAATTTATTTATATAATATAAAAAATTATTATTTTTTAATCAATTTTAATTTTAAACATAAAAAAAATAAGTTGGCGGGCTAGGCGGACCGAACTACAGCAGATTGGCGGGTCAGAAACTCCAACTCGACCCGCCCTTTTCTTGGCGGGCTGACCCACTTTGACATCCTTAAGGTTAGTAAGCAATGCATTTTGGATAGAGTGATATCTAATCATTGTGCAATATTACTTAAGACAAATCATATTAATTGGGGTTCAAAACTATTTAGAAACTTGGATGTTTGAATAACCTTTTTGGGTTCACTAACTTTTGGAAAGCAAGTGGAAGACTTATGTGGATGGGTCTAGGTTGTTTGTTCTGAAAGAAAAACTAAAATACTTGAAATAGGACCTAAAAGTTTCGAATAAGGAAGTGTTTAGGAATCTAAACCTTCAAGGCAGGAGTAAATAAAGAAAATAAGTGATTTAGATAAGATGGAAGATAAAAGTAATATAGATGATAAGAAGAAATTGGAGAGAAAGATCTAATTAGTGGCACTACAAAAGAAAAGGCGTTTTACCATTTTCTCATAGTGAGCTGTTGTCGATATGAAGCCACCACAATATGTAGAGCCTCCTTTATCAATAGCCTAATTTGTCTTGGCAACAACACTTTTGTTTTGGAGTTATGTAGAACTCACATGTAGGTTTAAGGATGCTCGAGCAGTTGTTGGAATTCAGGTTTCCTTATCCTGACCAGTCCTAACTTTGTTCATTGCATTTTTTAGAATATGTGAGCCTTTTCTATCGAAAATTGATTTTATGACTCGCTCTTGTTCTGGATCCCACCTATACTATTTCTGCATGAAAAATAAGTTAGGAAAGAAACAATAGAATAATAAAATTACATTTTAAACACAAAGATATTTGGAATTACCTTAAACTCTTCAAACCATCTTTCTCGAAATTCAAATCGAATTTTCTTCCAATTGTGATTAGGTTCATCAAATTGTTGCTTGATGATGTGTGAGATTATAGTAAAAGGACCATTGCTGGTGTAAATCTATGTTCAAATATATTTTCAAAATGGTAGATGCAAATAATGACATATCAAAGAATAACAAAAAAAAATTACTTACTCTCCTTTTTCAGCATGAAGTCACAACCTTTAATCACAACATTGTCAAACTCATACTCAAGTGTAACTGACTCCTGTATCAATGAAAGTTAATTCATAATGGGCATTGTAAGAAAGATGCTAGAAGATGATTCTCCTCACAACATTTAATTAGTGTTTAAATTGAACATGAATAAGATAAAATGCCAACTCTATAACTCACCTCTAGTGCTGTGAGGGCTTTTGGCCCCGGTTACTTTCGTGATTCTGCCTCGGTTTTAGAACCGAGGCATATTGGGGCGAGGCCAAAAGGCACCTCCTTTTGGCCTCGGTTATCACCCGAGGCCATAACGTTTGTTTTCTGCCTCGGGTCTGAAAGAACCGAAGCCATAGCGTCTGTTTCGTCTTCGCAGTGGTGGCTATGGCTTCTGCTACTGTTCTGGCTCATTCTCGCTCACCGTTGCAGTGGTGATGATGACGCGCTATTGTAGTGGTTTTTGTTGTTTCGCGTGGATCTGTGTGGTGCGAAATTGCACGTCTGGTGAAGATGACTCGCGCTCCCATGGTGGTGTTGTGTGAGGATGCGCTGGTTTCATTGCAGGTGCTGATGGCAGGTCACGGTGGTGCGAGGTGTTGC
>Ga0214545_1003158_pt1 | contig 31632 bp, 16 predicted proteins | sample CNSS4metaG_FD_160064 | JGI IMG/M metagenome (GOLD analysis project Ga0214545, IMG submission 160064) | Root nodule microbial communities from cowpea collected in UCLA plant growth center, Los Angeles, California, USA - CNSS4 | ecosystem: Host-associated > Plants > Roots > Nodule | place: USA...
ACATCCACTCATCTTCAAGGTTGCCATGGCTTCTAGCCTAGCCTTGTAGTGGCGTGCTTCTCACATTTTTACCATTCCTTTCCTTTCCATTTTATGTTTTCTTCTTCCTTTAATTGTTCTTGGTTTTGTATGGTTTACGTGCTTTCCATTTCCTTTTTGTTTTGAATCAATCCATCATCTTCTTCTCTTGAGCTTTGTGAAAGGAACCTTCACATCTAGATAGCTTGCCATCTTAATGTCCAGTGGGGATTTCACTTAGCTTTCTTAATCAACCCACACCATATTCAATAATCTTTAAAAGGAACAAGATAATCCTTCATCAATAAGTATATCTGTACAAAATGATAAACCAAGCATCAAGTAGTGAGAAATTCTTTGAATATTCAGGATCTCAGAAATTCTTACTAAACTGCTAAAAAAGGAAGTGATAATGATAGAAATTTGTAAAAAACTGAAGTGAGTACCTCAAAGAGGACGTAATGGATGAGATAAAGAACTAACTAGGGCCATGCAAACCAAAAATAGTTGTCAGACACTTGATCCCCTGCACTACAACATGCCTTTCTTTTATGTCAAGTGCCATTCGAGTAATAATTGCTTGATGTTTTGTTCCAACAGCCAAAATCACCTTCAAGTTAATCGATCATTAGTCTTATTGCTTTTTCATCTAAACTAAAATGAACACAATTGACAGTGAAGATATGTATGCTAACCAATAGAGGGAGAAAAGACACCCAAAAGGAAGCATGCCATCCTGAAAAGTAGTAACCAATTTCTTTTGATAAGAATTTAAGTGTAAAACAAGGAAGCCAATTGATAATTAGGTGAGATAAGAACAAGAACAAGAACTGGTTTCGCACGAACCTTGGGAACGAGAGTGTCGTCCTCATCAAGAATGTCAGCCAATCCTCCTGTCATTCTAGCAACCACATTTCTACCCACTTTATTAAGGTATAAAATATGTGATAGACTCAATATACCATAATTAAAAAAGTGATTGTAGAGAAACAGAAGTAGAAAAAAATAAGAAGCAAACTCTGAATTTTAAATGTTTACCCAAACATATAAAAATTTCTACTAAGTGATTATTTTATTATAAAACTACTTTTTCTTGAAAAAAAAAATCAAGACAAATAGACCAAATTACACAAAGCTGGTTGGGGGAAGAGGAAAAGAGTGGTACAACTTGGATAAACATATAGTCCACAAATACATTATATTTTTCAAAAAACTATATCATCAAATCCTTGCTTTAATAAAGAAATTTGTCAAGAATTTTACTGATTGAGAATAATACACAACTAGGATAAAATCAGTAACCAGGCGCACACTCTCCATCACCAAATAAATGAATCATAGGTACAAATTTCATGTTGAATTTCCTAAACCAGATCTTAAGAGTAGCATACAATACACTCAACTTAATAATTATCATAAAAATTAATAAATACATCATACACATTAGTATTAATGTAAAAAATCTTTGTACCGCTCTTTTAAGGCATCTTTATAGAGTTAAAAAAATGATTTAAATGTGAGAAAAATTAAGGAAAATTTGGAGTTATATTTCAATTCTATACACAGTGAAATGGTAAGGGTGTTGGAGGAATGTACCTGCAAGACGAAAAGGCTTATGTGGAACACACAAGGATTGATAAATACAGCATAGAACTGTCCACATTGAAACAATTCATCCTATTGTGAAGGAAGAGGTTGTCTACGTCCAACATTCAAACCCTGTCACACTCCATATACGGTCATCGTTAAAATATTTCAAGAACTTAAGCCTATGTATTAGAAAGAATAAAACTCAAGAATTTGATGAAGCAAATCTTATGCTCATGCGCACCACTCAAAAGATACCCACTCTTGAAAGGGCTCCAAGACAAACCATAGCCCCCTTTATCATGACCTCTTAACCTCAAATCGGGGGTAAGCTCGCTCCCATAGTGCTTGTTGAAATCAAGCAGATCAATCTCAGAATTACAGGTCTTCGCAGCAATAATAGTAGGGTTATGCAGCATACAACGCGCTTGATTCACCTCCATGTCAACAACAACCTTCTAGGAAATTTCCACCTACAAAAGCAACAATCAATAACATTGAGGATTTTCATCGAACAGTTGGTGCGCACAACGCAACAACACACAAGAATAAACCAAAAATCATTATAACGAGCATTAGAGACGAGCCATGATGACGAAGATGAACTAACTAGTTAGATGAATTCACTAGAACGCCTAGGTTTGATGTGGGCGACGAGTGATGATGGAGATGATGAAGATGAACTAACCACAACCCTAGGTTCGATGGCAAGATCGATCGAGACAAAGTAGAAAAACAAAAAACGAAAATAGAAAGGTTTGACGAAGTTGTTTAGGTTTGAGAAATTTGGGAAAACGTATAGTGAATATAAAATTGTAGGAGGGAAAATCTGAAAAAGAAGGAGGGAATAGTTAAAAATGCATTGTAATTTCCAGATGTTATAAACTTTTTAAACAATTCATTGTAAAAATTTAAATAATTTTAATTTGCGGAGGGTTTATATGAATTCCGCAAAATAACCTCCAGTAAATGTTAATTTTTTTGTAGTGTTTATCTTAGTGAGAGTGATTCTCCTAAGTTCTTGAGTGATTCAAGAACCCCTTGAATGTATCAAAGGACTTTCCTATCCTTTGTATGTTATCTCCCTTGGAAAGAGTGATTCTTTCCTTCCACCTTTTCATAATCACTTTTTCTTCTTTCTTTACCCAAATTCAGAAAAACCAATTCTACCCAGATTTATCTTATGGTCGTAACTCTCGATATACTCACCCAAAACTAGTGATTCCTAAGCGTAAATTATAGTTCGGAACGTGAAATTTGACATCATTTGGAGTTCTCAAGCTCGAGATAATGACGTTTCCACAATACTCTCCACATAGGAATTTCAAGCTTTTTCTAATATAGTTTTTCACTAATTTTTCAAGTTTCCTACAAGGTTCTAAACCTATAGATCCTAAGTCAGCCCTTGTGCAAATAGGGTTCCCATCACATATGATTGTAATGTTATGTAGATTTAACATCATGCTAACTTGCCACAATGTAAAAATAATTTCTTTTACTTAATTAAAAAATAAAAGATATAGATAAGAATAAATCACAATAAGAATCAAAAGAACAAACAAGTTTATTCTACTAACCTTAGAATCAAGTTAAGAAATTACAGCAAAATCAACCCTAAAGGCTTAGTATTCAATAAGATGTAGAAATAACACAAAAGTAGAAAATAGAAATGAATGGAGAGGAAGACGTGATTAGGTCCCCTTAAGGGTTCATAAGTTTTGAACTGCCTTTTCTGTTTTTCTTTGGTCTCTTTATATAGAATTTGATTTGGCTTTGTGACTGACTTTTTTTATTTATGAAATCTACTTTTGATAATGCAATATCTCCCAAAATATCTTTAAAATAATTATAAATATTGTTTATTAATGATTGTGAATACCTAAATGATATAAAATATTTGACCAACTTTAAAAATATTTGGCAAATATTTTTTGTTGATAATTCCATATATAATTAAATTAATTATATCTAATAAATTATCAACACTTGAATTTTGCCAAATTTTTCAAGTCAGCTCTTGTAATTACCCTAAGGGTTCTTAAGTTTCGAATTACCTTTTCTGCTTCGTTTTGGTCTCTTTATATAGAATTTAATTAGGCTTTAGGAGTGACTTGTTTTTTTATGAAATCTACTTTTTATAATGTAATATCTCTCAAATATCTTTACTATAAATATCGCTTATCTTTTTGGTGGTTGTGAATATCTAAATGATTTGAAAATATCTCACCAGCTTTAAAAGTATTTGGCTAATATTTTCTGTTGATAATTTCATATATAATTAAATTAATTACATATAATAAATTATTAACAATTGGATTTTGCCATATTTTCCAAGTTAGCTCTTGTAATTACACAATCCAAATTTTCAAAGAAATTCAAAGATATCAATATTGGCATTTTAGCCCTTCTTACTTTGTCTATTTGACCAGACTTTTACTCATTGAATGTGTAATGAAGGAAATTAGGGTTGTTGTTGCACGTGATGGCTAGTTATGCTTCTTGTAATGGCAGGTGGCATTTTCCAGCGTAGGTGTTTTGTTTTTGTTCATCATCATCTTGTTTGCTCGTCGACTTACATCATGGTGAAGGCTTGTGATGGTTGAACGGGGTGGACGCACTGTTGTGATATATGGGTCACAATTTTGCTTTGATCTTCTTCTCCGACAAAGTACGTGGTGATTGCCATTGGAAGGCCATCGAGTTGTAGGGAGGCGTTGTGATTTGTTTAGGATGTTGTTGAACATATTGTTGCAGGTGGGTGATAAGTGTCATTTATTAGTTAAATTGCATATCATTTAGGCACTTATCTTGCACTAAATCAATGCAAAAATCATTAGAATTGCTCTAATTTTACATAATTACAGAATGAGGTAGTGATAAAATGGAAAAGGAGGAATTTAGTGTAAAATGAAGTAAATTATAAAGTTGGTGCTAAGCCCCAAAAGTTGCAACTCAAGCCAAAAGATGAAGTGAGAAAGTTAAATCAGCGGAATTTGACACTTAAGCCACATTTTAAGAAAACTTCATTGCAAAGAAACATGGTGCTCCAAATTTGAAGCAGAGCACGAAAAGGAAACCTCCATGGTAGGGAAACCTCCATTGCTGACTTGCAAAAGATGGATGCCCAAGCTTGGAAAGAAACCCAATTTGGAAGGAAACCTCCATGGCTTAACTTCAAAGTTTGGAAGCTAGAGCAGTACGTTAAATTCTACAAATATAGGGCATGACCCATGTTATATTCAAGTTGATTTGAACGCTAATTCTAGTGTAGTTCTATAGTATAGTCTACAGAGAGAGAAACACTTATATTAGTGTAGTTTGTAGTAAATATTTTGTAAAATCTATGGAAGGAAAGATGTTACTCCACGTTTATCTTGTACACATCATCATGAGCAATTAATTCCCCCATAGTTGGGATTGGATGTAACTTTTAAACTCTCTCTATATTGCATCTTGTTATCTATTATTGTGTTCTTGTTTCTATGTGTTGATTACTTGATTTGAATTGCACTCCGTGTTGATTTGGCCAATCATCAAACGTCATCAACATTAGATGCAGAGACATCTGTTCTAGTGTTTAGATCCAATCAAGTCTCCTGACCCTTGGCATATACCTGACATGGATATGCGGGCTTAGTTGATTTAAATAGTCTTGTTCTTAAAGCAATGGATCCTCCACCAGCATTGAGAAATCCTATGTCTAACACCCTTTGGTTCACTCTCATAAACATGTGGTTTGATCTACAACTTAAGCTTACTTCCATGAACAATAAAAATAAAGAACATGATATATAAATAATTAAGGGTAATACAGTGGGGTTAAGAGGCCAAGTTCAATCCCAATGTTTTTATCAACATCCTCTCCCTTAAATATAGTTTTATTTATCTTTAACAATATAAAAACCAAAACTCAGCTATTGTTCCATTGCCAAACTTTGAGTCAAATTATAGACTATTGATCTAGTTACTAAATCATCCTTGTGGATATGACCTTGTTGCACTATAATTGACCAGTATACTTGCTGGAAAAGTAGGACCCTCATTGGGCCATCAATAGTGGGCTACCTGATCTGCATCTTCATTTGGTGAAGGATTCAAAGGTGTTGCAATGAAGGCACTAGGAATGGTGGCATAGTGCGCTCTCGCGATCTGGCTTTCTATCTTCCTCTCCTAATGAAGGCTTGACCATACAAGATGCCATGGAAGTCTCATAAGAAGGATCACAAAGAGCATGTCTAGAGGGGAGACTTCTAGTTCTTCATCATTATCCTTGTTTTGCATTTCATTATGTGATTTCCCTAAGTTGACTTAGTTGACTCAACCTTAGTTGACTTGTTGATTAGAGTTGACTTGACTTAACCCAACATGTTAATTTATCTTTATTGTTTTATAGGTTTAATTAGTTTAAGAAAGCATGGAATATGTGGCGCAACTCTAGTGGTGGTGGAATGGAGATGATGTAGAGCATTGGTGGATGAGAGACGAAAGCATAAAGTAAAAAGCATAAAGCAAAAGAACCTGGTACCTTTTTTCTCTCTTTGTCCTTAGCACCTTTTGACCTTTTGTAGAGACATTCCTAGCCTCATTTTGGAGATTCTTTTAGAATGTTGGGTTTTGTATTTGCTAAGTAGCCCTTTAAAGTTTTTGTTTATTTCCTAGAGACCCCTAAAACTCTCTATATAAGGGGTGCTCTTTTTGCTTATAAAAGGGATGAACATTTTGCAGTAAAACTTATATTGTCTCAACAACAAAACTGTGAACTCTTCTTTAGGGAGTTGAGTCTACACCTTTTTGCCTTATCTTGTATAGCAAGTGGCAGCCTCCTCACTCATCTATAGGGTTGGTTAGCCATATGCCCCCTTATGAGTGGTTTGTTTCCTCTCCATCACTACCATCTTCTATTGCTTCCATTTTGTTTTTTTTTTCTTCTATTTCAATTTGGCAATACTACTATCTTCTCTACCATTTGATATTGCGTTTATAGATCTTGTAGGGTTTGGCTAACGAAGTAAACTGGTTCTTGTTTTCCGTCCAGCTCCTGTACTAAAGTTGTGCTAATCGTATACTCTACCAATAAGGGTTTAGTGATGTCCGGCTTCCACGGGACTGGTGGAAAGGCTAGCATCTCCTTCAACTATTCAAACATATTCTGACATTCCTCCCCCCAAGCAAACTTTTTCGACTTCTTTAATAAGCGGATCATAGGCCTTATTGTATCAGTTAATCGAAGAAAAATTCTTGATATTGTTGTTAATCTTCCTACCAAGCATTGGATATCTTTGATGTTCTTGGGGCTTCTCATATCGATGATCATCTCACACTTTTCTAGGTTAGTTTCTGTCCCCCTCTCAGGGAGCATAAAACCCAAGAACTTGCTGCCATCTACCCTGAAAACACATTTTTTTGGGTTCAATCGTAGGTTGAATCTCCTTAGGGCTACAAACACATCGGTGACGTTTATTGAATGTTGCATAAAGTTTGGTGATTTTACCATCATATCATCCATATATACTTCTACAATTTTTCCTATCAAATGGTTGAAGCTTTTGTCAATCAACCTTTGATAAGTTGCCACAACGTTTTTTTTAGGTCAAATGGCATGACCTTGTAGTAGTAGTTTGCCTCTTTTGTTATGAAGGCAGTCTTGATCATGTCCGCTGACGCTAAGGGGATATGATTATACCTAGAATAAGCATCTAGGAAGTTGAGTATACAATTCATTGTTGCTCCGTCAACCAACCTATCTATGTTGGGTAGGGGTATCCGTCCTTGGGACATGCTTTGTTCAAGTTGATGTAATTGACGCACATTCTCCATTTGTCATTAGTCTTCTTTACTAATACCACGTTGGCAAGCCATGTGGCGTACTACGTTTCTCCAATAAATCCAGCTTCTAGGAGTTTTGCGGCCTCTACCTTAGCCGCTTGTCTTCGCTCTTCCCCCAACTTCCTTTTCTTTTGGGATACATATCGGACATCTTTGAACATCGATAACTTGTGGACGGCTACTCAGGGATCTACTCCGAGAAGTTATACAACTGACCAAGCGAATAAATCCGCATTTCTTCACCAACTTTTGATATATTTTTCAGCAGAGGATATCTATTGAACTTTCTTGGTCAACAAGCACCTTCTTCACCGCAAAGTTTTCAACTTTTATAATGATGACCATAGATTTTCAACTTTCAACTTCAATATGTGTATTTTAGAAGAATATTATAATTTTTCAATTTTTTTTCTTTAAATAGTTAATTTAGGGAATTAAAATGTTTTCTAAAAATCATTCTTTATCCATAAACAGTAAATTTTAAGAAAATTATAACCATACTTTAAAACTAAAAAGATTACGATGACTTTTTAAAATGCGAGAATCTAAACATAATTACTAATAATAACTATCCTAATTTTGAAACTAAAATTAACTCCTAAAGAAGAGATGTCAATTTCTAGGGTCTAGAAAAGATGAATACAAATGAACTTTACTTTCAGAAAGAAAGAAAAAAAGTGATCATGCCACCACTATTCAAAGAAAGATAGTTATATGCTTAATAAGAGTTTCAGACTTTAAAATTTAAAATCGACAATATCTGGAATGTAATTAATTTTAATGATGTTATCTAAGTGAATTTGAGATCGGGTTGGTTAGTTTCTCCAACAATTACTTGGTCACAATGAACCATATAGATATCTTCATGTCACTTGTTAGCTACATTTTCAAGTGGGGCAATCATTTTTGGACGCACTTTCAGAAGCACTTTTCGTAGAAGCACCGTACGTACTGGTTTTGTTGGCTTTTGAAGAAGTCATGTAGTGAAAAACAAATACCTATATTCATCTTAAATCTTTCAACTTTAAACCATGTATTAATCGCCATCTCAGAATAGAATATCGTAATATAGTCTCTACATCAAGTTGCCATCATGTTGTGGTCCAAATTAGAAATGGAACTTTGCATAACATCAAAATAACTTAGATACCCTAAGCTCAAACGTAATAACAAACCTAAAGATCTTGGTTTTGTCTTTGTTGCTTCGCTCCCTCTTTTCACGCACACAATGCTTTGGAAGAGATTTCCCAATTTTGTTCCGTCATTTTCGTGCACTATCAAATTGACGTGGTTCTACAGAATATAGAGTAGACATGCAATTTGAATTCCTTAAGAGAATACTATAATAACAGAGCGAAAATATGAGGTAGACTTTTTTGTTAGGCCTTAACCTTATCATCATCACGCACACCGTTTTATTTGTGGTAGCGTGTGCATATCAGTATTATCCCATCAACTTCTTCAAAAAATATAAAGGAAAACTTGGAACTTAGTTGCGCTCATTTTCTAGCTGTCAATTCTGTAAGATTATCGTGGGACACGCATGGCTCACGGTACACATTTTGCCAAGTGAAAGTGCAGAACTGTCAATCACTTCGGCCAGCTGTGAACCAAAATCGAATTACAACTTAAACTTTATGTTTTTTGTCAGAGGGATTAACCAAGCAATGCCCCACTGTTCATAAGAAACAAATCATCCAATCCTGTCTCAAACAGGTAGGAACATTAATAAAAATCATTCACGTAAAACTGAGATGATATACAAAAGAAATTATAATCTTAGCTAGTACTCCAAGATTATAAATATTTTAGAGATTTAATGACCTATAAGCAATGTAGAAATGTGTGAAGTTAAGTTGCATATATGGTGTTGAAAATGGATTATTATTCTCTAGCAATCTTTTTCCTGTACTGTAAACAGAAATACATGATAACCTTTCATGCGTAATTAAGTGGAAAGGGATGTTTCATGCATATAGGCTTAAGTGTTCGCACGCATTGACACCGATAGCAGCGTAACAAATTCTTTGAAATATATTGTAGCTATCAAGTTTGAATGATATATGAATCAAAATTAACCACTAACTACTCGTGAAAAGATTTTCGTGTCGTCCAAAAGTGATAATGCTTGATGATAAGAATCAATGGACGAAGAGAGGATAAGATCGTAGAAAGAAAGTAGGAAAATTGATTTGATCTCACAGCAGCGAAGAATTAAGTGGAATAATATTATTTAATCTCCTCGTGTTAAGAGTAATGATTAACAAAGTCGCTTAAGGTGTGGACCCAATAACACGAAACGGTCGCAATCTATCACAGTTTGAGTAACTATAGAGTCGTATGAAAGTTTTGTTAAGTAAAGACATAATAAGATTTAGTTGATCATAGTTTTAATGAACCAAACAGAAAACCACAATAGAAACTGCCAAAGATCGCCGTAACATGATCACACATATCAATCGTTGTTTATCTGTAATGCACAGGAATTCAAAGCTTCAATTAATGATTGTGCTTAATCATCGTCGGTAATAGGAAATGACAAATTGAAATCCATAGCTTTAAAAATAAAAACATTTCAACTTTCTCAAAAAGAAGCTTAAATTTGAGCCCTACGTACACACCCAGCTGGTGGTGTATAGTATATGTTAAGGTACAGTCCAATTCTTGAAGCTGGCACCGACACGTATATATTATATAATCTCTTCACAAATAAATGTACAGAGAATATAATTAACGAAGGAACCAAACCCACTTCGGAATTAATCACGCGTGGTGGATTCGTCGGCATGGCAAGATTTTGTTGCCCACGATTTTCTCTTTCTCCGGTAGCGTGAGTGACGGCGAATTCTATTCTATTTGGTTATGTTATGTTATGTTGTGGGTGTAGTTGTAACCACCAACAGCTATACTACAGATTTAAAAGAAAATCAAATTCAAAGGTCATTAGACCATGTTTTGTTTTGGGAACTTTGGTCTAAATTTGTGTATGGTCGTATTTGTCTGTTACTTTGTATTTCGACGATTGAATGCATGGTCCAGCAACTACAATAAAATATGACTAAACTAAGATGTTGTGCCCACTTCTTTTGTCTCTCTTGTTCGTGCTTGATTGACATATATAGTAATAGTTGTTCTCTTCTGCAGACAAATAAATAAGATCCATAGAGATTTTTTTATGATTTTGTTTCATTTACATTAAATGCAAATGCTTGGTAAGTTGTCAAAGGGAAATTGAATTGTGCGTTGGAGTTTCAAAATGGCGAAGAAAATTGTTTGTTGTGGAAGAAGAACGTAAAACGATGGAGGGGTGGTGAATAGTGAAAGGAAATTGAAATGGTACTTCGTAGTGTAATTAAGACCTGTATATTTCAGAACTGGCGAAGAAAGTTGTTGAAGAAAGACCTTCAGCTTACACATGGGGCACATTGTAATAAACTGTAAAGTGAAGAAAAATGTTGAATACATGACTTTCCATAGTTTGAATCTCAAATATATGTCACTGTCATGTTGGTGAAATATTCCCAAGAGAAGACAGTTATTTAATTAAAATTAATCGTCTTTTTCTGACCGATGCAAAAAGCTGTCAATCATTATTGTTATCTTTAATATGCATAAAGTTTGATATTTATATTTTGCTAAAATTTTTCACACTCGGCTAGTTAGGGATTTAAACAATGTAACTTAAAATAGTTATTATATAAGAGTTAATAAATTTATTTTATACACTAAATATAAGACACCTTTACATACATAGGTAGATATGTAATAATCAATGCAAATAGTACTCAAGTGCATATTTGGTGTTCTTGTTATGTGTGTGATTACTGCTGTGCAAGTAACATTTTTTAGAAAATGGAAACATGTGGAATAATGGCAAGAGACCGTTCGCTATAAAAGGCGTGAAATAAGTTAGATATTTGAACCCTTTAGTTAGTCTACATAAGTCCATCTAATATACCTCGCTGTCTTGGTAAGTTATTATTGGATGACCCGCATTAATTTTTTTAATTTTATATTATTGTACAGTATTTTTTATATATTAAATGTGAGTTCAGACTTTTTATTGGTCTTTCGGTGTTCTGTCTATTTTATTATGTTAAACATTCAAAATACATGGTATCGGTCTATTATCTAAAGATTATTGTTCTATTAATTATTGTAGATTTGTAAATTAATCAATATGAATTTTAAATTAATTTTTTGACATTTTTATTATTAACTAAAGTACATTTTCAATTAAAAGTAAGAACTTTATAGATTAATCATAGTAAATTTAACCAAAGTACATTCTTAATTAAATATTACTATGCTTAATCATGTATATTCTTTTACTTCTAATATCAAGTAAAAAGTTAATTAACTAAAGTACATTCTTGATTAATTCTTGTTGAAGATTTAACATCGTGCTAACTTGCTAAAATGTAAAATTCAACATTTTTACTTGATTAAAAGGCAAAAGACATAGATGAAAATAAATCAAAAGAGCAAACAAAATTTTTCATTCTAACCTCAAAATCCATAATGAAATTATAGTGGAACCAACCCTTGAAGCTTAGCACTCCATGAAATCAAAATAAAATAAAAATAGGGGAAGAATGGAGAGAGAACGAAATTAGGCCCCATAGAGGGTTCCTAAACTCTGAAGTTTCGAGCTTTTTTCTGCTTCTCCTTGGTTTCTTTATATAGGACTTGGATTGGGTCTTTCTGTCGTTAAAACCTCTCAAATATCTTTAAAATAATCATAAATATAATTTATCTTTATAGTTGTAATGAATATCTAGAATTATTTGGAGAGATATTGCCAGTTTTAAAACTATTTGACAAATATAGTTGGATAAAAAATTTTGATATAATTAAATAAATTAATTATTTAAAGATATCTATAAATTATCACCAACTAATATTTGCATTAATTTTTCAAATCAGTCATTTGTAATCTCCTCCAATTATCTTCGAAATAATATAATATCTTCAAGATATATTTGTTTTGCTGTTGAGATCTAAAAATATTTAAGACGATATTGCCATATTTAAAAAGATTTTGTAGTTATTATCTTTTGATATTTTATGATATAATTAATTAAGATAATTATTTAAAAATATCAAAGAAAATATCTAAAGATATATTTTCCCCAAATTATCTGTATAATAAATATTTATGAATTATCAAAGCCTTTTTTTTTGGAAAAAGATAGAAAAAGTCGCAAGGTTCAATTTTTGTTGCTCGTTCCCTCTTCTTGGTTTAGCCAAACTTCTTTACTTTTTCAAACTTTTCTTGCCTTCTTCATGCAATTCTTAGCTTAGATTTTTGTGATTTTGGAAATTTTATATTCTTAGATTTATCTTTAAGGTATCACGAAGCTTTAATCAATTTATTTTCACATCTCCATGAGCTCAACTTAGCTGCATCTACACTAAGACACCTCAAAACATCCAAAGAACACTTATGCAACTAAAAAACTATTTTTAACAAGTTTTTCTATCTCATGCTCAATAAACCCAAGTATAAGAAATCTCAATCAAATTAATCTTTTAAGAACAAATTCAAAAAATCCAAAATTAAACATTAAATTAGGGCATACATATGAACTTATCACTCTTATTGTAGGTCCTATGGCTAGAGGTATCTCATCAACGTGGTATCTATCAGAGGACCTTGGACCATTAGACAACCTAGGCTAGTAGACGACCTCAAACTTTCAAATGGCCTTATCTAGTAGATAATTCTAACTATTAGATGACTTTGTGCTATTAGACGACTTGGTTGGATGGCAAGTGGCAATCCAGTTGGGCACTGGACAAGATACTCATTAGATGACTCACGTGAGAGGCAATTCTGAACTCATGCCCTGGTTGAGTAGATTCATTGGTATACGTGTAATTGGGATTGAGTAGTGTGAGGGACCCTTTGAGTTAGCATTATCTTTTGCATTGCGTATTCTAATGTTCAGTTATACATTCTCCTTTAAGTTTGAATTTTAATTTCCCCCATTTGAAGTGTGTTTTTTTTAGCAAGGATTAATTTTACATTCTAAAACTTATCATGCATCATTCCCTCGGATTCAATCCCGAGTTGTTTTCCTTAACTACATTGGGGGAAGAACGTGGTTTTATTGGCCTTAATGTGACTAAAAGGCTATTAACACCACAACATGAAAAAGGGCGAAACCAACATACTTCAAAGGCTAACCTTGTCACAAGGGGTTAAGAGAGTGGCTTCTTCTAACCAGGGGACCCCACAAAGGCCAAGGGCAGCGTCGTGAGAAATTTATTGGCTTTGTGGTGTGCTTGTGACAGGTGCATAACTCCTAGTAGATTTGCTTACCCTTAATCTTCTAAAAGGTAAGTATGTTTGTACATATAGAGTATGCATGAGATAAGTAAGCCTACTTTATGAGAAGTATGTTATGCATGATGAGATTATGTGACATCATCTCTGGGTGTATGCGTGAAAGATATGTGTATGAATGATTTTATGTATAATGATATGCACACACACACACACACACACACACATATATATATATATATATGTGTGTGTGTGTGTGTGTGTGTGTGTGTGTGCATGTGTATGTTTTGTTCAAAGTTAGCTTACCTTTTCTCTTTGTGGATGTGTGGTTTTCATCTGCTGTGATCGTGTCTATGCATGTGACCAGATGGTTGGACAAATGTAGTGGATGTGTCCCAGTAGAATTATATGAGTAAGGGATTTCATACCCATTTTGCAATTTGTGAATGGAAGGAAAAATGTTTGAAATTTTTGATGGATTATAAATAAAATAAAAAGATTAAACCGATTCAAAACCAAAACATGAAAAAAGTACATATAAAGGGGGAAACGCAAAAACCAAAGATGTACATCAAATTGTGAACATGAGTGGGCTCAAAAGGAGAATCAAATGGGTGAAATGTCCAATGGACTAGTGGAATGGATGGATGAAGCCACGCCTCTAGGGGATTACGCCAAGATTAGTGAAGAGTCGCAACTTGAGCTAAATACTCAAGATAAGACCTAAGAGAGACTTGACACTCCTTTCTCACACAATGGTGTAGAGAAGTTCTAAATTCTATTACATTAAACTTGTCTCACAAACAAAGTCAGCCCCCTATTTATAGTGGAGGGTCAGCTCACCTAAAATTAAGTCAAACTAAACAACGATTAACAACGAATTACAATACTTAATTAAAGAAAACGTGAAACAACATGTGTAAGCCTTGTAAGAAGACCACACACTCGCTGAGTGCCCCGCTACCATCGTTAGGTGTTAGAGTCTTTGTTGGGCGCCAATTCCTACTTGTCACCTCCTCTACAACCTCTATTTGATTTTTAAAATTAAATCGCATCTATCTTAGACATTCAAAAAATACATTATTGTAGTCAAATTAAAGCCACGTTAGTCTAGAATCCAATTCAAAAATAATCAAATCATTTTGAGGTCTGAGGAAAATGTTATGAGCCAAATAGTGAGCATTGGTTAGTGTTGCTGAGTTCCGTGCTACATCGGGTGCCATTCGTTTCGCTGGACACCACCTCTACTAGTGTTGAGCAAGAAAGTTGTGGTTAACTCTTGATGCTTGTTACACCTCTTTCAATGATTAGGCTTTCATCATAGTGACGTGAGGGGCCCTTTGGAGAATTTTTTATACATGTTCTTTTCTCATAATTCTTTGAACGTTTTTGCAAACAACGTTTCGTAATCCCTTTTGGAGTTTAATGAATGAGGAAGTGAATGTTTTAAATGTATGCTTAATTCTTGTGTTTCACGTAAAATATAATTGATTAGTGGTAGATCTAATTTTACTCCATTAGACTCGTTTGAGAGGTCATGGTACTAATAGTTGACTCTACTCTTCATACCTTATTAGCCGACATGCTCGGTGTGCTAAGGGGTATGTGACATCGAGTTTTGCAGGGTGCTACAAATGCTGCAAAACTCCTAGCTATTAAAAATAAAAGAAGAATTCAAAAGAAAGAACTAAATTGTGGTAAAGAGAAAAGAATGCATAAATTTTGGTTTTCCTAATAAAGTATAGAATGTCATTATAGTCCCATAAAAAAGGACACAAGTAAGTATTTTTTTTCAAACTACAAAAAATTGTGTAAATTGCGGTGGTTATTTTATATATTGTGGTTGTTTTAACTACTACAATTTACACATGTGGTGGTTTTCAAACCACCACAATTTGGTGCCAAAAAGTATAATATATTGGCTTCTAGTGAACTGTCGCAACAATCGCTATTTATTGCACTATATAAAGTGGTGTTTTCTAGATGTAAACAACAACAATTATAATCGTCACGAACTTTTTAAGTAAACCACTAAAAGGGTGTCACAAAAATAAGACATTTGAAAATAAAGAAAAGCTATAAAGTGGTAAACTAAAAGGTTGGCTTGTGCTTAGATTGTTGATGTTTCCTTTTTTGTTTAATAGGTTGACTGTTTCCTTTTTTGTTCAGTAGGTTGACTTTTTTTATATTTTATATATGACAAAATCTTAAAGATTCATAGCTTTCATGAAAATGACATACCAATATACTTAAATTTTAAGTCTCTTGTAGACACATCAGAAAAAAAAATGTAATTGGGTTAAAATAACTATATTAATTCACTTTTTGGGAACTAAAATGCGTCAAAATTTCGGACAAGGACGAATTCCAAGTTCAGTCGGTCCTTTTTTTTGTTCAATAAAGTCCTTGTATTTCTAAAAATTATGCAATTAAGTCATTTTCGTTAGATCGGCATTAACGTCATGTCCATACACGTCATGTGTCAATTCATAATATTTTTAATTCTTTTTTATTTTATTTATTTTTAATTTTTTAATTTCTTTTAAAAAAACAATCAAGTGTAAGGTCAATATTGTGTCATGTGTTTGCGTTACATGACAATGTCAATGCCACATGTTAGTGTCAGTGTCACGTGTCAATCTCATTGTCACATGGTAGTGTCTTGTATTCAATTTAGTCTCTCTATTTAAAATCTTGACTCAATTGAGTCCAAATTTTTTGTTTTTTAAATGAAGCAATTTTGTCCCTATCCAAAGTGAGACCAACTTAGTAACTAAGTTTAATTATAACTTATATATGCATGTTAAATAATTTTTTAGAATTTATAAATCAAATCACTCCACTTAAATATTCAAATTTATTTTATTTTTTACATTTTAAATTTCAATAGAAAAGTCCTTATTTGAAACTTGTAATATTTTAAAAAAATATTAAAAGCGTAAATGTAAAGTAACACTTGTTATATTAAAAATATTAAAATTTGAAAATTAAAAGTGTCATTTTAATTTACATTTTTTAAAATAGGTATTTTTTTAATTTAAATTGAAAAATAAAATTGAGACTCAATTGAGTCAAAAATTTAAAATATAAGAATTTAATTGAATCAAAATTTTAAATATATAGACTAAATTGAATACAATACATAGTCATGTAGCATTGATATTGACGCGTGACATCGACTACCACATGGCACAACCAGTATCACGTGACATGACAATGACTTGACACGTGATAATTTTTTTATAAATAAATTTTAAAAAAAATAAAAGTGTTCTTATGGAGTCGAAGTGGTATCATGTAAAGGCCTCCTAGTACTTTCAATTTTTCACTTCATTTTACATGTGACATGTAGGAGAAGAGAGCGTTAACGTCAATTAAATAAAAGAATCAAATTAGATCATTTTTAAGAAAAAGAGAAACTAAATTGAAAAAAAAAAAAAAAAAAAAAAAAAAATAAAAATAGGAGATCGAATTGAACCTTGCAAACGAATAAGAAGACCAAAAAGCCAATTAACTCTTAAAAAATGATTAAATTTTGAAAAAACAGTAAAATTGATAAAATAATTATTTTAATTTAAAAAAAAATTTAAAAGGTAAATTTGAAAACAAACTTGAACAGGAGAATCTGTTTTAAGCATAGATAATATAACATAATGTGCAGTATAATGATATGCTATTCCCCTGCCCCTGGTACAGCTTATCATGGAAAAATCAACTCATAAAGTAATAGAGTTATTAAAAATAACTTTATATTTAAAAGATGTTAGAGAATATAACATATGGTTGTATAAAACTCCATGAGGATTGTCTGTTATGATTTAGATAAAAGAAGTAGAGTAATAAGCGGTGTGTGTTTGTTTTGGTGAAAGAAGAAGGAGGTTTAGAAAAGCAGTGGATAAAATGTTTGGATGATTTACAGACATAGCACGAGAGGCATGCAGTCCCAGTTCAGCGTTCCTGGGAGAACAAAACACGAGCCATGGTCCATGCTACTATGTATCTTATATGTTATGGCTTATCCAAGTTAATTGAATGCCAAATTAACAGCGTTTCTACTGCACCATGAATCAAATGGCAATGTGTCCTTTTCCATGGGTACACATATTATTATCACGTTCTTTGAACACGCTCCATTTCCTCCGTGCATAATCCTCCATTATTATTCCTGCTGCCAAACATTCAACTATTTTAGCCAATACACATATCAGACAATTCAAACCCTTGACTCAACTCAATGCATTAACGTGGCGAAATTAATGGCTTTTTGAGAACACCTAGACATAAAGGACTTGGATCAAATTCAAAAGTCTAGCATCGATCATCTTCACTTTTTCTTAACAATTTTTTATTTCTTCAAAAATACTACCTTGTCGTGGATTTTCAAGCTATTTATTTTTTCCCTTTAATTTAATCATCTCTAATCTAACCTTATCAATTTATTTATCAAATCATATTTTTAGAAAGTACATGCAGTTATAATGTTGTTAACGTTTCACTTATATACTTGTAAAATATAAATATATGTACAATACCTCCAATGATCGGCTAAAATATTATTACCTATTCAATTGTTGATCATGAATAGCCTTATATCATCTTCTAGTTTTTCGAACAATCAGAGTCACTACTATAATTTTGTTTTTATATTTTTTGTGAATTCTTTTCGAATATTTTATAAAAATTCATAAGAAATGAGTTTTGTGTGACTTGTTTTTCTATAAATGTTTAAATTTTCATAAAATATTCACGCACAAAATTTCAAGAATTGTAAAAGGATTCTAGAGCAATTAATTGTGTAATGATACTCCTTAGAGACACTAAACTAGTTTCAGGAGACAAGCCTAGTAAATTATAGTAACAAAAATATCTATGTTTTGTAACGAAAATGTAGACAATCCATTTTTAATTTTTAACCAAATTATCCGGACTTTTTTTTTTCTATATGGGTTGTTATCATGCAACTATATGGCAAAAATTTGGAGAAAAATATTTGTCTTGAATAGACTTAATAGTTTTCTACCAAATTAAAACTATTATTGTTGTTGTTTATTATTATTAGCAAATTCATTTTATGTCATTGTCATAGAATAATCACTGTCTAGTCATGTTGAAAGATTTAGGATTTTAAGCAGGAAAAAAAGTAATCTATAGGGCTTAGTTTAAAACAATTGTTTAGTTTACTCTTTTGTAACTCACAAAATCATTCATCAAATTTGTCAAATTGTCACTATGACTGAGTAATTTAAATATTCACTTTAAATTATTAATCCATTTAATTTTATCGTGCAATAATTAACTAAATTCAAATAGAATTTGAGAAATTTTCATGTCAAATTTATAAAGCAATATATTAAATTTATTGTGAAAATTAAAACGTTTCTAAAATCAACACAGTGTTTATCATTTTAAATATTTTTCATGTATACCATAAATACAACTTTTCAAGTGATGTTCATTCAAAATTTAAATTTTTTTATAAGAGAATCATATTCTTAAGATATTATTATGATCATATATTAATACAAAAAATATCTAAATTAATGTGTCATCCTTAATATTTTTAACTAAATATAATTGTGTAAGAATATAATACCTTTGTTCCTTGATTTTGCAATTGAAGTGATTTGATATGGAAATTCGCAAACATGCGTTGACCAACCAACAATTTGTTGACAGTAAGAAAGAATATTCTCTACGTTGTGAAACACGGATTAGTGGATTATACGAAATACCAATTGGGTTCTTATACAAAACAAGCATTGTGGCAAATCTTCCCCACTCTTCAAACTATAAATTCAATTCAAAAGTAACCACAATAATAATGTTTAGTTATTAATTTAGTCTCCTAATTTTTAGTTCAATTTAGTTTCTTTATTATTGGTTTCTTCAATTTGTCCTCCAATTATTTAAAAAGGTTCAATTTGGTCTTATCCGTTAATTTGAAGTTAACACTGTATCCATACAGGACACGTGTAAAGTCATGAAATTTTTAATCTTTTTAATTTTTTAATTTTTTTCTAAAAATTTATATCATGTCACGTGTCAGATTACTATCGTGTCATGTGACAGTTTACACTTTTGACACATGAGGCATAATAGTTGTTTACAATTTAGTCCTCTATTTAAATTTTTTTTTCAATTTAGTATCCTATTTTTTAAAACGATCCAATATTATTTTTTTCCAATTTGAGACCAAATTAGTAAATTAACTTAATTACAACTTATATATATATATATATATATATGTTAAAATATTTTTTTTTAATTTATACATGAAATCATTACACCTAAATATTCAAATTATTTTTTACAAGTGTTAAAAATTTCAAGTATAAAAAATTACAAAGGTAAAAATGTAAAAAATTAAAATAATTTAAGTATTTAGGTGGAATGATTTGAAGTATATATTTAAAAAAGTTATTGTATCATGTATATATAAGTTGTAATTAAGCTTATTTAATAATTTGGTCTTAAAATGAAGAGGACAATATTGGATCGTTTTAAACAGTAGGGGTACAAAATTGAACCAAAAATTTAAATAGAGGACTAAACAAATATTACCACAGTCACGTGTCACGACTGTAAACTGCCACATGGTACCACGGTAACCTGACACATGACAGTTTATAAATTTTTAGAAAAAAAAACTCAAAAAAAATATATATAAATTATAAAAGAATTTAAAATTTTCACGGCTTGACACACGTGTCCTATACGGACAAGGTGTTAACTCCAACTTAACAAAGATAACCAAATTGAACATTTTTAAATAATTGGAGGACTAAATTGAATCAATTAATAATAAGGGGACTAAATTGAACTAAACTAGAAAATCAGGGACTAAATCTGATTATACCTAATAATAAAGACAAATGTGATGTTTTGGAAAAAAAATATATACTGGTAAATAATTCTCTCTCTCTCTCTCTCTCTATATATATATATATATATATATATATATATATATATATTAATTTTAAAGTATTTCATAATTTCAATATTTTTTATAAGTTTTTATTAATAATTTGTGTTTTATTGAACGTTTAAAATATCTTTTATTTTAATATTTAACTTTTGTTGTCAATAAGATAATATTGGCATTATTTATGTATTTTCATCTATAACTTATGATTAACGTTTTTTTCTCCTTTAATTTTCTCTTATTCGTCGATTACCTTTTTTTTCTTTTTAAAAAATGAGTTAATCAGTAAATTTAAAAAAAAATAAAAAAAAGTTAATCAATAAGTTGGACGGATGAAGAAAAAACAATAACCATAGATAGCAAAACTAAATAGTAGGATATATAGACAAAAAAAAAATCAATACTTTGACTACTTGATAAAATAAAGTCTTTTAATACAAACTCAATTAAAAATGTTTAAATTTATAAATATTTAAAATTTAACTACACATTTTATTAAGTAAGATTTCATCGAGTTTGTCGCTAAAGTTTTAATTTGGTGAATTTTATCATTAGTGTTTTAACATTAAGACATTTTCTTTTCAGTTTCGAATCGGTCAAATATTTTTTGTGTTGTAATGATGTGTATTGACAAATTATTTATATCGAGATTCGCTTATCTTTTTCTTTTTTTTTAAATACTCGTTATTTTATTTATTTAAGTTTAATTGTACATTTTACTATTGAGATTCACATGAAAGTTTTAATTTGACAAATTTTATCATTAATAATTTAAAATTAAACACTTGCTTACCTTTTTATTGAAGCCCATTAAATGTTTAATGTGATTTATAACGTAATATAAGCGTGTGAGAAAAATAAAATCAAAGTTAGAATTAACAAAAAATATTAAAAGAAAAGAGAGTTTTTTTTTTTTTTTTTTATTTAGATTTTAATAACATAGAATAGAACTCTTTTGCAATGTTGAATACGCAAATTATTATGTTTCTGGCATTTAGTACAACAATGACAAAGAAAAGAAATGTAAAAGGCAAATTCAAACACCCGAACAACACGACAATGTAGAATAGTAAGAAGAAGAAATGAAATTAGAATTCAATGGTAACCTAAAAGTTTAAGAAAGAAGAATAAAATCACGTGAAGCCTGATCACAACCATTAGTTGTGGGTTAAATGAAAAGGAATTCATGTTTTAATTTTTATTTATTTATTTATTTTCGGTGTGCACCATTTGTGACCATTTATATCATATCATCATGAACTAAACAGTTTGCACATCTTAGATAATAGAAATATAAATATGCTTGATTTAAAAATAGATGGTAAAATATTTCAAATTGAAACTTCAAAGGTTAAATGTGAAACATTAGCAGTAAAATATACAATTAACTTCAAATAAAAACAAACCTTTTTTTTAATTCCAAAATGCTGTTTGTCTATTACATCCTTGTATCACGTTGCTACGATGTCAAACATTTAACAATTTTAAGACAGAAATGGAAAATATGCTTAAATTTTAAAAAATAATGTACCAACATTTTATTTTTAATATTATTATTATTATTACTACTACTACTACTATTATTATTATTATTTTAGTTTTAAAGCAAGAAAGTAAAAATTGAGTATTAGAAAAGAGGTGTAGATTGGTTATAATAAGTTGAAATTGTTAATACCGAAGGTAGGTCCAGTCCAGTGAAAGTTTTAAGTCCGGCGTATTTCAGCGATGGATCCTTCATCCGAATTTGAATTACTCTATTAAATAGTTGTCTGTGCATGCAACATGCATTATAAACATGTATATTGACGTGAGTCAAACAATTAGTTGTTTTTTATTACTCAGAGCTCAAATTTCGGTCTAAAAGAAAACCTTTTTGTCACAAAGTCTACGCTAAATTCGCTGCCACTACCATACAACCTTAATTCGTGGTTAAAAAAACGTGTCCCACAATAAGTGTATATATAATTTCTTGTTATAATTATGTTATTTATTCAAAATACTTATTACTTTAACCAATAATTATTTAAGGAAATTAAACTCAATTTCTGTCGGAATAACAATTTATTCATAAGGGATTATATATATTTCACTACAGAAAAATCTGTAGTAAAATCATCATTTTAAGCAAATCAAAATTGGATTAGTAGGTTCGTCTTACAGCATATTTATTTAAAATCACTTTCTTTATATTAAAAAAAAAGATAAAAAAGCACAAAAAAAAACTACAAGAGAAAGAATGCTACAAAAAATTTATATTGATGCAATTTTTCTTGAATCTAGATCCAGATTCTAATCACTAAAATATGAGTGAGATTTTTCATTATATTGAATATTTATGTTACACACACTTCACACATAAAAATGCAAATCACATGAAAAATATAAAGTCATTGAAAAACATTATATATATATATATATATATATATATATATATGTATGTATTCATCTATTTTATTAACCACCAAACTTAGGTGTACACAAATTCAGAAAGAAATTCAAAATAATATGGAGAGATATCACGTAATGTGTTCAATTATTAAAAAAAAAAAATACACAAGTGCTATGCAATACTATTCTTTAATGTTTTTGTTGTTTTTGAGCGAAAAGTCACTTCAATTTTCCTTTTAGAAATAATGCACTATTATATTGTATTATCCTCAAATCCAAATTATTTACTATTTAAAAATTCCATCATCATCAAATCCGCATTACTTCCTAGCTACAAATTCTCTCATTTTAAAAATATTATTATAACTGAAAGATGTTCATCAAATTACTATATATATATTAATTTAATTCATTAAAATATATAATAAAGTTATTTCAATTTATACGATTAAAATTGCATGTAGAAAATATTTATCTCCATTATTTACAAAAAATTATAATTCTAATTATTTAACATAACATGAATATTCCTAAGAACATTAAGTGCAATGATAACATTTTACAAATCACAAATTTTAATTAACAAAATTATTTAATAAACATAATTTTCTTAAAATGTATACCAACGGAACACCTTTAGAACAAAGTATGCAAAAATTATACTTTATTTCTAAATTTAGTAAGTGAATTTAATAATTTATAGAATGATTTGACTAACTTCTTAGTGAGTTTGACTAATTAACATGTGAAAAACAAAAGGAACGACTAATAGTAACTCTGATACCTAACAAATATAACTAAGCAGCTCAGCATCTTCCTTATAATTCTAGTGTTTATTGACCACTACTTACATTTTTCATAATTAATTTTAAAAAATTTACGAAAATTTCATTTATCTTGAGATATTCTCTATGGGCCGATAGATTTTTATGATCCAACAACTTCAGCCCAATTCGATGCCATTTGTCTCTCTCAGTCTTCCTTCGGTTGATGACAACAATTTTTCTGCACTGAATTATCAAATTCCCCACCAATATCAATGGTTTTGTCTGATTCATTATAATTTCACTTCCAGATTCATTCACAAAACCTAGAGGTTGCAATATATATATATATATATATATATATATATATATATATATATATATATATATATATTTTTTCTCTTTTATTTTTTTTTTTTTTAAAATCTTCATTAATTTTATATTTAAATTTTTTAAAACTTAAGTGTAAGTATAAATTTCAAGTTTAATAAAAAAATCAAATACCATATAAAAATAAGACTTATAAACCTATTATTTTTAAGATTTTAGATTTGAAGTAATACAATTTTTTAACTGAGTTGGACTAATATTTTATTAATATTATATCTTGAATAAAAGATAAATATCCATGAATAACATATATATAAATAATGTGGCTCTCTTTTGATTTCTTTATCATTTTACGGTTAAAATTGAAGGATTATTGAATATATTCCAAAGTTTCAACTCAACCATATGCATTATATTATTATTTCAATGTAGGAATTAACAACTAATACGATATAAATTTTAAATGCACAGAAAAGTAAACACTTTCTTTTAAATACGATTTATTTGGTATTTTGACGTGGGACTCAAATTTGGTTTTAGAAGTGATTAGAAAATGATAATCACGAGTTGGCTTCTTGTACTGCACTGCTGTGGTACGTAATTTGTTTGGATCGTTTTGGATAAAAGGAGGAAGAACCGTGTAAAATGAACAGGAAATTTGGGTCCCAATTCAGAGCATTCACAGAATAAACTCACATACCAAAAAAAAAAAAACTTGTACACAAACAAGAGGGAAAAAGGTCTCTATCAATCCAAAACAAGACAACTAATTGGTGACATTAAGAGGGAAATATTATACGATTTCATATTTTTCTAATTAAAAAGAAGTTCCCATTAAGACGTATACACCAAGACTAAGTAAAATAAAAAGTAAAAAATTAAGTATAAATGAGTGTATTTTTTTTTCTCTAGGATAAATTTGGTTGCTATTAAATTTTTGTGATCTATTCTTTAAAATTCTAAAACTTTTTAGTTAAGTTTCACTAATTAAGTATGACGGTCAAAACCTTTTGATGTGACAGTTATAATGCATAATTACTCTTTATAAATTACATATTATTTTATTACAAAAAACTTATATTAATATTTAGATGGATAAAATTGTCTAGATTGTATTTTTGCCAATGTAATTGGTTCATCTTTTAATAATGTGTGCATTGAACTTAATTGGATCTAAATTCACCAAGTTTAAGTTTAATTGGGCTCTCGGCCACATTAGACTCATCCTTGGCCGAATGGATAGATTGTGTGCTTTCCACATTGACCACATTAAGCACATACTTCAAATGTGAAAGGTGTGATGTGCCACATGGCCTTTGATCCATAAAATATGAAAATCTAGATCTAGAATAAATGCGCACATGGTTAATTATTGAGGCTGGTCGAATGCTAGGCTATATAAGTAAAGCTTCTAACTCTTTCTATGGTTACTCTTGAATTGTTAGTGCAAATACATGTTAAGAACACTCTATGATTTGCATTTTGAGAGTCCAATTTGCTAGAGCATTCACCTAGATTTCTCCTCTAGCCATCCTCCCTAAGTTGGCCTAACCTCTTAGGAACCTTCTCCAAACCATTTTCGCTGCCATCACTCATCAACTCTTCAGTGCATCTTCATCCACGCTGCAAGGAAGCTTCATTCAACCACCAAATGCATCCATGGAGCTTCATTAGTCGTGATAGTGATCTTAGACATGGTCATAAAGGAATTTTCAAATAGACATTTTGTCACTAAAAGTGGAACAATAATGTGAAAAATGTGAAAATAATGGCAAGTCGTACTTGTCGTACACCAAAGAATCTTAAAAATAATTAGAAGGATATAGAAATACACTTTGTTTATGAAGATGGTGATTTTGATTATGGCCATATGAATGCCACTCATTTTGATATTGGTGATTTCTTTTATGGAAGCATTCATCACCTCATTGGTGATGAGAGTGTTAAAGAAAATATATCTTTTCACATTATGTTCTTAATTTTAAGAAAATGCTTTATATTTGTTTCATGTTACTTATATATAAGCTTTTCTTGATCAATAAAATCCTCTTAATATTTCATTCTTCCTTTTCTCCTCTTAGAAAGTAATATCTAATATTGATATTTATTTTTATATGAAGAATGAATGTTGGCACTAACACTAATGATGAGGATTTATGTCTTGCTAATAGTGCAATAACTCATACAATTTTCAAAAATAATAATTTTTCTCTTGTTTGGTAGCACGAGAGGTTAATGTTAGCACTATTTTTGGTACTACAAATATAAGTGAAAACTCTAGAAGAGCTATTGTACTTCTACCAAGAGGTACAAAATTGGATATTAAAAATGCATTTTATTCTCCTAAGTCTAATAGAAACTTATTAAGTTTCAAGGATCTTTGTCTAAATGAATATCATATTGAGACAAACAATAAAGGAGACATGAAATATCTTATATCCCTAGACTTGGGTTGAATAAAAAAAAATGTATATTGGATAAATTATCAACCTTCTCTTATAGTTTGTACTACACATATATTAGTACAATTGAAAAGCATGTCATGGTAAACCAGAAGTTTACGAATCAAAAGAAATTCCTTGTTTGGCATGATCAATTGGATGATTTGTACTACACATATATTAGTACAATTGAAATGCATGTCGTGGTAAACCAAAAGTTTACGAATCAAAATGAATTCCTTGTTTGGCATGATCAATTGGATGGTTTGTACTACACATATATTAGTACAATTGAAATACATGTCATGGTAAACTAGAAGTTTACAAATAAAAATGAATTCCTTGTTTGGCAAATCAGTTTGGTCATCCTAGATTTATTATGATGCGAAAAAATAGTTGAAAAACTCATGGGACATCCACTTAAGAGTAAAATACTTCTTTAGTCCAATTATTCCTCATGTACTACACTTTCACAAAGGAAAATTGATAATAAGACCATCATAAGAAAAATTAGAAATGAGTCAATCTCATTTTTAGAACGAATGTAGTGTAATATTTGTGGTCCAATACACCCATCATGTGGATCATTTAGGTACTTCATGGTTTTAATTTATGCATCAACTAGATGGTCACATATTTGTTTATTATCAACTTCATAGATTATTCGATTAAGAAAATTTGTTTTGATAATACTGGTGAATTTACATCTCATGCTTCTCATGAGTATTGTATATCAATTGGAACCAAAGTTGAACATCCAATAACACATGCTCATACTCAAAATAGACTTGCAGAATCATTACTAAAATGTCTAAAATTGGTTGTAAGACCATTACTTATGAGAGTTAATCTTCCAATGGCTACTTGGGGATATGCAATTTTGCATGCTGCAATATTGATTCCATCAAGTCTACAAGTTATAACAAATACTCTATTATGCAATTACGTTTTGGTTAGTAACCTAATATTTATCATTTTTAGGTGTACAATATATGTTCCAATTTCCCCACTGAAAGTGATTATGATGGGTTCTCAGAGACGATTAAGAATATATCTTGGATATGATTTTCCATCAATAATAAAATATCTTGAACTGTTCCAATTTCTCCACTAAAAGGGACTATGATGGTTTCTCAGAGATGATTTAGAATATAGGTTGGATATGATTCTCCATCAATAATAAAATATCTTGAACTATGAACATGAGACTTATTTACAGTTCGATTTTTCGATTGTCATTTTAATGAATAAATTTTTCCAACATTAAGGGGAGAAAGAAAATAATTGGAAAAAGATACTGGTTGGAATGAATTATCATTGTCTTATCTTGACCCTCGTACAAAAGAATGTGAACATGAAGTTCAAAGGATAATTCATTTACAAAATTAGTCATTCAATTACCAAATATTTTTACTGACAGAAAGGGTAACTAAATCATATGTACCATTTGTTAATGCTCCAAATATATTTGATATTAATTCATAACACACTTGAAGCGTGGTAGACTTGTTGGTTCCAAAGACATGCTTGAAGTGTGGTAGGACTATTGGTTCCAAAGATAAAAACTTGGTATTTATAGGCCTTAAAAGAAGATAAAAGATAAAAATGGAAAAATATCAAAAGATATCCAAAATATCAAAAGATATCAAAAGATATCAAATATATCAAAGATATCAAAAGATTAAAAAAATATATATTCAAAAATATCAACCATGCAACAAAGGTAAAACCTAGATTATAACACAAAAGGGAAAGTAACAAAAATCAAACAATAAATCCAAATCTAATCAAATTAGCCTAACCAATGATAACCTAGAAGAGTGCTCATAGACGTGAAGAGTGATATACTTACCTAAGCCCTACAACTGTGAGCAAGTGATGAAGAACTACATGGATGATAATCAAAGGTAGCCAATGACGATCGATGAGAAGATGATGATGTGATATGAATCGCATCATGACCCAAATGGAGATTGACTAATGCATCACTTTGCTACAGTTTCTAAGTAATTAGTTTGTTTAAATAATGGCCCAATCTTTTGTAAAATTGGCTGACCAAATTATGCTTTGGGTTAACCAATTAATGGGCCTTAGTTTTGCTTTATTTTTAATTTGTAATAAGGGTCCACTTGGCAACTTAAGAATCAGCCTTTGGGAGACCAAGAAGATGCATAGTTGAATGCTTTTGGGGTGACTTTTGGGTTGCCAAAATTTGAGTTATAATTAGCAACTAAGTAGTGAGATCATTAATAGCTTAAGTGATATGTGATTGTAATTTATGAGTCTTTTGTAATTCTGATGGTTAAGGCCTCCATATAAGATGAACCATTTTATCAATGAAAACAAGTTGAGTTTTATTCAAAAATATTATAGTTCTTCTCTTATATCTCAGTGAGAGTGATTCTTCTAAGTTCTTGAGTGATTCAAGAAACCTTGGCTGTATCAAAGGACTTTTCCATCCTTTATGTGTTGCCTCCTTTGGAAAGAGTGATTCTTTCCTTCTACCTTTCATATTCACTCTTATTCTTTCTTTTCACCCAATTTTCAGAAAGAAAACTCAATTATGCCCAGATTCATCTCGTGGTCATAATTCACATTGCACTTTCACGTCATTTTGAAATCATCTCAATTGGAGGTTTATACCATGAGATATCGACGATTCTAAATTATTATCCAAATTGAAATTTGAACCACTTTCCTAATTACCTTTTCACTAATTTTAAGTTTCTTACAAGGTTTTAACCCTAAAGATCCTATGTCATCCCTTCTTCAAATGGGGAACACATTATTTGGTATCAAAGCCTGGTTCTTGGTTTGGAATAACAATGAAAGTTTACTATACAAGGTGTTTAATCAAAGGCCACCCATGTTTGGTTTCGTACGATTATGGAAGCAACAAAAATGTTGTGAGCCAAAGATTGGTGGAGAAACTCCACTTACCAACAAGCTTTCATCCTAATCAAGCATGGATCTAATTCACTACAAGGCAATGTGTGAAAGAAGTATTATGTGATATCGCTTCCATGGACTCTTGTCATCTTCTTTTGGGATGGTCATGGCTTTGTTTTAAAACACTCAATCTTGATAAACGTTCCCTTTATTTGAGGCATGAGGGACATAAAATTATGACAAGTCAATAAGGATCAACATAGACTGAAGGAGGAAATAGAAAAAAAAAGAATAGAAAAAGAAAGAATAGAAAAAGAAGCAATATAGAGTGAAGAAAGAAGGGAAAATGAAGAAAAAGAAAAAGAAGTAGAGAGAAAGAGGACAAAAAATTTATTTGTCAATGATTTTTCTTTCTATAGTTTGTGATGTCATTTTACAAGAACAAAAGGAGGCATGTGATGAAATACACCAGCTTCCATGTTTGAAAAGGAAGTTTGTTCATAGTGATTTATTATGCATCCATTCCGTTGATGAAAAACAAAGTCTTCAAACACAACACATGCAGTTATTTGTTGTTATATATGAAAGCGAGGTAGTACTGGCAAGAGAGGTGCTCCACGGATTACAATTGTTCCTGCAGAGAACAAATAAGATCAGTTAGGCACAAGCGTCACCTTACCATGAGTTAGGCACAAGCGTCGATACATGTCAGATTTGACCCAGAAGGGGTTACCTGCAGAAGGGACTCCAAAGCTCAAGTGAGTCAAAACTTATCAAAAAGGTCAAATATGTGATTAATGAATACGTACCTTTAATCACTAAAGTCCACGCGTATTTATAGAGCATTAATGATGTCTGATTATCCCATGGGCCGGGCCTTGACTTGGGCTCTAGCTTGGGCTGTGAGTGGGCCTGGGCCCTAACACAGGCCCTTAAGACCTATTGAACGCAGCGGCTTCCATTTTTACTAAGTCTTTAAGAGCGGTCTGATCCGTTTACTTCTCAACTTGTCAGATGTCGTCCTGGGCCACATACTGTCCTAGGTTGATCGTTTTGTTGTTACTTTTGCTTTCGTTCAATTATGAGTCTGGTTCCATGCCGGCCCAAGTCATGTACTTGGGTTGTTTTTTTCGGCATATATGTGAGGGTTGTCATTTATATGGTTAAGTTGACCAGGTTCGGTACACCAGTCCCCCAGCCTTTGACGATACGATGTGTCGGTGAAGGATGATATGTATTGATGTACTAGTCGAGATCGGCTAGGTGTGATACACTAGTCCCCCAGCCTTTAAGTGTGATAAACAGTGTTAAGGCTAGAAGAGGTTTGGCAGGTGAAAAGGTTTGTGGCAGGTGAAAGGGTTTGTGGCAGGTGAAAAGGTTTGTGGCAGGTGAAAAGGCGTCAGAAGGCTGACTTAGGTATGTCTAGTAGTAGCGATAGGTTTTCGTTGTCAGACTCGGGTAGTGAGCGGTCTAGGGATAGCGGGAGTAGTCAAGATGATAGTAGTGATAGGGAAGAAGTTGGTAGTGTAAGGAGAATTCCATTGGAGAGGGTGGTTGAAATTGGAGAGGATCCACCCGAGGAGCTGGCTGAAAGTAATTGGCCGGCGAAGACCAGATATGAATGGGTAGCGGCAAATGTGCGGACTCAACGATCATTGTTCCGGTGGTCGCGTTTGCTAAAATCGTGGTTGAATTGTACACCTTTTTTCGAAAAGGGTGCGCGAAGGGACATAATTGCTCCAGAGCGGGTTACTACTGTTGAATGCATGTGCCATGGCCAAGAAGGAGCAGCCGAAGAATTCTTCTATATGTATATGTGCCACTTTTCACAGCTGCACATCCGCCTACCTTTTGACGAATTCACTATGGGAGTGCTGCGGTTGTTGAATGTTGCACCTACTCAGCTTCATCCGAACAGCTGGGCGTACTTGCAACCTTTCAGATTACTATGCATGGTGCTATACTTGGAACCGTCTCCCCGAGCGTTCCTATACTTTTTTGTCACAAGGCCGAAGAGTCCGATAACATGGTTATCGTTAATCAGTCGGCCCGGTCTCAACAAATTGGAGGCCTTCACTCAATCGTTCAAGCATTTCAAAGATGGGTTCTTCAAAGTTGTAGTAAAGCCGGCTGGTCGGTCGCATTTCTATACCGCTGATGGTAATACTAAGTTTCCGT